>ENA-UPSB01002100-UPSB01002100.1-bioreactor-metagenome-genome-assembly--contig:-NODE-2100-length-20205-cov-78.760199_pt1 | contig 20205 bp, 16 predicted proteins | sample MGYA00238182_ERZ773286 | MGnify/ENA primary metagenome ERZ773286 (study PRJEB29026, sample SAMN07631240) | bioreactor metagenome | isolation source: Switchgrass digestor | place: USA: Dartmouth... | reverse complement strand
GTATATGGAGCAATCATGGGCAAGGCCCTGTATGAAAACAGGATAGATTTAAAAACTGCTATAAATATGTTTGAAAAGCAATAAAATCCGGGTTAATAGCTGTTTTCAAATGGAGGATATATGAACATTAAAAAGATAATTCCATATATAAATGCAGAAAATGAGCTGCCGGACAAGGTTGTCAGGCTGGCTAAGGATTATAGCTATAATGGAGCCGACGGGCTTTTTGTCTATAATTATTCAAAGGATGAAAAGTCCAGGGAGGAATTTATTTCCCTGATGAAGGCTCTGATAAAGGAAACTGATATTCCGGTTATAGTAGGAACTTATGTTAAACGCATGGAGGATGTCAAGAAGGCCCTGTATACAGGCGCTTCGTCAATAATGATTAAATATGCGATCCTTGAGGAGCTTAGTCTGTTGGAGGAAGCGGTAAAGCGTTTTGGGCCTGACAAAATAATTGTAGAGCTGGATATTGCTGAGTGCAGGGAGGAAGAAGGAAGCAACCTGATTGACACCCTGACGGAATTTAATATAAAGACAGTAATGCTTAAGCATGTGGTATATTCACAGCAGCTGGTGGATAATATTAACAGGGCTCCGGGAAATGTAATCATCCGGGACAGTCTTGTTAGAAATGATTTAAGCAGCCTGCTGGCTATAGATAAGGTAGTAGGCATTACCACAAACTTTTTCGAAAATAAAAGTATAACTCAGGCAAAAATTGCCCTAAAGGCTGAGGGTATAAATGTAAATGTTTTTGAAAGCAGCCTGCCATTTTCCGAGTTTAAGCTTAATTCTGAGGGATTAATACCGGTGATTGTGGTGGATTACCGAACTGATAAAGTATTAATGCTTGCTTATATGAATGAAGAGGCATATAATAAGACTATTACGTCAGGACGCATGACATACTATTCAAGAAGCAGGCAAAGCCTCTGGGTAAAGGGAGAAACAAGCGGCAATTATCAGTATCTGAAGGAGTTGCTTATTGACTGCGACAAGGATACAATACTCGCCAAGGTATTGCAGCTGGGGCCTGCTTGCCATACCGGCAACGAAAGCTGCTTTTATACCGGGCTTGTTAAAAAGGAATATAAGAGTACGGAGCCAAATGCTGTGCTGAAGGATGTTTACAGGGTGATAGCAGATCGCAAGGCAAATCCCAAGGAAGGCTCCTATACATCCTATCTTTTTGACAAGGGTATTGATAAAATACTTAAAAAATGCGGTGAAGAGGCCATAGAAATTACAATTGCCGCCAAAAATCCCGGAACAGAGGAGCTTCGCTATGAGATAGCGGATTATCTGTATCATCTTATGGTATTGATGGTGGAATGCGGTCTTGACTGGGACGATATAATTACAGAGCTGGCAAACCGCAGATAAGCGGGATTCCGGCATAATTTCTTAACGATATTCTAGTAATTAGGAGGCAACGAAAGTGCAGAAGTACGGTGTAAATGAACTAAGGAGAATGTTTCTTGATTTTTTTGAAAGCAAGGGGCATCTGATTTTAGACAGCTTTCCATTGATTCCCCATAATGATAACAGCTTGCTGCTGATAAATGCAGGTATGGCTCCGTTAAAGCCATATTTTACAGGACAGGAGATACCACCCAGAAGAAGAATTGCCACCTGTCAAAAATGTATCCGTACACCTGACATAGACAATGTGGGCAAGACTTCCAGGCATGGTACCTTCTTTGAAATGCTGGGCAACTTCTCCTTTGGCGATTATTTCAAGAGGGAAGCTATAAAATGGTCATGGGAATTTTTAACAGAGGTAATTGGCCTTGATAAAAACCGTTTGTATCCTTCAGTTTATCTTGAGGACGATGAAGCCTTTGATATCTGGAACAAGGAGGTAGGAGTAGCTGCCGACAGGATTTATCGTTTCGGCAAGGAGGATAACTTCTGGGAAATAGGCTCCGGTCCCTGTGGCCCCTGCTCAGAGATCTATTATGATCGGGGTGAAAAATACGGCTGTGGCAAGCCTGACTGCACTGTCGGCTGTGACTGTGATCGTTTTATAGAGGTATGGAATAATGTATTCACCCAGTTTGACAGTGATGGCAAAGGTAATTACACTGAGCTTGCCAGCAAAAATATAGATACCGGTATGGGCCTTGAAAGACTTGCAGTAGTAGTTCAGGATGTGGAATCCCTTTTTGATATTGATACGGTCAGGGCTATCCGTGACAAGGTATGCCAGCTGGCAGGCATTGAATATCATCAGGATCTCAATAAAGATATATCAATAAGAAAGATAACCGACCATATAAGAAGCTGTACCTTTATGGCATCCGATGGTGTTATTCCTTCAAATGAGGGCAGAGGCTATGTATTCAGAAGACTGCTCAGAGGTGCTGCAAGACATGGAAGGCTTCTTGGAATAGAAGGCAATTTCATGGCTGAGCTGGCAAAGGTGGTTATCAGGGAGTCTAAGGATGGTTATCCGGAGCTTGAGGAAAAGCAGGATTACATTCTTAAGCTGCTTACATTGGAAGAGGAAAAATTCAGCAAGACCATAGATCAAGGCTTGAGCATTCTGGTGGAGCTGGAAAAGGATATGGAGGCTAAAGGGGTTAAGACCCTCTCAGGAGAGAATGCCTTCAGACTTTATGATACCTTTGGCTTCCCGTTGGATTTAACCAAGGAGATACTCGGTGAAAAGGGATATACCGTAGATGAAGCCGGCTTCAAGGCTGCCATGGAACGCCAGAGGCAGGCTGCAAGAAACGCAAGAGGCACAACTAATTATATGGGCGCTGAGGAAACCGTTTATCAGCAGATCCCTGCAGATATTAGTTCTGTCTTTGTAGGCTATGAGTATCTGCGTTATAGCTCCGAGATTACGGTACTGACTACTGAAGCTGAGCTGACAAATGAGCTTATCGCAGGCCAGAAGGGAACCGTTATAGTAAAGGAAACTCCCTTCTATGCCACCAGCGGCGGTCAGATGGCCGATACAGGAATTATCAGAACGACTGATGCAGAATTTGAGGTGGAGGATGTTATAAAGCTGTCCGGAGGTAAAATCGGACATGTTGGCACAGTTACCAAGGGTATGCTTAGAGTTGGTGATAAGGTTGAACTGGAGGTTAATACGGCACAAAGGGCTGCTACGGCTAAAAACCACAGCGCAACCCATCTGCTTCACAAGGCGCTCAAAACCGTACTGGGCAATCATGTGGAGCAGGCTGGCTCCATGGTCAGCGAGGACAGGCTGCGCTTTGACTTTACACATTTCTCAGCTATGACGGAGGAAGAAATAAAGAGGGTTGAAGCTATAGTAAATGAACAGATAGAAGGTAACCTGCCTGTTACAACAAAAATTATGGATTTGGATGCAGCCAGAAAGGAAGGGGCAGTAGCCCTTTTCGGCGAAAAGTACTCAAATGAGGTAAGAGTAGTTTCCATGGGAGACTTCAGCAAAGAGCTGTGTGGTGGTACCCATGTAAGCAATACGGCTGCTATAGCCAATTTCAAGATATTATCCGAGACAGGTATTGCGGCCGGAGTCAGACGTATAGAGGCCCTTACGGGAGCTGCTGTACTGGCTTACTACAGGGAGCTGGAGCAGGAGCTGAATGAGGCTGCAAAGGTTGCCAAAACCGAGCCTGGCAAGCTTTCAGCCAGAATCGAAGGTCTCCTTGAGGAAATAAAGGCATTAAAATCCGAGAATGAAAAGCTTAAGAACAAGCTGGCAGGCAATGCGCTCAAGGATGTTATGGATCAGCTTGTGGAGGTAAAGGGAGTAAAGCTTTTGGCTGCAAAGGTTCCGGAGCTTGACGCAAACGGCCTGCGCAATCTTGGAGATCAGCTTAAGGATAAGCTTGGTGAGGGAGTAATTATTCTTGCATCAAGTACAGGCCCTGATAAGGTAAATCTTCTGGCCATGGCAACCGATGGCGCAATTAAGCAGGGAGCCCATGCAGGCAATCTGATTAAGGAGCTGGCGGCTCTGGTAGGAGGTGGCGGCGGCGGAAGGCCAAATATGGCCCAGGCCGGAGGAAAAAATGCTGCCGAAATTGATAACGCCATTTCAAAAGCAAAGGAAGCATTAGCTGCCCAAATAAAATAAATGAGAAATTGATAAAATATTTTGAGAAATTTTTGAGATATTTTTGTCCCTTTGACAAGAAATTTTTGTTGACGATAATGAAAAATATGCTATAATCATTTTAGTGCTATTCAAATAATACCCAAACAGTTGTTTACGCACAATATACAACTGGAGGGAGGTTAGGTGTGAGTCTATGTCAACTGTTATCGTTAAAGAAAACGAATCGTTAGATAGTGCTCTCCGCAGATTCAAGCGGAACTGCGCGAAGGCCGGTATCCAACAAGAGATCCGTAAGAGGGAGCATTATGAGAAGCCAAGTGTAAGACGCAAGAAAAAGTCTGAAGCTGCTAGAAAACGTAAATATTAATATTACAGAGACTTCCAATGGAAACATTGGAAGTTTTTTATTTGAGTTTATATATTCTACAAATTCCTTCTTTTTCATATATTAATAACAGCATCTGCCTAGGATTTAGGGGGCGACCATGAGGCAAAAGCTTAAATCTTCCCATGAGAAGTTCAAAAAAAATGCAAAAAATACTTTATATAAAGGTTTTGATAAAAAAAGTAAAATCAAGCCTTCTGACAGACAGTCATTTCTGGAGGAGTTCTCTAAAAAAATACATATTCCCACGGATATCCTGGCCGGAGCCCCGATAATAACCGCCACCGGAAGAAACGAAATAAGCCTTGAAAATTATAAAGGCCTGATAGAATTTAACGATGAGCTGATAAAGGTACAGACCAAGCAATGCAGGATATGCATTGAAGGCAAGCATCTGAATATCCTCTACTTCACAGAGGATGAAATGAGAATTACAGGCTATATCCAGGCTATATATTACCAATGACGCCAGTTTGCTCACAGGGGGTATCTTTATGTTGATTAAGCTGCTAAATTGGTTATGCGGTGTTCTGACTGTCAGGATAAGCGGTGTTGCACCTGAAAGATTTATAAATCTTTGCTGCAACCGGAAGCTTTTTATATGGAATCTGCAGAATATAGACAGGGTGTATCAGTTTAATATCCGTGCAAAAAAATTTAAACAGCTGAAACCCATAGCCAAAAAAACCGGAATTGTCCCGGAAATAGTCGAAAAAAGCGGTTTCCCGTTTATATGGCACAAATACAGGAAAAGATACGGTTTTTTTGCAGGTATCCTAATCTGTGTCCTTCTGGTATATATACTTTCATTGTACATATGGGATATTAATATTCTGGGAGGATCCAAATATACTCCTGAGACCCTGCTGGAGTTTTTAAGAGACAATGATGTATATGCAGGAATAAGGAAAAAGCATATAAACTGTCAGGAGATTGAGGAAAGCATAAGACTGGCATACAAGGATATCGGATGGGTATCGGCTGAGATAAAGGGAACAAGATTGATTATAAAAATAACCGAGACCAATATGCCGGCTCCGGTGAAAAAGGCCGACAGGCCAAGTCATATGGTAGCCAGTAAAAATGCGGTCGTTAAAAGCATAATAACCCGATCCGGCATACCCCTGGTAAAGAAGGGGGATGTGGTCAAAAAGGGAGATATTCTGGTTTCCGGAATAGTAGCTATAAAAAGTGATTTTGATGAAATTATAAGATTTCAGCCGTTGGTTGCCGACGCGGATATAATTTGCAGCAGCTATTATGATTATGAGGATGTCTTCAGCCTGGAGTATCTTGAGGCCATCTACACCGGGAGGGTAAAAAAAGGCTATTATGTAGCACTGACCGATAAAAAATTATTTTTATATAATCCTAGTAATTCTTATGACAAGTATGATATAATTGTTAGCGAAAAAGTGCTGCATATAACTGACAGCTTTTACCTGCCCATCCGTTACGGAACGATAACAAGCAGGGAATATTATGAGGTTAAAAAGAGATATTCGGAGGATGAAGCGATAGCTTTAGCGCAGGGTAAGCTACAGAGATATCTTGATAAACTGGCGGCAAATAATGTTTTAATTACTCAAAATAATGTTACAATAACTATAGAGAATGGTTATTGCATAGCAAAGGGCAGAATTCTTGTTGAGGAGCCTGCCTGGGAATATAAAGAAGTATCTGATGATGAGTGGAGGATAGAAGGGACGGATGAGCATAACTGAATCAATAATTGATATCCCTGCTGAGCATGAAAAAAACGTTTTTGGCGGATTTGATGCTTATGTGAAGATTATCGAAAGAGCCTTTAATGTTACGGTTATAGCCCGCAACAACGAGGTAAAGATTATAGGCGCAGAAAAGGATGTTACGCGTGCCAAGAGTGTTTTTCTTCAGCTTATTGAGCTGTCAAAGAGAGGTAATCAGATAACCGAGCAGAATGTTAATTATGCGATTTCACTATGTTTTGAGGATAAGGAAGCAGCATTGCTGGAAATTGACAAGGATCTGATATGCCATACAATTAACGGCAAGCCCATAAAGCCAAAGACAATAGGCCAGAAAAACTATGTGGATCTGATACGCAAAAAGATGATCGTGTTCGGAATCGGACCTGCCGGTACCGGCAAGACCTATCTTGCCATGGCAATGGCTATTACAGCCTTTAAGAATAACGAAGTAAATAAAATAATTCTAACCAGACCTGCCATAGAGGCAGGAGAGAAGCTGGGCTTTCTTCCGGGGGATCTGCAAAGCAAGGTGGATCCATACCTGAGGCCCTTGTATGATGCATTGTATCAGATTATGGGACCGGAATCCTATATTAAGAATGCGGAAAAAGGCCTGATTGAGGTGGCGCCTCTTGCATATATGAGAGGCCGCACCCTGGAAAATGCCTTTATAATTCTTGATGAGGCTCAGAATACAACCCCGGCGCAGATGAAGATGTTTCTGACCCGTATAGGCTTTGGTTCCAAGGTAGTCATAACAGGGGATTTGACTCAGAAGGATCTTCCTTCCGGCAGCAAGTCAGGTTTGGAGGTTGCCATAAAGGTACTTTCTAAAATCGACGATATCGGTTTTTCGTATCTGACCAGTCTTGACGTTGTAAGACATCCTTTGGTGCAGCGTATAGTTAAGGCTTACGATTCTTACGAGGAAAAGCTGAAGCAGCAGGCAGTCAAAGCAAGGCTTGAAAACAAGAAAAAACTTAGTTTAAAGTTTAAATCAGAAAAAATCAGGTGAAACCGCTATGAAAAAAAATCACAGTAGCGATGATTTCAGTGTCGGAGGAAATCAGGAGGATATTAAAGGGCAGGATAACAGCATCCAAATTGACGAAAAGGATATTGCGGTAATCATTAAAACAGGCGCTAGGGATAAAACACCTGTAACAATTACCCTTTTGCCTGTTTTAGCCATGCTTTTGTCCATGCTCCCGGGGATATGCAGGCTGGCCTTCAACCTTGAAACTGCTCGCTTTGGTATTATAGCCTTGCTTCTTACCGGTACTGTTGTCTTTTATATACGCTTTAATCTTTCCGGCTTATATGAAAAAAAGCTGCTATTAGCTATACTTGCCATAAGCTATTTGGGATCTCTGGCCCTGCTGTTGTATGTGCCCAGTCCTGAGCTTTTTTCATTTTGGATGCTGGGCGGTATAGTAATAGCAATGCTGCATGATCAAAGGCTCGGCCTGCTGGTTCATTTTGCATTTACCGTTTATATGGGAATATGCTTTCTGGATAATCTAAAGGCCATAATCCAGCTTTTGTTCATAGGAGTTCTTATGATCATGCTCTCAGGAGCATTAAAGCATAAAGCAACGGCAATTTATGCATCAATTATTATTTTGTCAACCAACATAACTTTGGCATTTATTCTGAATAATTTTATATTCCGCTCGGTTAACGGTTTTAACTATTTGATTTCATTGTTTAGCCTTATCTTGGTCCTGACAGCTGCTTTTTGTATAAATTACATATATAGTAAATATGCAGGGGAAGCTGCAAGCCCTGAAAATACTGCAGATAATAAAGAGAAAGACAGTGGACAGGCAGATGGAGTGCAGATAAATTCGGATGATATTATTAGTGATAGCTCGAATTTGCATGAACTAAGTCAAACCGGCCAGGCTGTCAGCCTGGTTATTCAAAGTGTTGGTGAAGACGGTCTTCAAATTGACAGCAGTCTGGAGCTTCTGTGTGATAAGAGCAATATGCTGCTTGTGCAGCTGAAGCAATATTCAAAGGCCTTGTATGATCATTCTGAGCGTATTGCAGATCTGGCCTTCAGAGCGGCTCTGGAAATAGGGGCTGATTCAAAGCTTGCCCTGGCAGGAGGCCTTTATCATGAAATAGGCAGAATAAGGGATACCGGCAATTACATAGAGGAAGGCCTTGCTATTGCTGATGAATATAAATTTCCTGCAGAATTAAAGGCTATAATTAAGGAGCATAATATTAAAAACGGAAAGCCGAGTTCGCTGGAGGCTTGTCTGGTAATGCTCGCAGACAGCCTGGAGGCATCAATAGATTATGTCCTGAAAAATAAGGGAAACAAGTATACAACTGAAAAAATAATAGACAGTGTTTTCAAGCTTAGAATGGATAAGGGTATTTTTGATGCCTGTCCGTTAAAAATAAAGGATTATAAAAGGCTTAAGGAATTTTTTGTCAAGGAATATGCTGATTATAAGCTAAATTAAGATTGCTATGAGAAAGGCCTGATTGAGCAATGACAATCAATATAGAGTATGAAGCCGAAAAAAAACTGGACTTTGATTATGAGGAGCTGGTCAGGAGGGTTATACTGGCCTGTATGGATTATGAAGGCTGTCCTTATGATGCTGAAATAAATGTTTTATTTACAGACGATGAAAATATAAGACAGATAAATCATGACTACAGAGCAATTGATACAGCTACCGATGTTTTGTCATTTCCGGCTGTGGATTACGATAAGCCGGGGGATTTTTCAAGGCTGGAGGAAAATGTTGCTGCATATTTCAATCCCGAAAGCGGAGAGCTAATTCTCGGAGATATTGTTATTAGTGTTGAACGGGCACTAAATCAGGCTGAAGAATATGGGCATACTATAGAGAGGGAGATAGCTTTTTTAACGGCCCACAGCATGTTCCACCTCTTCGGCTACGATCATATGATAGAAGAGGAAGCAAAAATTATGGAGCAGAAGCAGGAGGATGTGCTGGATAAGCTTCAGATAAGAAGATAATCTGCTGTATCAGAAGATAACCTGCTGTTTGATCGCCTGCCAAATGACTTAACGAGGGGAAGTACGAGAATGAAAAAAAGGATCTGTACCATATTGATGCTTATACTCGCTGCAGCTATTATTGTAGCCTGCAAGAAAAAAGCAACTGATGAGGAAATAAAGCCTGACGAAATAGAGAGGCCGGAGATCACTGTTACTGCAACACCAACACCGGTCACAGAAGAACCGAGCCCGACAGCTGAGCCGGAGGAAAGCTATGAGGGCATGATGAGAAGTTATCTTACAGGCTTATGGATTCCTGTTGAGCTGGGGACAAAAAGGCCTTATGCCATTCAGTTCAACAATTTTAAGACAGTAAAGAACCAGTGGGGCATCGGCCAGGCCGATATTGTGTATGAATGCCTTGTTGAGGGTGGTCTTACCAGGCTTCTTGGTATTGGCCAGAATTTTTCAGGGGACAAGCTGGGCTCTGTTCGCAGCGCAAGACATTACTTTGTAAGTATTCTTGAAGAATACGATGCAATATATATTCATTACGGCAAGACCAAATATGCCACCAGCAAGATGAATAAGCTGGGTACCGACCATATGGACGGAACCACCGGAATAGGAAATATAGTATATTACAGGGACAAAAGCATAAAAGCCCCTCACAATGCCTTTACCAGCCTGGAGAGAATCCAGGAGGGAATAAAGAAGCAAAAATTCAGGACCGAGCTGGAGGATGACTATCAGCCACATTTCAAATTCTATGAAAAGGATACGGATTTGGTATCCGGCTCTAAGGCAAATAAGATCAACATTCGTTTTTCGGCATCAGCCCAGCCTTATTTTGAATACAACAGTGAGGACAAGCTTTACTATCGTTTCCAATATGGGGATGTGCACAAGGATTCCCTGACAGGAGAGCAGTTAAACTTTAAAAACGTTATTATCCAGTTTGTTAAGGAATGGAATATTGACAAGAATGGTTACCAGACTATGGATCTGGAGGATGCCAAGGGAGAAGGCTATTACTTTACTAACGGAAAAGTGGTTCCAATAACATGGAGGAAGAAGGAAGCAACCAATTGGATGCGCTACTATAATGAAGCCGGGGAAGAGCTGACGATTAATCCAGGCAAAACCTTCATAATTCTTTTCCCCAACAACCGAACAAAGGATGTAAAGTTTTCTGAATAAAGAAAGTGAAGGACTCCCGCGGATTGGCTGGTTTTAATAGCCGATTAACACAGGATAAAGGAGTAGATTAAATGTCTGATAGCAAAAGTAACCATTTTTTAATACAGGGGAATATATTGGCTATTGCCTCTCTTCTGGTACGAATTATTGGTTTGATCTACCGTATACCAATGAGAAGAATAATAGGAGCGGAGGGTGCAGGCTTATACAGCTATTCCTTTGAGGTTTATAATATAGCCCTAATATTGTCCTCCTACAGCCTTCCTTTGGCAGTGTCCAGACTTGTGGCAGTCAGAAGGGCTAAAAAGGAGCACAGGAATTCATACAGGATTTTCCTTTGTGCAATGGCTTTTGCGGTATGTGTAGGACTGCTTACCACGACGATTATCTTTATAGGTGCGGATTTTATTGCCGAGGTCGGCTTTAAAAGCCCGAATGTCGCCTTGCCATTGAGAGTATTGTCCCCGACAATTCTGATTTTTGCAATTATGGGTGTATTCAGAGGCTTTTATCAGGGCAAGGATACCATGATTCCTACTGCAATATCACAGGTGCTGGAGCAGGTTGTTAATGCCATAGTTAGTATAGCCGCATCATATATGCTGATTAAAAATTACAGCGCCAATATTAATGTGGCTGCATATGGAGCTGCAGGCGGTACCCTGGGAACATTTGCAGGCGCCTGTGTTGGGCTGATTTTCCTGGTATTTGTATTTATCATTTATAAGCCTGTATTAAGCAAACAGATTAGGACAGATCACAGTGGCAACAGGGAATCCTATAAATTTATTTTCAGGCTGCTGCTGGCAACGATTGCCCCTATAATTTTAAGTCAGACGGTTTATCAGCTGAGCGGTCTGATAGACGGAGCTTTGTTTGGCAATATACTTCATAATAAGAAGGTGACAGTATTTGACAGCGAGGTTCTTGAGGTTCTGCCGGGACAGCCGTATACCAGCGCCCACAGGGACAAGCTCTGGGGTATATACAGCTCCGAATACAGGCTTCTTACCAATGTACCGGTAGCTATAGCGGCTGCTATAGGAACGGCAATGGTATCATCTATATCGGCAGATCATGTTAGAGGTTTTTATGATACTATCCGCTTTAAGATAAAATCGGCTGTAAAATTTAATATGATAATTGCAATCCCTTCGGCTGTAGGGATGAGCGTACTGGCATATCCAATCAATGTTTTGCTCTTTGATGACGGCTATAAGCTGTCAACCTATATACTTATGCTGGGTTCTGTATCAATTATTTTCTTCGCATATTCAACAGTTACAACAGCAATCCTGCAGGGTATTGACAAATTAAAGATACCTGTGATTAATTCGGCTATTTCCCTGGGGATACATATAATAATGCTTTCATTAATCCTGCAGTTTACAGAACTAAGTACATATGCCCTGGTAATAGGTAATGTAACCTTTCCTCTGGTGGTAAGCATTCTTAACTGGCATGCCCTGGAGAAATACATAAACTACAGGCAGGAAGTGATAAAGACCTTTGCTATTCCATGCGCAAGCGCTTTGATTATGGGTCTGCTGGCTTATTTCCTTTACAAGGGCTTGTATGCATTAACAGACAGCATGCTGTTGGCTACGTCAGTAACTATTCTGCTGGCAATCATAATTTACTTTATTTCACTTGTTCTGCTTAAGGGTGTTAATGAGGATGAAATCAGGCAGTTGCCTAAGGGCTATGTGTTTGTCAGCATATTAAAGAGGCTGCGCCTGCTGAAGAGCTGATTATATCTGTAATGTTCAATATTTAATTCGCTGGTAATTGATTATATCTGACAGAAAGCATTATCAATGCCGGAAAGGCCTCCTTTGGTGTATAAAATAGAAATTTTAGGAAATAATAATGCCGAAGGAGTGGTTTTAATGAAGCTTAAACAGGCATTGTTATATATTGGAAGCTTTCTGCTGCTGTCGCTTATGTTTGTCATCTGTTACTATATGAGCTATCTCCATGCCCTGAATAATTTTAACAAAAAGGCTATTGAGAGGAAGGAGCAGCTGCATTTAATGCTGGAGAATGAAGAGGAGCCACTGGATGAGAGCGCAGGCAAGAATACTGACATCGTTCCGGCAGTACAGGATGTAATTAGGGTTTTACCCTCCACAAAATATATACTTGAAATTTACGACATGAAATCCGATAGCACAACAAGACAGGAGCTTAATCCTCCTGCCCACCTGGTGGGCTTGACCAGACAGGAGGTTATAGATTATCTTGCCGACTATATGAGGGATCTGCCTCTATCTGAATATAATAAGGGATTGATTTCGGCTGAGCTGATTTATTTCTCAGATGAGGAAATAGTAATTAGAAAAAGCTACAATGAGGATTTTCTGCCCTACAGATATTATGTGGTTATCAAGGATGGTTATATAGTTGTTTATAACAGTGATTTAAAGAGTATATACAGATATACCAGCATAGATGCCAAAAGCCTGCCGGAGGAGGACAGGCTGGAGCTGATTCAGGGAATTTATGTGAACAGCCTGGATGAACTCTATTCATTGCTGGAAAGCTACTCCAGCTGATTTTCGCAATATCATATAAAACAGACTAAAATGAAATACAAAAGACTAATATGTTTTTTTGGTTAAAAAACAGTTAAGGATGGTTATCCGTATTAATATTTAAGCAAAAATCAAAGAAGGATGCTTACTGGCATGTGCTGGTCCTTTGGTAATGCAGGCTCTTACACAGCTTGATTTTGGCAGATGTAGGAGGCCTGCTTTTTATGTATATTAACTATAATAGCTTAGAAAATTAACATAGCATTAAGAAAAGCTTAGTTTTTAAATAAACGCTTGAAATAAAATATAGTCTAAAATATAATGAAACAAAATATCTAAGTTGGTATGGGAGGCTTGTCTCTTGACTTATGATTTGATTGTAATCGGAGCAGGAGCGTCCGGACTTGTAGCTGCAATAGCCGCAGCCAGAAGCGGATGCCGGGTGCTTGTTATAGAAAAAAAGGAAGCCGCAGGCAAGAAAATACTCGCTACCGGTAATGGTAAATGCAATTTTACCAATTTGCTTCAGACTGACAAGTGCTACAGGTCGGAGGATATTGAATTTGCAATGAAGGTATTATCCTCCTTTGATGTTCATAAAACCATCAGTTTTTTCAGGGAGCTGGGCATTTATCCAAAGGAAAAAAACGGCTACCTTTACCCCTATTCGGAGCAGTCCTCAAGTGTTGTAAAGGTATTGATGATGGAATGCGCAAGACTTAATGTAGAGTTTTCATTTAATGAAACTGTGCGGGCGATAAAGGAACCTTTGTTCACGGTAATTTGCGATGCATTGGAATACAAGGCTCCTGCTGCTAAAACATCTGCAGCGGATAAAAATAATACAAGGAAGGATAATAAGGCTTTATCAAAGGGCAATAATCTAAAAAGGATGAGCCGGAGCGGTCAGGAAATTATTACAAAAAAGAAAAGCTATTATGCGAAAAAAATAATTCTGGCTGCCGGCGGCTGTGCATCGCCAAAGCTGGGCTCGGACGGAAGCGGATTTTTACTGGCTAAAGCACTGGGACACAATATTATAAAGCCGCTTCCTGCCCTGGTGCAGCTCAGATCTCCTGAAAAATTCTGCAAAAATTTAGCTGGAGTACGCACTGAGGCAGTTGTGGAATTGTTTACTGACAACAAGCTTTGTGCAAAGGAATATGGTGAGGTGTTGTTTACCGATTATGGCATATCGGGTATTCCTGTACTTCAGATAAGCCGATTTGCGGCAAAAGCTCTTGACTGTGACAGAAGGGTTTCTCTTAAGCTGGATTTTCTTCCTGCAATGACAAGGCAGGAGCTTAGTGAATTACTTGGTGAGCGGTGCAGCTTTAACCCTGACAGAACCATTGAAGAGATGATGACAGGCCTCCTCAATAATAAGCTGTCCTTTTCAATAATAAAGCAGGCGAAGCTTAAGCCGGACAAATTATCAGGCAGGGTGGGGAGACAGGAGCTTGATTTGCTTGCCGGTTGCATTAAGGAATTTATAATGCAGATTAATGGCACCAATAGCTTTGAGGAAGCCCAGGTTTGCGCAGGAGGGATTGATACGTCCGAGGTTGATGCTGATACTATGGAATCCAGGCTGATTAAGGGCTTGTATTTTGCCGGTGAGATTCTGGATGTTGACGGTACCTGCGGCGGTTATAACCTTCAGTGGGCATGGAGCTCAGGATATCAGGCAGGAGCCGGCGCAGCCAGGGCGGTGGCCGATATGGATTAAAATCATGGATGAATCATTTATCATGAAGAAATAAATCATAAGAAAATACCTCATAATTAAATCATTATATAGAAATACTTACAGTTAAGGCTTAATGGAAGGGCATGATTGTCAATGATAAAAATTACACAGCTTAAGCTGCCTCTTCGGCATACACAGGAGGATTTAAAGCAGGCGGCAGCTAAAGCATTAAAAATTAAAGCTGACGGGATTAAGGATATATCAATTGTAAAAAAGTCGATTGATGCCAGAAAGAATGAAATTAAATATATATATAATGTGGAGCTGACCCTGTATCCTGATAAAAGAGAGGATGAGGAAGCGCTGGTTGCCAGATGCAAAAATCCGCAAATATCGGTTACTGAGAAAAGCAGCTACACTTTTGTCCCCAGCGGCAGTATAAGCCTTCAGCATCGCCCGGTTGTAGTTGGCAGCGGACCGGCGGGCCTATTTGCAGCCTTAATGCTGGCAAGGCATGGCTTTCAGCCTCTGGTTATAGAAAGGGGCTATGAGATAGCCAGGCGTATTAAGGCTGTGGAGTATTTTTGGAAAAGCAACGAACTTAATCCGGAGTGCAATGTGCAATTTGGGGAAGGGGGAGCCGGAACCTTTTCAGACGGCAAGCTTAACAGTATGGTTAAGGATGCTGCGATGCGATATCCACTTGTAATGGAGACCTTCGCAGAATTTGGTGCCCCTTCGGAAATCATTTACCTGAATAAGCCCCATATAGGCACAGACAAGCTGCGGACTGTTGTTGAGAATATGCGAAATGAGATCATCCGCCTGGGAGGAGAGGTTCGCTTTGAGACGAAGCTGACTGATATATTTATCAAGGACGGCAGGCTGGATTCGATAGAGCTGAATAATAAGGAGACGCTTAAATGCAGCTGTCTGGTGGCGGCAATAGGACATTCGGCAAGAGACACCTTTTCGCTCTTTTTAAAGAGGGGACTGAAACTGGAGCCCAAAGCCTTTGCAATAGGACTAAGGATAGAACACAAGCAAAGCTTTATCAGTATAGCACAGTATGGTGATGATTATATTTATCTGCCTGCTGCTGATTACAAGCTGACCCACCAGACAAAAAGCGGCAGAGGAGTATATTCCTTCTGCATGTGTCCCGGCGGCTTTGTTGTAAATGCTTCATCAGAGCAGGGCCTTCTGGCAGTCAACGGCATGAGCAATTATGCCAGAGATGAGGAAAATGCCAACAGCGCCATAGTAGTTACGGTTAATCCCGAGGATTTTAGCAGTAGCCATCCGCTTGCCGGTATAGAATTTCAAAGAAAATGGGAGCGCAAGGCTTATGAGGCCGCTGCCGGTTTTGTCCCGGTTCAGCTTTTTGGCGACTTGCTCAGGGGCAGAGCCAGTGATACAATAGGTGGGATAACACCAAATATTAAGGGCGGATATAGGCTGGCGGATTTGAACAGTATCCTGCCAGGCGATATTTGTGAGGCTCTTAAGGAGGGAATACTTGCTTTTGACAGAAAAATCAGGGGCTTTGCCGATGAAGAGGCCGTTTTATCTGGGGTGGAAAGCAGGACCTCATCCCCTGTAAGAATAAAACGTAATGAAGCCTTTGAAAGCAACATCGCCGGTATATACCCATGCGGAGAGGGAGCCGGATATGCCGGAGGTATTACTTCATCTGCCATAGACGGCATCAAGGTATTTGAAGCTATTGCATCACGCTTCAAGCCTGATTATTAATAGTTATTACGACATCTGAGCTGGCTTTACAATTAATGGCAATTATTGGAATCGATAGCATCTTACTGAAGCAGAAGCCGGGTACAGAGCAGATATGCTAATATTATACTGAATTAACACAGATGATGAAATTCCTTCACAGAGCCGCCAGTTTCGGCCGGAAGTGAGTTTATATAAGCTGAAAGATTTTGGAGGAAAAGATGGAAGACAGGAGTTACTTAAAGGATAAAAAACGCATAGTTGTCAAGATTGGGTCGTCATCACTGACACATCCTCAGACAGGAAGTTTAAATCTTGACAAATTGGAACGCCTGATAAGGATTTTAACCAACTTAAGAAATCAGGGCAAGGATGTGGTGCTGGTTACGTCAGGTGCCATAGCGGTAGGAAGGAAAGCCCTGGGATTGACCGAAAGACCTAAGGAGCGCTCTGTAAAGCAGGCATGTGCCGCTGTAGGCCAGGCAAGGCTTATGATGGTATATCAGAAGCTGTTTTCGGAGTATAATCAAACCACCGCACAGATACTTATGACCAAATATACGATGATTAACGAAATCAGCCGAAACAATGCAAAAAATACCTTCAGCGAGCTCTTTGCACGAGGGGTAATACCGATAGTAAATGAAAATGATACCGTCTCAACTGAAGAGCTAGATTTGGATTTTGGTGATAATGATACTCTTTCAGCAATAGTAACAGCGCTGGTGGAAGCCGATTTACTGATATTGTTATCTGATATAGACGGCCTGTTTACAGATGATCCCCACAAGAACAGTGAAGCTAAGCTGATTCCTTACATACCCAAAATAACTGACGATTTAATCGGCATGGCAAAGGGTACATCTAATTCTGTCGGAACAGGCGGCATGACCACCAAGATAAGTGCAGCCCTGATAGCAACCGCTTCAGGAGCCGACATGGTTATCGCCAATGGTGATGATGTCCGCAATATTACCCGCATAATCGAAGGCCGTCAGGTAGGTACCTTATTTGTAGCACATAAAAAGCCTGACTTTAATATGATGGATTATATTTCAACAAAGCAATATCCGGCAAACGGCAGGTAATAAAGTAAATTACCTGGAAGGACTGATATTGATGGCTAATTTTATGGTAAAGCAGGAGATCAGAAGCAGGCTGTTGGCGGCAAGAAACAGTCTGTCTGCAGATGAAAAGAGTGTGCATGATAAAAAGCTGAAGGAAAAGCTTTTTGCTACCCGACAATATCAAAAATGCTGCAATCTCTTTTGCTATATTTCCTTTAAGTCGGAAATAGACACTCACGAGATTATTATGCAGTCACTGGCTGACGGCAAAAGAGTCTTCGTTCCCAGAGTAGAGGGCAGGGACATGGAATTTTATCAGATCGAAGGCTTAGACGGACTTGTTGCAAGCAAATTCGGGGTGCCTGAGCCTGGACCGGACAATAACAGAATATTTTCTGCTGAGGATACGGCGGATGATGAACAGCTAAATGCTAATCTTATGATCCTTCCCGGTCTGGCCTTTGACCCTGCTGGCAACCGCATCGGCTATGGTGCCGGTTATTATGACAGATATTTGCAATCCCACAAAAATATAGGCTTTTACAGGATAGCGCTGGCTTATGATTTCCAGCTTATAGACAGGATTGAGGCCGATGAGCAAGATGTGGCTGTAGACATGATAATTACCCCGACAAAGATCATTATAAGCTCATAAAATATTATGCAAAATCCGGCATATGACCGGGAACACCTTGGCTTGCAGATTGACATCATGATCATTGATTTGGGTTAGAATAATATTTGTGTTCAGAATAATGTTTATAAAATTATTGATTCAAGTAATTGGATGGAGGGATTTTATGAGTTATTTGGAGCAATTGGGAAGCCGGGCTAAGCAGGCTGCCACCCGTCTGGGACTGCTGATGCAGGAGGAAAAAAACAATGCCCTTAGGTCATGTGCTGCGTCGCTGCTTGAGAATGAGGCGGAAATACTGGCAGCTAATGAAATGGATGTTAAGCTGGCAATAGATAATGGTGTAAAGGAATCATTGATAGACAGACTCCGTCTTAATCCTAAGCGCATAAAGGAAATGGCCGACGGACTGCTTCAGATTTGTGCTCTTTCTGATCCAATTGGTGAGGTGCTTTCCATGACGGTAAGGCCCAACGGGCTTACTATAGGGCAGAAGGTGGTGCCTTTGGGAGTTGTGGGCATTATCTATGAGTCAAGGCCCAATGTTACCAGCGATGCCTTCGGACTTTGCTTTAAGACCGGCAATGCTGTTATCCTTCGGGGAGGAAGCGATGCCATCAATTCCAACATGGCTATTGTCAAAGCTCTGCGCAAGGGACTTGCTGACAGCGGCTGCCCTGAAGATGCAATCCAGCTGATAGAGGATACCTCCAGGGAGACGGCCAGACAGTTTATGAGGATGAATGAATACATTGATGTGCTTATTCCCAGGGGCGGAGCAGGCCTTATAAAGACCACTATCGAAAACAGTACAATTCCGGTTATAGAAACGGGAACAGGCAACTGCCATATTTATGTAGACGAATATGCTGATTTTGATATGGCTCTGAATATTATAGACAATGCAAAGACACAAAGGCTTGGTGTATGTAACACCTGCGAATCACTGGTTATACATAAGAAGATAAGTGAAGGCTTCATACCGCTTCTATATGAACGGCTTAACGCAAAGGGAGTTGAGATAAGGGCTGACGAGACGGCCAGGGCAATATGCAGCAGGCTGTCTGTTGCCACTGAGGAGGATTACAAAACCGAGTATCTTGACAAAATTATCTCCTTAAAGGTTGTTGACAGCATTGAAGAGGCCATTGCCCATATCAATTATTACAGCACCAAGCATTCGGAGGCCATTATTACCAGGGATTACAGCAATGCATTGAAATTCCTTAATGAAATAGATTCTGCGGCAGTATATGTTAACGCCTCAACCCGCTTTACCGATGGCAATGAGTTCGGTTTTGGGGCAGAAATTGGAATCAGTACGCAAAAGCTACATGCCAGAGGTCCTATGGGCCTGAAGGCACTGACCACAACCAAATTTATTATTTTCGGCAACGGCCAGATTAGAGAATAGAGACAACTAATAAACAGGCATTTTTTAAAAGGAGGGGTAACGGTGGCTGACAGAAAAGTATATGACTATCCACCCAAATTTAATCCCGGATCGTTTTTCAACAGATTCGGCAAGCTGATAATTTCATTGATTGTAATATTATTCATTTTGCTATTTGCTTTTGATTCCTTTTTTACCATCAAGGAGGAAGAGCAGGCGGTGGTAATTACCTTCGGCAAGGCCAGTGCGGTAAACACCGCAGGATTGCATTTTAAGCTGCCTCTAATTCAAAAGGTAAAGAAGGTAAATACGACAATACAGGGCTTTACTATAGGCTATGATGCGACCACAAATATGAATATCGAAAAGGAATCCATGATGATTACCAGAGATTTCAATTTTGTAAATGTGGACTTTTTCGTGGAATACAAGGTGTCGGATCCGGTAAAAGCCTTGTATGCATCGGATGAGCCTGTAACAATTTTGAAAAATATTGCCCAGAGCAGCATACGCTCCGTAGTCGGAAGGTATGATGTGGACAGTGTAATTACAACAGGAAAAAACGAAATCCAGTCCGAAATCAAGCAATCTATACTTGATAAGCTTAACAGGCAGGATATCGGAATACAGCTGGTCAATATAAGCATACAGGATGCGGAACCGCCGACAGAAGAGGTAATGAAGGCCTTTAAATCTGTCGAAACTGCCAAGCAGGGCAAGGAAACAGCTATTAATAATGCTACAAAGTATCAGAACGAGCAGCTTCCGCAGGCGGAGGCCAAG
>ENA-UPSB01002097-UPSB01002097.1-bioreactor-metagenome-genome-assembly--contig:-NODE-2097-length-20234-cov-6.367412_pt1 | contig 20234 bp, 13 predicted proteins | sample MGYA00238182_ERZ773286 | MGnify/ENA primary metagenome ERZ773286 (study PRJEB29026, sample SAMN07631240) | bioreactor metagenome | isolation source: Switchgrass digestor | place: USA: Dartmouth... | reverse complement strand
GGCAATTGACGCCCGCGGAAGCCACCGTTGCGTACCAATGGCAGCGCAGCGGCGACGTGGTGGGACCGTACCAGGACATTGCCGGCGCCACATCAAATACCTATACGCTTACCCCCAGTGACGACAGCTGTTACATCAGGGTTGCCGCAACCGGAACGGGCGCATATACGGGTACGGTTGCAAGCGCTGCAATCGGTCCGGTGAAAACGCCGACCATACCGGTTACGGCCATCGGAGCCATCAGCGGCATGGTTCGGGTGGGAGAAACCCTGACGGCCGGCCCCCTGTTTCCTGAAAACGCCACGGTTTCATACCAATGGGAAAAAAGCGCCTCCGAAGCGGGACCCTATCGGGATATCGCCGGAGCTATCGGAAGCGCCTACACGCTAACGGAAGACGACCTCGGATGCTATATCCGGGTTAGGGCGACCGGAACGGGAGGCTATTCGGGCACGGTAATCAGCCCCCATGTCGGGCCGGTGGAAAAGCAGCTTAAATCCGTTGTGTCCATCGGCATAAGCGGTTTAACGCAAGTGGGAGCCACCCTGACGGCAGGACCCCTGGTCCCGCAGGGCGCCACGGTTTCATACCGGTGGGAGAGGAGCGCCTCTTTAGAGGGACCCTATCAGGTTATCGCCGGAGCAACCGGCATTACCTATACGTTAACGGAAGACGATTTCGGATGCTATATCCGGGTGAAGGCGACCGGAACGGGAGATTATTCAGGCACGGCGACCAGTCCCCACATCGGGCCGGTAGCGGCCGGCCAGATCACCGCCATCGGTCTCATCAGCGGAACCACCGTTTCAGGCCAGACGTTGACTGCGGGTACGCTGACGCCGTTCGGGGCGACAGCGACCTATCAGTGGCAGAGGTCTGACAGCACCGGATCCTTTGTCGATATCCCCGGTGCGACATCCGTTACCTATAAACTGACCGGGAACGACAACAGCCGCTATATCCGCGTCGTGGCAACTGGTACCGGGTTTTATACGGGTACCGTGATCAGTGAGTATGTAGGCCCGGTCGGCGCCTACATCACACCGATGACAGGGATGGGACCCATCGGCGGCACTGCCGAGGTGGGTCAGACCCTGACGGCGGGAACCCTGAGTCCCACCGGAGCCATCGCGACATACCAGTGGCAGAGAGCGGACGCGGCGGGAGGCCCCTATGCGGATATTCCCGGAGCAACGTATAGCAGCTACGTATTAACGCCTTCGGACAAGGATAAATACATCAGGGTAAAAGCAATCGGATCCGGCACGTACACAGGCACGCTGACGAGCGAGTGCATCGGGCCGGTGGCGGCGGGCCGGATCACAGCCGTCGGGCCTATCAGAGGATCGACCGTGGTCGGACAGACCTTGACGGCAGGGACCCTGACGCCGCTCAATGCGACGGCGGCTTACCAGTGGCAAAGATGCCTCAACACCAACGGCGTTTACGAAAATATTCCGGGGGCGACTTCGGATACCTACATCCTGACGCCGGACGACGCCGGATATTTCATCAAGGTCGTCGCAACCGGCACCGGCGCGTTTACAGGTTCTGCCGCAAGCCCCTATACCGGTCCGGTCGGCCTCAAAACGACGCCGGTTACAAGCATCGGACCGATCAGCGGAACTGTTCAGGTAACGCAAACCCTGACTGCGGGAACAGTATATCCGCTCGGAGCGACCGTGACCTACCAGTGGTTGAGATCGGATACGGCGGACGGAGCCTATGTGAATATTCCCGGCGCCACGGAAAGCAGCTACACCCTGACCGTGGAGGATATGGGTAAATATATCAAGCTGCAGGCCACGGGGTCCGGCAGCTATGCCGGAACGGTAATAAGCGCATACAAGGGACCGGTAACGGCCTGTGTGATCACCGCCATCGGGCCGATCAGCGGCACCACCACAGTCGGTCAGACCCTGACGGTGGGAACGCTGACGCCTTACGGGGCTACCGCAGATTACCAATGGCAGCGGTCCGACGGAGCGGGGAACTTTGTGGACATCATCGGCGGCACCGCCAGCGCCTACACGCTGACCGGAAACGACAGCAACGCCTATATCCGTGTGAAGGCGACGGGCACCGGCGCTTACACGGGAACGGTGTACAGCGATTATGTCGGTAGGGTGGGCGCGAAGATCACGCCGCTTGACTCCATCGAAGCCATCGGCGGCACCGCCGAGGTGGGCCAGACCCTGACGGCTGGAATCGTCAGCCCGACAGGAGCCATTGCGACTTACCAATGGCAGAGGGCTGATACCGCAGAGGGCAACTATGGAAATATCCCCGGGGCAACAGCAAGCACCTACCCATTGACCGCGGCGGACATGGGCAAATATATCCGGGTGGTTGCGACCGGATCCGGGAACTATTCGGGATCGGTGTTCAGTACGCCGATCGGTCCGGTAACGGCCGGCCAATTGTCATCTATCGGACCCATCAGCGGGACGGCCACAGTTGGCAGCACCCTGACGGCCGGAACCCTGACGCCGCTTAATGCGACGGTGGACTGGCAGTGGCAGAGATGCACAAGCGCCAACGGTGTCTATGAGGACATACCCAACGCCAACGGCAGCTCTTATACGCTGACGGAAGGCGATGTCGGGTATTACATAAAGGTTGTTGCAACCGGAACCGGCGCTTTTAAAGGCACGGTGGTCAGCGCCTTTACAGGACCCATCTGCACCACGGCGACGCCGATCACCTCCATCGGTCCTATCAGCGGAGTTCCCCAGGTTGCCATGACGCTGACCGCGGGAACGGTGAATCCGCCCGGCGCAGCCGTGACCTATCAGTGGTTGCGATGCGACACGGCGGACGGTGTTTATGAAAACATCCCGGGGGCCACGTCGAGCAGCTATACCCTGACCGCAAGCGAGATGGCCCATTATATCAAGGTCCAGGTGTCCGGATCCGGCACCTACTCGGGAACGGTGGTCAGCGAAGCCAAAGGCCCGGTAACGGCGGGTCAGATCACCGCCATCGGACCCATCAGCGGCACGACCGTTGTCGGTCAGACCCTGACGGTGGGAGACCTGACGCCCTATGGCGCCACGGCGAATTACCAGTGGCAGAGATCCAGCGGAACCGACGCTTTTATAGATATTATAGGAGGAACATCCTGCACCTATACGCTGACGGGCAACGACAGCTGGCAATACATCCGCGTCGTTGCGACGGGAACCGGCGCCTACACGGGAACGGTGATCAGCGATTATGTGGGAAGGGTGATTGCGACGGCCACACCGCTTGTCGCCATTGAGCCGATCAGCGGCCTCGCTGAGGTGGGGCAGACCCTGACGGCGGGAATGCTGAATCCGGCAGGAGCGATTGCAACCTATCAATGGCAGAGGGCCGACTCGGCGGACGGCGTCTACGGAAACATCCCGGGAGCGACGGCGAAGAGCTACACTTTGACCGCGGCGGATAAGGGCAAATACATAAGAGTGATCGCCATCGGATCCGGAAACTACTCGGGCACGGTGACAAGTTCGCCAAAGGGTCCGGTAACCCAGGGCCGGCTGGTTTCCATCGGCCCGATAAACGGAACGACCGTGGTCGGCGAGACCCTGGTGTCAGGGACTCTGACGCCGCTTCATGCGACGGTGGAATGGCAATGGCAAAAATCCATAAGCGCCAACGGGACCTATGAGGATATCCCCAACGCCAATGCCAGCTCCTATACGCTGCAGGAAGGCGATGAAGGGTATTTCATCCGGGTTGTTGCGACCGGCACCGGCGCCTATGCCGGAACCGTCGCAAGCAAGCCTACGGGACCGGTCGGCCTCACGACGACGAGTATTACCTCCATCGGAGTGATCAGCGGAACCCCGCGGGTTGCCATGACGCTGACCGCGGGAACCGTAAATCCTTCCGGTGCCACCGTAACCTACCAGTGGCTGAGATGTGATGCGGAAGACGGCGTTTACGAGAATATCCCGGGGGCTACGTCGAGCAGCTATACCCTGACCCCCGACGATTTGAATCATTATATCAAGGTCCAGGCGACCGGATCCGGCACCTATTCTGGAACTGCGGTCAGCGCGGCCAAAGGTCCGGTAGCGACCGGCCTGCTCACCGCCATCGGGCCCATCAGCGGAACGACCAAAACCGGCCAGACCCTGACGGTGGGCGACCTGATGCCGTACGGCGCCACAGCGGCTTACCAGTGGCAGAGATCGGACAACGACGGCGGAGTCTTTACCGACATCGTCGGCGGAACCGCCAGCAGCTATACCCTGACGGGAGAAGACAGCTGGCGCTACATCCCGTAAAGGCAACGGGAACCGGCGCCTTTACGGGTACGGTGTACAGCGAACGGGTCGGCCGGGTTGTCAATGAGATCATACCCCTTGTCTCCATCGGGGAGATCGACGGCATTGCCGAAGTGGGCCGGGTTCTGACGGCCGGGCCGTTAGATCCGGCCGGAACGGCAACCTACCAGTGGCTGAGGGCGGATACGGCGGACGGAAGCTATGAAAATATTCCCGGTGCGACTTCAGATACTTACACCCTGACTCCGGAGGATAAGGATAAATTCATCAAGGTCAGAGCAACGGGAAACAATTATTATTCCGGTACTGTGACCAGCGCGTACAAGGGACCGGTGGCGGCCGGCAGGCTTACGGGCATCGGTCCCATCAGCGGCGCCACGGCGGTTGGCCAGATATTGGCGGCAGGCGTCCCGAAGCCATATCATGCGACGGTAGCCTGGCAATGGCAGAGATGCGAAACCGTCGACGGGACCTACGAGGATATACCGAACGCGACTTCAATGGGCTACACTCTGAAGCCCGAGGATGCGGGCTATTACATCAGAGTCGTTGCGACGGGAATCGGCGCCTATACGGGAACGGTCGCAAGCAATCCCACAGGACCGGTGGGCGTTGCAACGACGGCAATTACAACGATCGGCGCAATCAGCGGGACCGCGCAGGTCGGGAAGATCCTCCATGCGGGCGAAGCAAGCCCGCCGGGAGCGACAGTGACCTATCAGTGGCAGAAAAGCGATACGAAGGACGGCATTTACGAGGATATTCCGGGAGCGACCTCCGCTACCTATAAATTAGCTGCGGATGAAATGGCGCACTATATCAGAGTCCAGGCGACCGGATCCGGTTCTTATTCGGGAACCGTGGTCAGCGCGCCCATCGGTCCGGTGGAAGCATGCCCAATCACAGGCATATCGGATATCACGGGGACGACCATAGCGGGAAGAACACTCAAGGCAGGAATCGTCAGCCCGCTCGGAGCGACGGTAACCTACCAGTGGTCGTATGCCCAATCGCCGGAGGGGCCCTATACGGACATCCCCGGAGCCACCGGAAGCACCTATACGTTGTTGACCGCCGATAACGGCAGGTACATAAGAGTAACGGCGATCGGCATCGGCGGATACACCGGAACGGCAACGAGCAATCCAACGGGGCGGGTAAGCAGCTCAGTCACGGAGCTGACGTCCATCGGCGCCATCAGCGGCGCAGCCGAGGTGGGCGGAATCCTGAAGGCAGGACCCTTGAGCCCTTCGTCGGCGACGGCGACCTGGCAGTGGCAGCGAAGCACCGCGGTAGACGGAGATTATGTGAACATTCCCGGAGCAACTTCAGACACCTACATCGTGGATGAGAACGACGCCGATCAGTATATCAGGGTCAGGGCGACAGGATCGGGGAACTATACCGGAACGGTGACCAGCGCTCCGGTCGGACCGGTTACTGGCATGTCGGGCGTACCCATGACGGCAATGCCCCTGATGGAAGAGACCACAACAATCACAGCCATCGAAGCGATCATCGGGGAAGCGACGGTGGGCGGCTTGCTGGAAGCCGGGGCTTTGGATCCCCCCGATGCCACGGCGGCATACCAGTGGCAGAGCTGTGACACGGAAGACGGCCCCTTCGAAGATATTGCAGGAGCTGAAGCAAGCACCTTCGTCCTGACCGAAAAGGAAGAAGGAAAATACATTCGGGTGGTGGCGACAGGCACCGGCGCCTATACGGGTACGGTGTCCAGCTCCGTTATCGGTCCCGTGACGGCAAGTCTGGAAATGCCGATGCCGGTAACCGGAGGAGCAATTACCGCGGACGCAATTACCGCAGGCGGGATTGCCGTAGATGAAGTCACAGGCGGCGGGATTGTTGTGGACGGAGTCACCACGGGCGGCATCACGACCGGCGGGATTACCTCGGACGAAGTTACAGGCGGCGGGATTCCGACAGGAGGGGATACCGCGGACACAACCACAGAAGGCGGGATTGCGGTCGGCGGGGCGGATCAGGATGACGAATCGGCTGCCGGCGGAACGGAAGATGAAGCACCGGCAGTTGAGGAGGAAAATCAAGCGAAAGAGCCCGGAAGCACCGGTTCAGGAGATGGCGAGGACCAGGGGGGCATAGGATTGGAAAACGGGAATGCCGATCCGGAGAACGAGGCAAAAGGGACGGAACCGGAAACAGGACCTGCAGACGCAGCCGGTGCGGACGGTGCAGGGTCCGAACATGCCGGCACTGATGAAGGCGGCAGCGCCGGCGCCGGCGAAGCGGACAATTCAGACGAAGCGAAGATCGATCCGGACACATGACCGGCGGAAGCGCAGGTGAGGACGTTTTCGGGCAATAGGGCTCCATCTTACGGATGGAGCTTTTTGCTTGTTAATTTTTATTAGAAAAATTCGAGTTTTACTGTTTAAAATTGCAGAATTATGATAAAATCACTGAAGCGGAGGATGGCATGAGCTACGAGAGAGTAAAACGATATTTTGATGAACATAATATAAAAAATGAAATAATATTGCTGGATAAGAGCAGCGCAACCGTTGAACTGGCGGCAAAAGCCCTGGGCCGAGAGCCGGGCGAAATCGCAAAATCGCTTGCGCTTAGGCTGAAGGATGAAAGCGTCATCGTTCTTGTGACGTGCGGAACCGCCAGGATCGATAACCGCAGGTATAAGGATACATTTCATTGCAAGGCCCAGATGCTTTCTCCCGAAGAAACCCTGCAAGAGACAGGCCATCCCGTCGGAGGAGTCTGTCCCTTTGCTCTGCCGGAGGGGGTCAGGGTGTACCTGGATGAATCTCTGAAGAAATACCGTGAAGTCTTTCCGGCCGCCGGAACCCCGAATTCCGCAGTGAGATTTACGATTCCGGAACTGGAACGCGCCACGAATGGAACGTGGGTTTATGTGACGCGGGACGAAACCGTCTGAGCAAATCCCGCATGCTTGCTCGGGAAAACGGGCCGCAAGGCATTGAAAGACTGAAAATGGTCTTGACAGGCTTTGCATTTTATGATAACTTTATTAAGCGACTTTACTGGATTATATAATTATAATGAAAGATCCTGAGCTTGCAATGGCTTTAAATTTCAAATTCGATCGCTCTCTGAGCAGCGGGTATGGATTGAAATAATGGAGGACAAAAATGAGAGTAAAAGTAACGTTGGCCTGCACAGAGTGCAAGCAGAGAAACTATAATACCACGAAAAACAAGAAAAACGATCCTGATCGGATCGAGCTGACCAAGTATTGTAGGTTCTGCAGAAAGCACACCGCTCACAAGGAAACGAAATAGCGGCAATAACCTGCGAATCGCGGATGCGCGGGTTTTGCATAAGCTCACCGACAATTTGCGCGCAAATTGGGCGGGCTAGGAAAGGGATGTGATACGATGGATAAGGAAAAGGCGAGGAAGCCGGTCCCTGCGGCGGCGGCGAAAAAGCCGAGGCCGAGTCTGAAGGAATATTTTAAAGGGATCAAGACGGAAATGAAAAAGGTGGTATGGCCCACGAAAAAGGAACTCGTTTCCTTTACGGGAGTCGTATTGTTTGTTTGCGTCGTTCTGTCGTTGGGGATCTGGGCGTTTGACTCGGCTTTCCTGGCTTCCCTGAAGTATGTCCTGAACATTAGTTTCTAAGTACTGATGAATGAAGGTATAAAGGAAGGCACAGATGGCCAAGAGCAAAAAGAACACGGAGTTCGAAGAGTTCGAAGAACTTGAAGAACTTGACGATCTCGACGATCTTGATGAGTATGAACCGGACGATTACATGGACGATGAGACCGAGTACGACGGCGAAGAACTTGAGCAGGATTGGGAATCAGAAGACATAGAAGCCGAGGAAACGGAAGCGGAAGACGCCGGAGCTGAAGAAGCCGAGGGGTTGGAAGGAGAGTCCGGTCCGGAAGCTCCGGAAGATGACAGGGCAAACGACAAGTCGAAAAAAGCGAAATGGTATGTCGTCCACACTTACTCCGGTCATGAGAACAAAGTAAAGATGAATATTGAAAAACTCGTTGAGAACAGAGGCATGCAGGATCTGATTCTCAACGTTGTAGTGCCCACGGAAGATCATGTTGAAATCAAGAACGGGCAGCGGAAGGTCAAGACCAGAAAAATGTTCCCCGGCTATGTGCTGGTGAAGATGATCATCACCAACGAATCCTGGTATCTGGTTAGAAACACGCAGGGAGTCACCGGCTTTGTCGGGCACGGATCGGAGCCAATTCCTCTCACCAATGAGGAAGTAAGGCGGATGGGCATCGAAAAGGTATTTATCCAATTGGATATCGAGCCCGGAGACAGCGTCAAAGTGATCAACGGACCCTTCGAAAGCTTTATGGGCGTCGTCGAAGAGGTCAATATGGATAAGCAGACACTGAAGGTCAGAATATCCATGTTCGGAAGGGATACCCCCGTCGAACTGGAATTCGGCCAGGTTGACAAAATATAGACTAAGCAACAGAGAGGAGGGAGGAAAATGGCAAAGAAGGTAGAAGGTCTGATCAAGCTGCAGATTCCGGCAGGGAACGCAACTCCCGCACCGCCGGTAGGTCCCGCTCTCGGACAAAAGGGCGTTAACATTATGGACTTCTGCAAGCAGTTCAATGCGAAGACGGCGGACCAGGCCGGAATGATCATTCCCGTTGTAATCACGGTTTATTCCGACCGTTCGTTCACATTCGTTACGAAGACGCCTCCGGCCGCAGTGCTGCTGAAAAAGGCTGCAAAGATTGAGTCGGGTTCCGGAGAGCCGAACAAGAAAAAGGTTGCGACGCTGAGCATCGATCAGGTCAGGGAGATCGCGAAGATCAAGATGCCCGATCTGAATGCCGCAAGCCTTGAGAGTGCCACCGAGATGATCAAAGGCACTGCAAGAAGCATGGGAATCGTAGTAAAGTAACGTGGGAGGCTGTGAAGCCATTAGCACCACAAGGAGGTAAATGGAATGCCCAAGAGAGGTAAAACTTACAAAGAGTCGGCAAAACTGGTCGACAGAACAACGTTATACGATGTAAAAGACGCGTTGGCGTTGGCAGTTCAGACTGCGAAAGCAAAATTTGACGAGACGGTCGAGGTCCACATCAAGCTGGGAGTAGACGGAAGACATGCGGACCAACAGGTTAGAGGCGCCATCGTGTTGCCCCACGGTACCGGCAAGACAAAGAGAGTTTTGGTCTTTGCAAAGGGTCCGAAGGCTGCCGAGGCAGAGGCCGCGGGAGCGGAATATGTAGGCGCCGAGGAAATGGCAGCTAAAATTCAGAATGAAAACTGGTTTGACTTCGACGTCGTGGTGGCAACCCCGGATATGATGGGCGTGGTTGGAAAGCTCGGAAAGCTTTTGGGACCGAAAGGCCTGATGCCGAATCCGAAGTCCGGAACCGTAACCATGGATGTTGCGAGAGCTCTCCAGGAGATCAAAGCCGGTAAAGTAGAGTATCGTCTGGATAAAACAAACATCATTCATACTCCCATCGGAAAGGTTTCCTTTGGAGTCGAGAAGCTTACCGACAATTTCAACGCTCTGCTGGAAGCGGTTGTTAAAGCCAAGCCGGCAGCGGCGAAGGGACAGTATCTTAAGAGCGTTACGGTAGCGTCGACTATGGGACCCGGAATCAAGGTCAACCCGCTCAAGATTACATTCTAAAAAATTGAATAACCGCCGTAGACAGCAGGTGCGAAAGCTTAATTTCCTGCCGAGGTATCCCATAAATATCAGCAGATATTTTGCGGCCTTTTCTGTCTATGGCAGAAAAGGCCTTTTAGTTACAGGAAAAAGCAAATTCGCCTTTCGAGGCGGGAGAGGAGTATAGAAATATGTCAGAGGCACATCTGAAGGAAAAGCAGGCGATCATCGATGAGATCAAGGGAAAGCTTGAGAAAGCGAAGTCTGCCGTCGTGATTGACTATATGGGCATCACCGTGGCCGAGGCCGATGCCATGAGGAAGAAACTTCGTGAAGCCAATGTCGATTACACAGTCTACAAGAACACGCTGGTGAACAGGGCTATCGAAGGAACCGAATATGAGGAACTGAAAAATGTCCTGTCCGGTCCGAGCGCTTTTGCCTTTAGCTATGATGACGCGGTAACTCCGGCGAAAGTAATCAGCGGCATCATCAAGGAATATAAAAAGATGGCGTTCAAAGCCGGTGTCATCGAGGGCAAATACTATGACGCCGAAGGCGTTAAGGCCATAGCGGCGCTTCCGTCAAGGGACGAACTGATTGCCAAGTTCATGGGAAGTATTCAGTCGCCGGTCTCCAAGTTCGTCCGTACCTTACAGGCTATAGCGGACGCGAAGGAACAATAGGGATACTTTGAATCGCAGCTATCTGCGGGGTAACAAAATCAATAATAATAAACTTTGAAGCTTTAAGAAAAAAATTTTATAAAGGAGAAAAAGAAAATGACGAAAGAACAAATTATCGAAGCGATAAAAAACATGACCGTTATGGAATTGAACGAGCTTGTAAAAGCTTGTGAAGAAGAATTCGGCGTATCCGCTGCAGCTCCCGTAGCCGTGGTCGCTGCCGGAGCCGGCGCAGCCGCTGCAGAAGTAGAAGAGCAGTCCGAATTCACCGTCGTTCTTGCAAACGCCGGTGCGGAAAAGATCAAGGTAATCAAGGTGGTCAGAGAGCTGACCGGACTTGGCTTGAAGGAAGCCAAGGATCTGGTGGACGGAGCTCCTTCCACGGTCAAAGAAGGCGTATCCAAGGCCGAAGCGGAAGAGATCAAGGCCAAGCTGACCGAAGTCGGAGCAACGGTCGAATTGAAATAACCGGCGAGTACGGCATACTATCGTTGTATCAGGCCAAAAGTCCCGCCTCCGTTGGATGCGGGACTTAGTTTTTTATGGAAACCATGAATAAAAATTAGGAAAAAAGGCGAATCTTAAGAATAATCGCCTTTTTTCGTTCAAGAATATGGCGGATTGGAATAAAATTTGCTTGACTACTTGTTTTGGCTATGATATCATAGTTCATTGCCACGCGAAAGTATTTTGTTTTCTATGCAAGGAGTGATGAATATGCCAGAGCCCGTAAAAATCGGTAAAAGGACACGAATGAGCTACTCGAAGATCAAAGAAGTAGCGCCAATGCCCAATCTCATCCAAATCCAGACCGAGTCTTACAAATGGTTCATAGAAGAAGGCCTTCGTGAAGTTTTTGAAGATATATCCCCCATTAAGGATTATGCCGGAAATCTAGTTCTGGAATTCATAGATTATTCCCTAAACGACACGCCAAAATACGATCAGGAAGAATGCAAAGAGCGCGATATGACCTACGCGGCCCCGTTGAAGGTCAAGGTCAGGTTAGTAAACAAGGAGACCGGGGAAGTCAAGGAGCAGGAAGTATTCATGGGCGACTTCCCGCTGATGACGGAGAAAGGTACATTCATCTATAACGGGGCGGAGCGCGTCGTGGTGACACAGCTGGTTCGTTCGCCGGGACCATATTACAGCGTAACCGTCGATAAGTCGAACAACAAGCTGTTCGCAACCACGATCATCCCAAACAGGGGCGCATGGCTGGAATATGAGACGGACTCCAACGAGGTCATTTCCGTCCGCGTGGACCGCACCAGGAAACAGCCGGTAACCACGCTGCTTCGGGCGCTGGGATTCGGCACGGATCAGGAGATCATCGACATCCTGGGAGATGACGACAGGCTTCTGAAGACAATCGAGAAAGATCCCACAAAGAACTATGAAGACGGATTGAAGGAAATCTATAAAAAGCTCAGACCGGGAGAGCCGCCTACGGTGGAAAGCGCCAAGTCTCTCCTCGATTCTTTGTTTTTTGACCCGAAACGCTACGACCTGGCCAAGGTCGGAAGATATAAATATAATAAGAAGCTTGGACTCTCCAACCGGATCATCGGCTGCGTCGTGGCGGAAGACGTCGTAGACCCCAATACCGGGGAGATTATCGTGGAAAAAAACACGAGAATAGATAGGGAAACCGGATTTAGGATAGAAAATGCAGGCGTGAAATATGTCCATGCCTGGAGCAAGACGGAAGATGGACGCGTTGTGAAGATTATCGGAAACAACTTCGTCAACCTTGCGGATTATGTGGATTTCAGCCTGGAAGGCTTGAAACTCCCCGACAAGGTACATTATCCCGTCTTGAGGGAAATACTGGAAAACAACACGGGAGAGGCTGCCGTTAAGGAAGCTCTGATTCAGAACAAGGCCGTCCTGTCCCCGAAACATATTATCATCGACGATATCATCGCATCGGTGAGCTATATCCTCAACCTGAACCACGGCATCGGAAACGTGGACGATATCGACCATCTGGGCAACAGAAGGCTCAGGACCGTCGGGGAGCTTTTGCAGAACCAGTTCCGCATCGGGCTCGCCCGCATGGAGAGAGTGGTCAAGGAAAGGATGACCATTCAGGATATCGAAGTAACGACGCCCCAGGCCTTAATGAACATAAGGCCTGTTACGGCTGCCATTAAGGAGTTCTTCGGCAGCTCCCAGCTGTCGCAGTTTATGGATCAGACAAATCCTCTTGCAGAGCTGACTCATAAGAGAAGGCTTTCTGCGCTGGGACCCGGAGGACTTTCCAGGGAAAGAGCGGGCTTTGAGGTTCGCGACGTGCATCACTCCCATTACGGAAGAATGTGTCCCATTGAGACTCCCGAAGGTCCGAATATCGGCCTTATTGGTTCACTGACCACTTACGGGAGAATCAATGAATACGGTTTTATCGAAACGCCTTATCGGAGAGTGGATAAGACCAGAGGCGTCGTAACGGATATCATCGATTATCTGACCGCCGACGAGGAAGAAATGCTCATCATTGCGCAGGCAAACGAGCCGCTGGATTCACAGGGGAGATTCGTCAACCACAGGGTCGCATCCCGGGGCGCCGGCGGCAATATCGACCTGGTTCCCAGGGAACTCGTCGATTATATGGACGTATCGCCGAAACAGGTCGTATCCGTGGCTACGGCGATGATTCCGTTCCTTGAAAACGATGACGCCAACAGAGCGCTCATGGGTTCCAACATGCAGCGCCAGGCGGTGCCGCTTCTGATCACCGAGGCTCCGATCATCGGAACCGGCATGGAGTATACGGCCGCCCGGGATTCCGGCGTCGTGGTGCTTGCAAAAAACCCGGGTACTGTTGAATATGTTGACGCAACGAAAATTAAAGTAAGAAGGGACGACGGCGGGGGCGTTGACGAGTACAAGCTTCTCAAGTTCAAGCGTTCCAACCAGGGAACCTGCATCAACCAAAGGCCCATCGTCAACAGGAACGAGCACGTGGAGGCTGGCGAAGTCATTGCGGACGGCCCCTCCACCGACCAGGGCGAAGTCGCCCTCGGAAAGAACCTGCTCATCGGCTTCATGACCTGGGAAGGCTATAACTACGAGGACGCCATCGTATTGAACGAAAGGCTTATCATGGACGACGTCCTCACATCCATTCATATCGAGGAGTATGAGGCGGAGGCCAGGGATACGAAGCTGGGGCCGGAAGAAATCACAAGGGATATCCCGAACGTGGGAGAAGACGCGCTGAAGGATCTGGACGAGAACGGCATCGTCCGCATCGGCGCCGAGGTCGGCTCTTCCGATATCCTGGTGGGCAAAGTCACTCCGAAAGGAGAAACGGAGCTGACGGCGGAGGAACGCCTGCTGAGAGCCATCTTCGGGGAAAAAGCGAGAGAGGTCAGGGATACTTCCCTCCGGGTGCCTCACGGGGAATCCGGCATCGTCGTGGACGTCAAGGTCTTTTCCCGGGAAAACGGCGACGAACTGCCCCCCGGCGTGAACAAACTCGTCCGTTGCTATGTCGCCACAAAGAGAAAGATCAGCGTCGGCGATAAGATGGCGGGACGTCACGGAAACAAGGGCGTTATTTCCCGGATCCTTCCGGAAGAGGATATGCCTTTCCTAGAAAACGGGACCCCGCTCCAGGTTATGCTGAACCCTCTGGGCGTGCCTTCCCGTATGAACGTCGGTCAGGTTCTTGAAACCCATCTCGGCCTGGCTGCGAAGTATAAGGATTGGTTTATCGCGACGCCGGTATTCGACGGCGCCAGCGAACAGGATATCATAGACCTGCTGGAGGAATGCGGATATCCCAAGAGCGGAAAACTAATATTAAGGGACGGGAGGACCGGAGAGCCCTTTGATAATCCGGTCACCGTTGGATATATGTATATGATGAAGCTGCATCACCTGGTGGACGACAAGATTCATGCCAGGAGCACGGGACCATACTCCCTGGTGACGCAGCAGCCGCTTGGCGGCAAGGCGCAATTCGGCGGACAGCGGTTCGGCGAAATGGAGGTTTGGGCGCTGGAAGCTTACGGCGCGGCCTATACCCTGCAGGAGATCCTTACCGTAAAATCCGACGATGTGGTGGGACGCGTCAAGACCTATGAAGCCATCGTCAAGGGCGAAAACATTCCCGAGCCGGGAATTCCGGAATCCTTCAAGGTTTTGATCAAGGAAATGCAGAGTCTGGCACTGGACGTAAAGGTGCTGACGGACGACAACAAGGAAATCGAGATTAAAGAATCATCCGATCTGGACGGCATATCGGGTCTGGAAAGCATCATAGACATAGAAACCATTGCGGACGATGGCGAATTCTTTGAAGAGGAAGGTGGCTTCTCGGAAGAACTGGTAGATGAAGAACTGGACGATGAAGACGTGGACATCGATCTGATCGACGAAGATTTCAATGATGAGTTATAGAAGGGGGGAGAAGCTCCTTGTACGAGTTAAATAATTTTGAAGCGCTGCAAATCAGCCTTGCGTCGCCTGATAAGATCAGAAGCTGGTCAAAAGGGGAAGTTAAGAAACCGGAAACCATCAACTACAGGACACTGAAGCCCGAAAAGGACGGCCTGTTCTGCGAAAGAATATTCGGGCCGACCAAGGACTGGGAGTGTCACTGCGGAAAATACAAGCGGATCCGTTATAAGGGAATTGTCTGCGACCGCTGCGGCGTAGAGGTGACTAAGGCGAAAGTCAGAAGAGAGCGGATGGGCCGCATCGAACTGGCCGCGCCCGTTTCCCATATCTGGTATTTCAAGGGCATCCCGAGCAGGATGGGACTTGTGCTGGACATCTCTCCGAGAAATCTGGAAAAAGTTCTCTATTTTGCCGCATACATCGTAACCGATCCCGGAGACACCGGGCTTGGCTACAAGGAAATCCTCACGGAGCAGCAGTACCGAGAAGCAAGAGATAAATACGGAAACAGATTCAAGGCCGGCATGGGCGCGGAAGCGATTCGCGAACTGCTGACCCATATCGATCTGGTCGCGCTGTCCGAAGAAATGAGAAAGAAGCTCAGAGAAAGCTCCGGGCAGAAGAAGATCAGAATCGTCAGAAGGCTGGAGGTCATCGAAGCGCTGAGACTGTCCGAGAATAAACCGGAATGGATGATCCTTGAGGTCATTCCGGTCATTCCGCCGGATCTCAGGCCGATGGTGCAGCTGGACGGAGGACGTTTTGCCACCTCCGACCTGAACGACTTATACAGAAGAGTAATCAACAGAAACAATAGATTGAAGAGACTGCTGGACCTGGGCGCTCCCGACATCATCGTAAGAAATGAGAAGAGAATGCTCCAGGAAGCGGTGGATGCGCTCATCGACAACGGAAGAAGGGGCAGGCCGGTAACCGGCCCCGGCAGCAGGCCGCTGAAATCCCTTTCCGATATGCTGAAAGGAAAACAGGGACGTTTCAGGCAGAACCTGCTCGGCAAGCGCGTCGACTATTCCGGCCGTTCCGTTATCGTGGTCGGGCCCGAGCTGAAATTCTACCAGTGCGGGCTTCCCAAGAAGATGGCGTTGGAACTGTTCAAGCCCTTCATTATGAAGAAGCTTGTGCAGAAGGGTTATTCCCACAATATCAAGAGCGCCAAGAGAATGGTCGAAAAGGTAAGGCCGGAGGTATGGGACGTCCTGGACGAGGTGATCAAGGAACACCCCGTGCTGCTGAATCGCGCCCCTACGCTTCACAGGCTGGGAATCCAGGCTTTTGAGCCGGTTCTCGTGGAAGGCAAGGCGATCAAGCTGCATCCGCTGGTCTGCACCGCGTATAACGCGGACTTCGACGGAGACCAGATGGCGGTCCACGTGCCGCTCTCCGTGGAAGCGCAGGCGGAGGCCAGGTTCCTTATGCTCTCCGTCAACAATATCCTCGCGCCGAAGGATGGCTCTCCCATAACGACGCCGACGCAGGACATGGTCCTGGGAAGCTATTACCTGACCCATCCCGGGACGGAGGAAAGAAATACCCCTGCTGAAAAGGGAGACGGAAAGATCTTTACCGACTATGACGAAATGCTCATGGCCTACAGAAACGGAGTCGTGGGCCTGCACGCCAGGGTGAAGGTCAGAAGGTTTGCCGGCAAGGACGACAAACGGGGAAGACTCATCGAATCCACTGTGGGACGGTTCATCTTCAATGAAAAGATCCCCCAGGATCTCGGCTTTGTCGACAGGGAGGTTGACAAATATTCTCTGGAGGTCGACTTCCTCTGCGACAAGAAGAAGCTCAGCCAGATCATCGAGCGCTGCTATCGCAAGCACGGAAATACGAAGACGGCGATCATGCTTGACTATATCAAGGAGATGGGATTCCATTACTCCACGATAGGCGCCATCACAATCAGCGTTTCCGACATGAAGATTCCGGAAGAAAAGGAACGCATCATCCAGGAAGCCGAAAAGAAGGTGGAGAAATACGAAGCCGCGTACAGAAAGGGACTGATGTCCGATACCGAGCGGTATGAAAGGGTTATCGATACATGGAACGACGCGACGGACGATGTCGCCGACGCGCTGATGAAGTCCCTGGGAACGCTGAACAACCTGTTCATCATGGCTCATTCGGGCGCCAGGGGAAGCAAGAGTCAGATCAAGCAGATCGGCGGAATGCGCGGACTCATGGCAAACGCCTCGGGTCAGACCATCGAGATCCCGATCAAGTCCAACTTCCGTGAGGGGCTGTCCGTACTGGAATACTTCATCTCCACCAACGGTGCCAGAAAAGGTCTCGCCGATACGGCGCTGCGTACCGCCGACTCCGGTTACCTGACCAGAAGGCTTGTAGACGTCAGCCATAACGTCATCGTGCGTGAAGAGGACTGCGGCACCGACGAAGGAATCGAAGTAAGAGCCTTTACCGACGGCAAGGAAGTCATTGAATCGCTGAAGGCCCGTATCGTGGGAAGGACCGCCATGATGGACGTGGTCAACCCGAAAAACGGCAAGATCATCGTGGAGCAGGGCCAGGAGATTATGGAAGAACACGCCGACGAGATCGAAGCCTGCGGCATTGAATCCGTAGCCATCCGTTCGGTTATGACCTGCCACAGCGTTTACGGCGTCTGCGCCAAGTGCTACGGCAGAAACCTTGCGACGGGAGAACCGGTCAACATCGGCGAAGCGGTCGGTATTACGGCGGCCCAGTCCATCGGAGAACCGGGAACCCAGCTGACCATGCGTACGTTCCACACCGGCGGCGTGGCGGGAAGCGACATCACCCACGGTCTTCCCCGTGTCGAAGAGCTGTTTGAGGCTCGAAAACCGAAGGGACTTGCGGAAATCTGCGAGGCCGACGGCACGGTCGTTTCCATCGAAACGAGAAAGGACAACAAGACTGAGATCAGGGTCCGGGGCGAAGAGGAAAGGATCTATGTCGTACCTTACGGCGCGAGGCTGAATGTGAAAGAAGGCGACTACGTCCGGGCCGGAGACCAGATCACCAAAGGCCCCCTCAATCCTCATGACATATTACGGTTAAAAGGCGTGGAAGGCGTATACCAGTATCTTCTCAAAGAGGTGCAGAGGGTATATAAACAGCAGGGTGTAGACATCAACGACAAGCACATTGAGGTCATCGTAAGCCAGATGCTTTCGAAATATAAAATAGAAGACGCAGGGGACACGACCCTGCTCCCGGGCGGCCTTTACAGCAAATACGAGCTGGATGAGGCCAACCAGGCGGCGATCGAGGCCGGAGGTCAGCCGGCCGTAGGCAAACGGGTTCTGCTGGGGATTACCAAGGCGTCCCTTGCGACCAATTCCTTCCTGTCGGCGGCGTCATTCCAGGAGACCACCAGGGTATTGACGGATGCCGCGATTAAAGGAAAGAAGGACCGGCTCCTCGGGCTGAAGGAAAACGTCATCATCGGAAAATTAATTCCGGCCGGCACAGGCATGAAGCGGTACAAGAACGTCAGCGTCGATTACGGTGTCAACACCGCGCTGATGGAGTCCTTTAAACCGCCTGCGGAGGACGAAGATGACGACGATTATACCGGCGAAGCACCGGTGCAATCCGAAGCCGGTAATACGGCCGACATGCAGGAAACGGCCGAAACGCCGGATATCATAGAGGTCGAATGATCGCAGATCCGGGCGAATAAGGACGAATCCTAAAAACGGTATGAGTAAAATTGACGTAAATTACGCAAAATTAAAAGGCAATTAATTTGCGAAGCGATTGACGGCCGAACTTTCCTGTGATATACTATGCGTTGGCTTTGAACCTTTTGGTTTAAACGGCGGCGTCAGTTTATCTGACGCCTGTCGTTTCCATTTCAAAGCGAAAAAAATAAAAACTGTCAGCAATACAACCAAATGCGAGCATGAGCGAATCAACAGCGCGATTGCGCGGAATCAACATGTAAGGAAAGGAGAAATTGAATGCCTACAATCAATCAATTGGTTCGCGAAGGAAGAAAGTCTTCTGTAAAGAAGTCCACAGCGCCGGCGCTGCTTAAGGGCATGAACACCATTAAGCGGGTGCCTACAAAAACAAAGGCTCCCCAAAAGAGGGGCGTATGCACTTCTGTGAAGACTGTGACTCCGAAGAAACCAAACTCGGCGCTCAGAAAAGTAGCCAGAGTACGTCTGTCCAACGGTATCGAAGTAACGGCATATATCCCCGGGATTGGCCACAATCTCCAGGAGCATAGCGTCGTGCTGATCAGAGGCGGAAGGGTAAAAGACCTCCCCGGCGTGAGATACCACATCATCAGAGGCACTCTTGATACTGCGGGCGTGGCCAAGAGAAATCAAGGGCGTTCCAAATACGGAGCAAAACGGCCGAAAACAGCGGCAAAGTAACGTTATCATTGAATCGGTAAATAAGGTTATGCGGATGATTCCGCGTAAAAGCCATGATATATATCATGTGCACCGCGGCGTCAGAGATGGCGTCGAGTACCGAGCAATTGGCAGTTTTGCGGAAAGCTGCACAGCATAGCGCAAAATTGCTTCCAGTATTGCAATCAAGGAGGGAAGAGAAGTGCCAAGAAAAGGAAGCGTACCAAAGAGAGAAGTGCTTCCCGATCCGATCTATGGAAGCGTCGTTGTGGCGAAGCTGATCAACGGCATCATGAAGGATGGGAAAAAGGGAACCGCACAGTCAATCGTATACAATGCGTTTGATCTCATAAAAAAGACTACGGGCGAAGACCCGCTTGAAGTGTTTGAAAAAGCAATGAACAACGTCATGCCGGTGGTGGAAGTCAAAGCAAGGCGTGTCGGAGGAGCGAACTATCAGGTTCCTATTGAAGTCAGAGCGGACAGGCGTCAGACCCTCGGCCTTCGCTGGCTGATCAGGTATTCCAGGGAGAGAGGCGAGAAGACGATGTACGAAAGGCTTGCCAAGGAATTGATGGACGCCGCGAACAACACGGGAGCGTCCGTAAAGAAGAAGGAAGATACCCACAAGATGGCGGAAGCCAACAGGGCGTTCGCACATTACAGATGGTAATCTGACCAAATACAGCAACACAGTTGCGCCGAAAATTTCGCGCAAGGCCAGCAGGCAGGCAAAGGCGGAGGACGCGTACGCAGGCATGTGCAAGCGAACCCGAGAGCGCCTGCCACTGTATTTGCGCGAAAAAACTAAGAAAAGAAAGACCAGCTAATTAAAGTCAAGAGTTTATAATAAAAATTTTGAGAAA
>ENA-UPSB01002096-UPSB01002096.1-bioreactor-metagenome-genome-assembly--contig:-NODE-2096-length-20238-cov-981.163801_pt1 | contig 20238 bp, 18 predicted proteins | sample MGYA00238182_ERZ773286 | MGnify/ENA primary metagenome ERZ773286 (study PRJEB29026, sample SAMN07631240) | bioreactor metagenome | isolation source: Switchgrass digestor | place: USA: Dartmouth... | reverse complement strand
ATTTTTTCAACTTCATGTGAATAAATCATTCTATGACCCCTTTCATATTTGGTTTAGATCTTTATCCAGCGGCCGGTTTACTACCGGTTTATTGCATATGTCGCTTTTTCATACTTCGGTCTTCCACATTGCCCGTTTTTCATTTCCGTTTTTGCGATCAGTTTTTTCACTATTCTATGCTTTCCGCGATTCACTGATCTTTCGGCAAATTACATGAAAAGCGTGGCAAACATGCCAAGTTTTATTTTACTACAATATTGTTCCATTGTATATGTTAATTTTTTGTCATATTTTAAAGCTGTACGTGGGAAACAAGCCTTCTTTTTATCCGTCACCCGTGATTTACGATCAGGACCATCTTCAGGGAGGAAAATCCCCCGGAATAATAGTATAATGTTGATGATAGCATATATAGCAGCGGTATATGATCAGCGGTTATTCTTCCGTTCTCCAATTGCAGCAGCTGGTCTGGACCGGCAGGATCCCGTGAATGTTCAGGATCCTGGAACGCGCTGAGATCAATGGAGCATATTAATCTGTTTATAACAAGGCCAGCCGCAGTACCGGCAATGAAAGGGGATGTTTCTATGGACAGGTGGCAGTATCAGACAGTTCAGTTCGATACAACAGGCTTCATGGGCGGGATCATCGATCTGGATGAATTCCAGGCCACGCTGAACAGCCTGGGAGCAGACGGCTGGGAACTGGTTACCTGTTTTGACACCAATATGGCACAGGGCCAGTCCAGGTATGTGATCGCGGTGTTCAAAAGAAAAATTGCCTGATACATTACGGCAGAAGTTCGTTCCGGGCAGTGCGGTATATGAACGCCAGAGTTCTGACACGGGTCAGACTGCGCATGGACCGCGGAAAACCGCCCGGGCGGAACTGCAAATACATGGCAGGGAGAATCGAAAGGATGGATCATCAGGTACATAACCAGGAAAATAGTCATGACGGTATGGACATATCGGCTGGGTTCATTACGGAATATGACCTGTACTTGTTCAACGAAGGCAGCCATCACAAAATATACGAAAAGCTCGGCGCCCACCCCATGACGGTAAACGGCCGGGGCGGCACCCATTTTGCGGTCTGGGCTCCCAACGCGAAAGGCGTCAGCCTGGTATGCGACCTCAACCGCTGGGACGGGCGTGCCCATCCGCTGAAGCCGATGGGGAGCTCAGGAGTGTGGGCTGCGTTCTTTCCTGATATCCATCCTGGTGAAGTGTACAAGTATGAAATAAGGACACAATCTGACGATGTGATCCTGAAAGCCGACCCTTACGCTTTTTACAGCGAACTACGGCCGGGTACGGCTTCGATAGTCTGCGGGCTCGACACGTACGAATGGCATGATGATGAATGGATAAAAAACAGGGACGCCGGAAATACATTTGGCAAGCCGGTGTCGATATATGAGGTGCATCTCGGTTCATGGGCGCGCGCGGACGGCAACCGTTTCCTGACATACAGGGAGTTCGCCGACAGGCTGGTGTCATATGTGAAAGATATGGGCTATACCCATATAGAACTTCTGCCGATTGCCGAGCATCCTCTCGACGATTCATGGGGCTACCAGGTCACCGGCTACTATTCCGTCACCAGCCGATACGGACGGCCCGAGGATTTCATGTACCTTGTCGACCAGTGCCACTGCAGCGGGATCGGCGTGATCGTCGACTGGGTGCCTGCACATTTCCCGAAAGACGCCCACGGGCTTGCGAGGTTCGACGGCACGGCGCTGTACGAGCACCTGGATCCGCGCCTGGGCGAACACCCCGACTGGGGCACTTACATATTCAACTACACCCGCAACGAGGTCAAAAGCTTCCTTACTTCCAATGCGGTATTCTGGTTCGACAAGTACCATATAGACGGCATCAGGGTGGATGCTGTGGCTTCCATGCTTTACCTGGACTATGGAAGGAAAGAGGGCGAATGGATCCCCAACGAATATGGCGGAAACCAGAATATTGGCGCCGTTGAATTTCTGAAACAGCTCAATTCGGCAGTGTTCAGATATTTCCCTGGGATAATGATGATCGCAGAGGAGTCCACCTCGTGGCCGATGATCACAAAACCGCCATATACAGGTGGCCTGGGATTTTCATATAAATGGAACATGGGCTGGATGAACGACTACCTGAGGTATGTGAGCATGGATCCGGTCTACCGGAAATACCACCACGAACTGCTGACCTTCTCCATCATGTACGCGATGAGCGAGAATTTCGTGCTGGTGCTGTCCCACGACGAGGTAGTGCACGGCAAACGCTCGATGATCGGCAAGATGCCGGGCGATTACTGGCAGAAATTCGCCGGGCTCAGGGTAACTTACGGATATATGTTCGGTCATCCGGGCAAGAAGCTGATGTTCATGGGCAATGAGTTCGGCCAGTTCATCGAATGGAATTTCAGCCAGAGCCTTGACTGGCACCTGCTGGATTATGAGATGCACCGCAGGCTCAGGGATTATGTGCGCGACCTGAACCGGCTGTACAGGAACGAGAAGGCAATGCACGAGATAGATTTCAGTTACGACGGATTCGAGTGGATCAACTGCGACGACCGGGACAACAGCATAGTGTCCTTCCTCCGCAAAGGAACAAGGCCGGAGGATACACTGGTATTCGTTTGCAACTTCACGCCCGTCGTCCGCAGCAACTACAGGATAGGCGTTCCTTACAATACATTCTACAGGGAAATACTGAACAGCGATTCGGAGATTTATGGCGGCAGCAATGCGGGCAATTTCGGCGGCATCCGGGCGAATGCAGAAGGACATGACGGACGGCCTTATTCTGTCGATATTTGCGTGCCCCCGCTGGCAGTCGTTGTATTCAAGCCGGTCCTCCAGTCAACCTAATATCTCCTCGAGTCTCTCGAAGCTCTCGCGGGTCATCAGCGCGTCCTTGTCAGTCCCTTTCAGCTTCACGATATATGTCCATCGTCCATAGGGGTAGATCCTGTCGATATAGTTGATATTTATTATGTATGACTTGTGGCATCTGAGGAATACGCTGCCGTCCAGCTTTTGCTCGATATCGCCCAGGCTGTCGGATGTTACGAACCTGTCCTGGGCCGTATAGATCGCCGTTGTCCTGTCTTCCCTCTGTATCAGGATTATCTCCCTGGTATCGACAAGGCTTATGCCTTCCTTGTTCCTGATCATCAGCTTTTGGAGGGTGTTGGCGGACCTGGCTGCTTTGTTCTCATAAACTTCATGTTTGAACCTGCCGATGCCTTTTATCCTGTCCAGCGTCTGCTCAAGGCGCTGCAATCTGAACGGCTTCACGAGATAATCGAAAGCATATACCTCAAATGCCTCCGGCATATAATCCTCATGTGCGGTCGCAAAAATGATGACGGTCCTTGGATCTATGTCTGCGATCTTCTTTGCACATTCGATACCCGACATGACCGGCATTTCAACATCAAGAAACACAACTTCCGGTCGCTCGGACTCAAAAAGGCGGAGAGCGGCGCCGCCGTCCTCCGCTTCCCCCGCAATAACGAAACCTCCTGACCTCTCCACGGCCTTTTTCAGAACAAGCCGCATACCTTCATCATCATCGGCTATAAGGACCCTGATGCTCAAATCATGCCACCGCCTCTTCTTAGGCATTTTGGCCTGCCAAGTACCTCGGCCATGATGAAGCCTCTCAGCATATCATCTTTTGAAAAAAGCAGTCCCAGGCCATCCGCTTTTTGGGCAACAGTTTCGCTCAGGACATTGCCATGGCTGACACAGTGGCTTCTTCTAAAAGTTTTCTGTGCCGTATTTGTGCCGGTTTGTGTGTTCTTGGCAGTCGCTGCAGTTCCACGCTCACTTTTCCCTGCCGATATGGAACCTGTTTCAGTAACACTGATATTACCGGCAGTTCCTGCGGCTGATTCCATATTTCCCGCACCTGATGCCATACTGTCCGTTCCAGTTCCGCCAAACCCGGGAGCATTATAGGCGGAATGCCGTTTCTGCGGCATGCCGTACTTTACACCGCGTGTATTTTGGGGCATCCACCGGACACCGTGCTTGTTCCCCCGATCCTGTCCCAGGATCCCCAAAACGCTCGGATCAGGTGAAAGGCCAAATTTCGTGGCAGGATCAAATGGGTTGTTTATTACTTTCTTCATATCTTTACCTTTCTGTCCTATTCATCTGCGGATTTTTCCTCTTCCGGCATGCCGATCTTCGATATCGATTCCCTCATGCGTGTGTCAGATATCAAGTTCTGCAGGTTGTAATAATCCATTGCTCCAAGTTTCCCGCTGTTGAGCGCATTGGCCATTGCCCTGGGCACCTCTGCCTCGGCTTCGACGACTCTTGCCCGCATCTCCTGCACCAGCGCTTTCATTTCCTGTTCTTTGGCGACTGCCATTGCACGCCTTTCCTCAGCCTTGGCCTGGGCGATGTTCTTGTCTGCTTCCGCCTGGGATATCTGCAGCTGGGCGCCAATATTCCTGCCTACATCCACGTCCGCTATATCGATCGACAGGATCTCAAATGCAGTACCGGAATCAAGGCCTTTATCAAGCACTGTCTGGGATATCAGGTCAGGGTTTTCGAGCACGTCTTTGTGAGATTCGGAACTGCCGACGGTGGTGACGATACCTTCGCCTACCCTGGCTATGATGGTGGCCTCGCCTGCTCCTCCTATCAGTCTTTCAAGGTTAGCCCTGACCGTTACACGCGCCTTGACAAGCAATTCTATGCCGTCCTTGGCCATAGCAGAGATGTTCGGCGTTTCTATCACCTTGGGGTTGACACTCATTTTCACAGCTTCCAGCACATCCCTGCCCGCAAGGTCTATGGCGGCGGCCCTGGTGAACTGGAGGTCCATATTGGCCCTGTGGGCGGCAATCAGCGCATTTACGACCTTATCCACATTACCGCCTGCCAGGTAGTGCGCTTCAAGCTGGTTCACACTTAAATCGAGGCCTGCTTTCCTTGCTTTTATCAACGGCAATATGATCTTGCTCGGAACGACTCTCCTGAGCCTCATTCCAACAAGCGTGAATATGCCGACCCGTACGCCTGCCGCAAATGCCGATATCCACAGTCCGACCGGGATGAAGTTGAAAAAGAGGAACAGAAAAATGATGACTAAAATCACGATAACTATGGGTACGAGAAATTCCATAACATCCGACTCCTTTCATTTTATATCTGCCGGTCCGATCACAAAACAGCTGCCGACTGGAGCTCAAAACCGACTTGATGCAAATTGTGCAGCCTGATCCATAAAAATGCACTTGCAGCCAGATCAATGCATATATCTATTCAGTATACCTTTTATACGTCATGCCGCAGGGTTTTGTCTTGTGGCCATACCGGCACCAGGCATTTCCCTGCGTTTATCCTGGCACCGGGCGCTTCCCGGCATCGAATGGTTCTGTGCGATCACCGCAGTATCACAATTCTCCACGTCGCCGGGATCTGAGTCTCCCCGCATCATCGGGATTCGGATCCGTTGCTTGATCACTGCGTCCGCGGGCTTTGTTTGACAACTATCTTATTGCCTTCGATTTTATCGACGTATACTATAGTGCCCTTGGGAATATACTCTCCGCCAGAAACCACGTCCAGCCTTACCCCGTTGAAATCTGCTATGCCGGACGGCCTGAGTACCGTCACCGTCCTGCCCTCGCTTCCTATCAGGTAGCTGAGGTCATCCATTGCTGAGAACTTTACGTCATCATCAACGGTGCTTTCCAGGACGATATGCTTCGCAAGGCGGCCTTTCGACGCCGACTGGAGCACCAGCGCAAGGGCGGCCCCGAGTATTGCAAGCACGACGGCTATCATTATCAGCGCCTGGAGTACTGTCCTGGCATAAAGTATGATTCCCGCCGCCACCAGCAGTATTCCTATGACGCCCGGCACGCCAAAACCAGGCTGGTACATCTCTATTATGATAAAAATTATCCCTGCAAATATGCACACCAGCGGTATCCAGTTATAGCCCGTGAAAATAGCGGCAAATTCCATATTGACACCTCCTGTCCCGTCCATTCTCCAATCTCGCAATTATACTTTAATACATCCTTTTCGCGGATTGGATACAAAACTTCTGAAAAATACATATTGACTGCTGAATTGTCACTTAGCCGTCTTAATTTTCAATACCGGCATGCTGCCTGGGGATATGTCCGCCAAACACAGTCAGGTCCCCTTCCCTGGAAACCCCGATGCTGCCTCCGTTTTCTTCGACGATCTTTCTGGTTATGGCGAGGCCCATCCCTTCTCCCTTGTCTCCTTTTGTCGTGAACCCCGCTTCGAATATCTTTCCTGTCAACTCTGCGGGAATGGGCCTGCCGCTGTTCATCACCCTGAAATAGTGGTGCCGCAGGTCCTCAGACAGTTCGATCCTGATATATTTCTCGCCGTCCGCTTCCAGAACGGCATATATGGCATTGTCGATGAGATTTCCAAGGACCCTGCAGAACTCCCATGACGGGATTGCCAGATCCTTCAGCTGCGTCCTGATATCAAGCTCCATGGTGATGCCCTGCTTTTCGCAGGCCATCAGTTTTGCCTGGAGAAGCGCATTGACCGCAGCGACAGAAGTCTTCATTACCCTGCTTACGCGCTGGATATCGTCATAGACTTTTTCTATGTATTCAGCTGCGGATCTGTACTCGTCCATCTCTATAAGCGAGTGGACAACCTGGAGATGGTTCATGAAATCGTGCCTCTGGGCTCGCAATGTGGCGTTCAGCCTCTCCACTTTCGCCAGTGTATCTTCCAGCAGCCTGAATTCATGCCAGGAGCGTATCGACCCGGCCCTGCTCCTGAAAACGATGACACTGTTCATTGCCACGGAGACAGCCATAACAGCAAGAAACGCAAGGCTCCACGTGTTTGAAAGCAGTTCCGCGCCTTTGCCCAGTTCGGTGAGATACAAAAAAACCGCACCGATAAGCGCAACCTGTACAAGGTTGATCAATATCAACAACAGTGCGGTTTTGCCAGGTTCAAACCTTTTCTTCACAGGACTCCACCTTTCAAATAAATACCATATCCAGTATATCATAAATACTTATCCGTGGCATGGTTTTCAGGCAGGAAGCGGTTCTCCCGAAGGGCATGGGGCGTTCCCCAGGTCCTCTTCAGATAGGGGGACGGTTCCTGTGCCTGGGTCCTGTTCCGTAACCCGGATACGAGGACCGTCCCCATGTCCCAGGTAATAAAAAAAAGCCTCACTGCGTGAGGCTCGTTTTTCTGTTCAGTGATGTTGAAACAGGAGGCCGAAGAATGATCTTGCGTCCTCCTGCTTCAGGTGGTGACCCATAGGGGACTCGAACCCCTGTTACCGCCGTGAAAGGGCGGTGTCTTAACCGCTTGACCAATGGGCCGCGCTGGTCATGCACATGTCATTGCACGTACATGATCTGTGGTAGCGGCGGTCGGAATTGAACCAACGACACTGCGGGTATGAACCGCATGCTCTAGCCAACTGAGCTACGCCGCCATGTCTCTGCCGGTTTACAGCGGTTTGATACCTGCCCCGGCAATCCATCTGCGACCTGCAACCATCGATCCGCCTTGCTTTTGGCGTCAGCGAACCTGTGTTGCCCGGTCGCGCTTTACTATTGTAGCAGATAAAGCAACATAAAGTCAATAGCAAAGTTTCAGCCTTTATTTTCTAATTATGGAGATAGGATGCCGGCTTCCTTTGACCCCATGATCAGGATTCTGCGCCCTGTCTCTGAACATGCACGAATAAACAGCATATCATGGCTCATAATATTTAACCGAAATCATATGAAATCATTCTGGAACGGAGGTCCGACATGACTGACAGGCATGAGATTTTCGAAAAAATCAATGAACTGGCGCAGAATATCGATGGAAACTTTGATTTTACCGATATCGAACAGATCGAGGCATTCCTTGACGACGTGGAAAATCAGCAGTATGAGGAATATGACGAAATCGAAAGGCTTTATAATGAACTGATGGAACTCTCATACTATGACGAGGAGGATGAGAACGATCAGTAGCGGCCGTCATCTGACCGGCCGTTTAACGGTCACGGTCACGGCGGCCGCCGATCCCTGCTTTATCGCTGACCTCTTCCCAACAAGTCGTCACATTGCCTGGTTCACAGCCTGAACAGCCGATGCTCCAACGACCGCTGCAGGAGTGATCTTATTGCAAGCATCTGCAGCTCCGCCAGTTACATTCTCAATAACTGCATTTGCCATTGCCTCTGCCCGGCAGAATAATGCCGGAAGAATAATACGGGTTTTTCCGGCTGATGAATATCACATGGAGCACGGCGCATTATCACGCATCGCATTCCGTCTCTTCAGTCTCTCATCACGTCTCCTTATGGCAGCCTCGTATTCCTTCTTTTCTTCATCCGTTTCAGGGCGAAGGCCGCAGACTTCGACAGGTTTGCCTTCGGAATCCACGGCGACGAATGTCAGATACGCATTGCTGTTGAACTCCCGCTTCCCTGTCAGGAAATCCTCGGAAAATACGTCTACGCGCACTTCCATCGAAGTCCGTCCCACCCAGGTCACTTTTGCCCTGAGGATCACGGCCCTGCCCTGCTTCACAGGATGCCTGAAATCGACGCTGTCGATGCAGGCTGTCACAACAGCCCGGTTGCAGTGCCTCTGTGCAGCCATCGCACCTGCCACGTCAATAAGATGCATGAGCCTTCCGCCCAGCAGGTTGCCGAGCAGGTTGGTATCGTTTGGCAGTACCAGTTCGGTCATTTCCACCATAGATTCGCAAGGTGTTTTTGTATTCATAGGCATTCTCCTTATTCTTCCATTTCTTGTTCGCACCTGGGCCTTTCAGGTGCAAGTCTTTCCAATCCTTATGTCAGGCTGTTTTATAATGCATCAATCAAATAAAAATTTCGTCTGCAGAAATTTTTATTGCCTCTGCGCGTTTCAGCGAAGCGGAGGCATCTGTTATCGCCTTGTCATTATTCATACCATTATTTCAGTATTTCTAAACCAGTACAAATCAAAACGTCGCGGTTTCGCCGGCTGCGCCATTTCCCGCCGCCGGGGCATAAACACCGGATCAGTGCATTCCCTGTGCCGCAGCTTTCAGTGCTTCCATGTCCCTGATCCGTACCGACGACCTGTGGAAGTCGATCATCCCTTCATCCCGCATCCTGCACATCTCCCGTGACAGTGACGGTCTGGCCACGTTCAGGAAATCCGCCAGCTCATTCCTGTTCATCGCCAGCATAAAGGTCGTTTTCCCGCTTTTCTTATATTGCTCCAGCAGGAAGCTCGCTATCCTGCCCCTGATGCTTTTTATGGAGAGGTATTCCAGTTGGCGGTTCAGCGTCAGAGCCTTGTGTGACAGTATCCCGAGCATGTTCATTATCAGTTTCGTATGGGCAGTACAGGTCTGGGAACACTGCCCGACGAGTTTATCGGCCGGTACATGCATCACTGTGCATTCCGTATTGGCGATGATAGTTGCGGGCCATTTGCGCACCCCTGTGAAGGCGGCCATTTCACCAAACAACTCCCCCCGGCCGAGTATGTCGAAGATTATCCTCTCTCCTACTATGTTCTCCTTGACAACAGCCACCTGTCCGTCGATCACGACGCCGATACCTTCGAAGAAGTCGCCTGCCATATTGATGATGTCGTTCCTGCTGAAACTGCGGATCTTGAAATCCAGGCATGTCAGCAGCGCAGACAGTTCTTCCCCGTTCATATCTTTGAAAAGCATGCAGTCTTTGGCTATGCTTTGTACCTTTTCTATATGCTTCGGTTCCATGATGTCCACCTGTTATTAACTTTTTGTAACTTTGGTTACGGATTTGATACACGGATTATACTACAATGAACATGCCAAAGCAACATAGATGACCATGGCTGAAATGATACATTGATCCATTTATGAAAGGGGAATATTGAATGAGCAGTATGTGCAGTATGTTTTGTTTCCAGTGTGAACAGACCGCAGGCGGAAAGGGATGCACAAAAGCGGGGGTCTGCGGAAAAAGTGCGGAGGTGGCCAACAGCCAGGACGAACTGACCTGCGCATTGATAGGCCTTGCCAGGGCGGCGGAGAAAACAGCGCCGGCCGGAAGAACGGATGAACTGATGCTGGAGGGGCTGTTTACCACGATCACCAATGTCAACTTCGACAAAGACCGTGTAGACGACGTGACGAGACGTGTCAGGGAAGAAAAGGCAAGGCTCGGCGGCGCGGAGGATTTTCCGGCAAATGAGCTCTGGACCGGCGCTGAAGATATCGTATCCCTGCGTTCCACTCTCCTGCTTGGTCTGAGGGGTATGGCAGCATATGCATACCATGCTTTTGTACTCGGCAGGGAAGACAGGGAGGTCATGGCATGGTTCTACAAGGGAATGAGAGCCGTCGGCCAGGAACATTCAGTCGATGAATGGCTGGATCTCCTTATGGAGTTCGGGCATGTCAACCTCAGATGCATGGCGTTGCTGGACGGCGCAAACACCGGCGAATTCGGGCATCCTGTGCCGACGAGGGTATCGCTTACTGTGGAGAAGGGACCGTTTATAGTTGTCAGCGGCCACGACCTGCATGATCTGAAGCAGTTGCTCGAACAGACCGAAGGCAAGGGGATCAACATATACACCCACGGCGAGATGCTGCCGGCCCACGGGTACCCGGAAATTAAGAAATACTCCCACCTGAAGGGCAACTTCGGTACGGCATGGCAGAACCAGCAGAAGGAATTCGCTGACGTGCCGGGAGCATTCCTGTTCACCACCAACTGCCTCATGCCTCCTAAGCCTTCCTATGCCGACAGGGTATTTACGACCGCAGCTGTCGCATACCCGGGACTTGTCCATATACCTGGAACCGACGGCAGAAAGGATTTCACTCCTGTTATAAATAAAGCGGTCGAACTGGGCGGATGGCCTGAGGATAAGCACTTCACGGGCATAAACGGCGGTTCGTGGGTGATGACCGGCTTCGCACACAACACTGTTCTTGGCGCTGCCGACACCGTTATAAAGGCCGTGAAGAGCGGAGCCATCAGGCACTTCTTCCTTGTAGGCGGCTGCGACGGAGCAAAACCGGGAAGGAACTATTACACGGAGTTTGTGAAGAATACGCCGAAGGATACGGTGATCCTGACGCTCGCATGCGGAAAGTACCGCTTCAACGACCTTGACCTTGGCGAGATCGGCGGCCTGCCGAGGATCATGGATATGGGCCAGTGCAATGATGCCTACTCCGCAATACAGGTAGCGACAGCTCTTGCAGAGGCGTTCAACTGCACCGTGAACGAACTCCCGCTGACGCTTGTGCTGTCATGGTATGAGCAGAAGGCCGTCTGCATCCTGCTGACACTGCTGGCGCTCGGTCTCAAAAATATCTATATCGGCCCGTCACTCCCGGCATTTTTCTCATCCAACGTGCTGAATGTGCTGGTCGATAAGTTCGGTATCAAGCCGATATCTACTCCTGAAGAAGATCTGAAAGCGATCCTTGGGTAATCGGGCAATGATGGAGCGATCAATCAGTTAAGGATGATCTTTCAGGCCAGGTATGATCCGGTGACCCGGTATCATATATCAACGCCAGGTCGATCCGGGCAGGGTATTTATATAAAAGGAGCCTGTATGTTTACGCACAGGCTCCTTTTGCTATCGCAAGCACAGTTCCTGCTGCAGATATGGTGCAATATCGGCGCAAATGCAGCAAATACGAGATACCGCTGACTAAAGCTGATCATCAGTCAATTTTCGGCTATTCGGCTTTGCCAGCCGTACCATCGTTTTTATCAACTGTTTTTACCGGAGCTTTATTAATCTCCTCAAACAAAGGCATCGACGCATCCAGCTTTATTTGGGAATCCACTACGACATCCGTAAATTCGAAAGCTTTCAGGTCGGACATAAAATAATCTTTTTCATTTACTTCCGGCCAAACCAGCGCTCCGGTGCCAATAATGCCCTCGCTGCCGGCATCTTTCACGAAAACCGGTTGCGCCGCAACAGGAATGTCCCGGTAGTAATCCGTCAGTATACTATTGCCTGCTTCAAAGCTGTCCTGCGGATACCCCTCGTATTGCATGTCAGATGCACTATAACTCTCAGTATCATTTACGCCATAACACTCAGTGACGGTATAACTCTGGTCTGCAGTGATCGGCACGTCCATGGAGGTATCGCCGAAAACTTTGTCCATGTCTTCAGCCCTGGAAAGAAAACTGCCGGTTGCAGCCGGTATGTACGCAGCTTTGGTTTTATCGGCTGCATTCGTATCGGCAGCTTTGGGACCGATGGCTCCGTTTTTCATGATGGCTGTGTTCGGATCGCAAGGTTCATTCGGTTTGACGGCCATGTCTGCCATACTTTGTCTGGTTTGACCGGCGGCGGTTTCCTGCGTGCTTTGGCCTGTCTGCCAGGAATTTGCCTCCTGTGTGCTCCGTCTTTGCCCATTCTGTCTTTGGGCATCGCCTTTTCCGGCATTGCTTTTATAACTGCTCCCATACCACCTGGTACGCTCATTCTGCTCGATATTCCTTATTTCGGGCCTGTTCTGCCTGTTATCTTCGAGATACCGTTCGAACCTTTTATGTTCACCGCTGCCATTATAGCCGCTTTCACTTGCTTTTTTGAATATATTTATGATAACAATTACAAGAAACACTATGAAAATAAGTCCGCTCAAGAATATCACCCCATTACATTATACGACACCGCGGTACCTTTTACCTTCCCGGCCGGTCCCGGTACCGTGAAAGTACGGGCAATAATCGATTTTTTACGCATGTGATCAGGGCAATTACATAAAACCTGCCATTTAAGCCAATAATAATGTCGGCCGATCAGCGCAGAACAGGCTTTTCAGCCTGCAAAGCCACTATTCTCCCATACCAGGCGGGTGATATTATGGAAAGGTTCAGCAAATTCATAGACATGATCATGGAGTTTCTCATCATATGTATACTGTACCTTATATTTCTCCCGTTCAGGATCATATACAACCTGAGCGGCAAATATGCTTCAAGGTGAAATAGCTGCTCCCGGCTGAGATATCTGATCTCCGCCAGGATTCCTGTATTTTGTACAGGTATCTGTCCCTTCGTGCATTGCCTGCATAAGCGGCCATGATATATCGGGCAATGCCTGCACAGATAGCCTGACATACCGGCACTGGCCAAACGGACGGCCATGATACACCCATCGTCCAAATAATGTAATATTAAGATAATTGATTGTTATTCATCTTTGTAGTATAATAACGTGTGCGCATTTATTCCGTTTATGCGGAGGTTGGGACATGGCGCATGACAAGCCGGCCTGTCAGCTTTTCACGCACGAAAGGTTCATGGCCGAAGCGCTGATGGAGGCGGAGAAAGCCAGGAAAAAAGCGGAAGCGCCGGTTGGAGCGGTAGTAGTCAGGAACGGCGTAATAATCGCCAGGGGCCACAATGAAAGAGAGTCGAAAAACGACTCCACACTCCACGCAGAAATGACAGCCATCAGGCGTGCCTGCAAAAAGCTTGGCACATGGAGATTGACAGACTGTGATCTTTATGTTACGCTGGAACCCTGCACGATGTGCGCAGGCGCGATCATACAGTCGAGGATCAGGACCCTGTACATCGGGACGTCCGATCTGAAGGCCGGGGCCGCCGGCTCAGTGATAGACGTGTTCAGGGTGGATGCCTTCAACCATCGGGTCGACGTCGTCTGGGGCGTGCTGGAGCAGGAATGCTCGACGATATTGAAGGAATTCTTTAAAAGCCTGAGATAAACATAAGCAAAATCTTATAGATGTACAATATATGGAGAGGTATCGAAGCGGTCATAACGGGGCTGACTCGAAATCAGTTTGTCGGAAACGACACGCGGGTTCGAATCCCGCCCTCTCCGCCAAGAACTTATTACACTTAAAGTGTGATAAGTTCTTTTTATTTGCGGAGCTTATGTAGCACCGTTTTATTCGATAGCCGAGATTTTTCTGACGAATTTGCAGCAGATATCAACACGCTTTTGAGACTGTAAAGTCAAAGGCGAAGTGCCCTGCATTGTTGACAATGTAAACACATAGGCATATAATATGTTTACATTGTAGACAGCGTGGAGCGTGATAAGATGAATGTGGAGAATATTAGCCTTACCAATACCGAATGGAATCTCATGGAATGCCTGTGGGAAGCGTCGCCGCGAACCGGCAGAGAAGCAACGGAATATATGCGCAAACATGTGGGCTGGTCCCGGAGCACGACTCTGACGATGCTTGGACGTATGACGAAAAAGGGCTTAATCAGATGCGAGGACAATGAAGGAATAAAGGTCTACTCTCCCCTCATTAAGCGGGAGGACGCGGTTATCAGGGAAACGGACGATTTCCTCAACAGGGTATACAAAGGCAGCGTCAGCCTGATGATGAGCGCCATCACAAAGAAGCAGGAACTCACAAAGGAAGAAATCGAAGAATTGTACGCCATCCTGCGTGAAGCTGAAGTCAAGGAGGGGGAGAAATGACAGAACTCATCATCACTTCCTCCGTTCTTATACTTGTGGTAATAATATTGCGGCATTTATTAAAGGGCAAAATCAGTTTGCACCTGCAATACGCCCTTTGGGCACTGGTGCTGATACGTTTGATTGTACCCATTACCTTGTTTGAGAGCCCAATTAGTGTAATGAATGCAGTTGAACGGTCGGCGGCCTACAAAGTGGCTGAACAGACGCTTTCAAAAACTCTGGTATACTCTGACGTGATACATAACAGTGAAATGACGCCGGATGAGGCGCGTGAAGCCGGAAAAGGCACGCCGCATGAGATTCGGGGGTACCCATCAAATAGCGGTTATTCACACCCGCAGACATATGTTTTTGTGGATCCTCTTGGTGTGGTACTGGCCCGGATGCTGAGAACAGTATGGCTTGCCGGAATTGCCGTTGTCGGACTGACCTTGCTTTTATCGAACCTGAGTTTCAGCAGGAAACTGAGAAAAATCAGGATCCGCTATCAGTCAGACAATTGTAAGCGACCGATCTATTTAGTTAAGAATTTAGCATCGCCCTGCCTGTTCGGATTCTTTCGTCCTGTAATCTATATCACTCCGGACGTTGCCGGGGATGCTCTAAAATTGCGCCATGTGCTGGCCCACGAACAGACCCATTACCGGCACGGCGACCACATATGGGCAGCGATGCGCTGTTTCTGCCTCGCCGTACACTGGTACAACCCGCTTGTCTGGCTGGCGGCGGCACTTTCCCGCAGGGATTCCGAACTGGCCTGCGATGAGGGAACCATCAAACGCCTTGGCGAAGCAAGCCGCCTGGAATACGGACGGACGATCATCGGACTCACCTGCGGGAAACGCAAAACCATGGATCTGCTTTGCTGCGCCACCACCATGACCGACGGAATAAAGGGTATCAGGGAACGCATCACATTGATCGCGAGAAAGCCAAAAGTCCTCGTGCCGGCATTGGTCGCGGCCGCGCTCGTCGCCGCCGTTGCGGTCGGCTGCACCTTCACGGGAGCAAAATCCGAAAATGCTGAGATCATTCCGCAGCACAGTGAGGATGGAGCTGATAATGGACCGGTAACCGAGCATGTTGACGGAAGCAGTCCCGGGTCGAATGAATCGGATAAACAGGCCATATACGGGGAAATCACCCAGATCGGCATTTATTATGACAATACCTATTATCCAGGCATTGAAATCGATCCTGTACAAATTAAAGACAGCAAGATCATTTCGGATATCATGGATATGATTTCACGAAGTGAGGCATTTTCGGACGATCAGTTGGATAAGATACGGCCAATGACCAAAGGCAGCAACAAGTTGGTTCTGACACTTAAAGACGGAAGCAAAAAGGAATTCATGTTCGCATACGATGACCTTTACCAATTGGGGTATGTTCAGATTGATGAAAAGTTATTAGACCCAGGCTATGACTTCTTCAGGTATTTGGATGACTATGTTGAATACAGGCGGCACGAGACCTACATTGACAGTAAGGTTTCAGATCTGTTCAGCAAATACGGCTGGACAGCAGATTACCTGGTCAATAGCGTAAAAGTCACTTTACCATCAGACCTTAAACATCAAGCCGGAGATTTTCCGCTAAAGATTTATTGGGCCTATAATAATGAGCTTTCCAAAAGCGTGGGCCTGGATTTCAGCAGTTATCTCGGAAAAAACGCCACTGCGGAGATATACAAACTGCGGGAACCGCTCCCCGATTCTCTGAAACCCAGACGTGACGCGAGGGGTGTTGTTATAAAGCACAACGGAGAAATCATAGGTGCATACATTGATGCGGGGAGGCATCGCGGGTTTGCCTGCTCTCTGGACAGAAAGTCTTTGAAGGATGTGACCGGCAAAGACTGGGGTAATTGGATCGACGGATTTATCGACTATTCCGATGAAATTGAAACAATGTTGTCATCAATGAGCCCTGAGGAATTGATCCGGCAGTATTTTGAAGCAATGGATGAACAAGATGAAAAAATGCTGCTCGCTTGTATAACCCGAGAGAGTCTGTGCAGTTATCTCTTCGCAAACATGGACAATAATCTGCTCTATAACAGCGATTCTGCCGGCGTATATTCAGATGGCTACTCAAATGTAAAATCAGTAAAACTGATTGATATGAGTGAATTGAAAGACATAGAAAATCCGGATGGGGTCATCGAATACCGGGCAACGGTTGACTTTAACTTTAAAAAGGTTATTACGTCGGAAAGCGGTGTACAGCAACGTTTCATTCTTTTGACGAAAGAAACGGAGAAAGGCGGCTGGAGAATCAGCGGTGTAGGCACAGGGCCATAAGTCCCTCTCCGCCACAATAAAAAAGCCTGAGTTTATCAGGCTTTTATTATTAGTACCGGTTACGGTACGAATACCGAAAATCCCGTTATCGCCATGCACCCGGCCGCTGACCGTCATCTGTCGACCATCGGGCGCAGCATAAGCCGGCACCGGACACCTGGCATAAGCAGAAATTACTTTTTCGCTATGATGATCGTCGTATTCTCCTTGCGCCAAACCATCTCAGCAGATGAAAATCCGCCATTTTTGAGCATCGCGATCTGATTGTCAATCGTGCAGGGTATGTCAAAATGGTAATATTCGCCGTCGGGAATTCCCATTTCACGGCGAAGCCTTGCACATTCCGCAAAAAGCGCGTCTTCCACGGACTGGTCTTCCACCATGTAATCGCACTCTATATAAACACCGCCAGGTTTGATAGCGCCGCATATCCTGCTGTACAGACCGGTCTTCTCTTCATGGGTGAAGTGGTGCATCGTCTGGAACGAGATGGCGGCATCATACTCATTCTCGCCCAGGTCTACCTTGAAATAATCGCTGCATATGAGCCTGATGTCCCTGCCGCGATACTTCTGCTCAAGCCTGTCCAGCATTGCCTGCGTCAGGTCGATGCCCGTGACCGAAACACCGGGGAATCTCCTGAATATCTCTTCAAGCTCAAGCCCCGTGCCGCATCCGAGGTCCAGGATCGTTTCTGTCTTTTCCGGGATCAGTTTTGCCATTTTTACATAGCCTTCCCTGCAGCCCCCGACATCATTGAGCATGTGTTCGTCATAGATCTCGGCACGGGCAGTGAAAAAGTCGCTCATTTTCTCGAGCACAGGTTTTCCGTCCGACGCTGCTGATCCACCGGCAGGCGCTGCAGGTTCCACGATCGCCGGAGCCTCGTATATCCTCGACGTTTCGCCCCACGGATGGTGCCCGGTACCGATATGTTTCCAGCCATACTTCTCGTAATAAGAGGTATGGTCGGTGCAAAGGTACAGCTTGTCAAAGCCAAGCCGCCCCGCGTCGGTCCTCGCATACTCCAACAGTTTCGATCCCAGGGCGTGGCCCCTGGCCTTTTCTTCGACATAGAGCGCGCACAGGTACGGAAACAGGTCGGTCCTGTCAACAAAATCATTCTGTATGAGTCCGCAGCCCCCGATGATCTCATCATTTTCTCCAATTGCTAAATACCACTGGGGAAGGCTTTCATTTTTAGTGAGACAGTCATTGAAGCTCTTTTCATATTCCAGGCGGTCGATCCCCCACTTGGAGGCAAACCAGTCTATTGCCCGCTCCGAGTATTCGGGGTTATCGCGGATCGACAAAATCCGGTACTTCATAAAGCGGTTCAACTCCTTCATTCGCTTCAGGCATCAGGTATCAGTCATATAAATCATTTGCCGGTCACGATATACCCCTGCTTTATCAAAGCAGTGCCGGCCGTTGTAAAAATCCCGTTCCAGATGTGCCAACGGGAACGGCGGTGAAGCCAGCGGCTTGACGGCTATGGACATCAACAGCGCAGGATTGTCATCGGCGGCTATCCTGTTTGAACTGAGAACACCACATTCCCGACAGCGGTGGATTATTGCCCATTCGCCATTTTTTCGCACCCAAACGCCTATCGGGTCCATAATGCCCTTGCAAAGCGATGCACGATCCCCCGGCTCATTGTCGACATGCAAGCTTGACAGGCATCTCGGGCAATGATTGCGGTGCTGGCTGCCTGCACCCTCCGGAACGACAAAGGCGCCGCAGACTTTACAGGTAAAACTCTCGGTGCAGCCTGTATTCCGGTGATCCGGTTCGTCACCCTGTATCTGGCCCGTCTTGCTGCCCTGCCTCTGCTTATGATATTTTGCAACGTCCTTCTCCCGTCTCTTTTTATACTGCAGATAGCCATCCTTGTCATCGGCATATCTTGCTTCCCGCTTCAGCTTCAAATAGCTCTCCCAGCGTTCCCGCGACAGTTCGTGTTTTGCGATCGCCTCTCTGATCGCACAGCCGGGTTCGGTCTGATGCCGACAGTCGCTGAATTTACAAAGTCCCAGCCAGCGCTCCACATCGTCGAATGCTTCACCAAGACCTTTGCTGACATCCCACATTCCCAGTTCACGCATTCCGGGAGTGTCGATGATCATCGCCCCGCTGTCAAGCATGATCAACTGGCGGTGCGTAGTAGTATGACGCCCTTTTGAATCTGACTCGCGTATCCCATTCACCGCCATTATATCACTTCCGGCCAATGCATTGACGAAACTCGATTTGCCCACGCCGGACGAACCCAGCAAAACCGTTGTTTTTCTTGGTTTCAGGTATTCTCCCATGGCATCGAGCCCATATCCTGTCTTCACACTTACCGCATATACCGCTGCATTCCCTGCAGCTTTTTCCGCCGCCCTGACCCGGTCAGTAAAGTCACCGGCCAGGTCTGCCTTGTTCAGTATGACAACAGGTATCCCGCCTGACTGCCATGCGAGGGTCACATATCTCTCGATCCTCCTGACGTTGAAGTCGTCATTGAGCGACTGCATGACAAAGACATAGTCAAAGTTGGCTGCAACTGCCTGTTCACCGCGGCCGGACGAGGGATCGCGCCTCGAAAAGAACGATTTCCGCTCAAGCGTTTTCGTGATCTGGCTGTCACCGTGCGGATTGTAATTTATCAGTACGAAATCACCCACGGCAGGGAAACTTTCCGACCCGCTGCGGAAATATACTGCCGGTTTTAGCACGCCATAAACTGTCCCATGTTCGCACACAAGTTCATAACGTTCCCTGTGTACCGATATGACCCGGGCCGGTATCCCGCTTTCGTTTTCCGGCATCATTGCCGGGGAAAATCCATAATCTATAAGGTTCAAGTTCAACTACCTCCATCATCAGATTAAATTCTGCCGCTTTTTTTGCAGTTTTCGTTGTTCGGTTGCAAAAAGCCGCACTCATAAACACAACTCCTTTCGATTTCAAAGTTAGAATATTCCGGTTATAAATAAAAACCGCGGAAAGCAGCCTTCACTCAATGCTGCAAACCGCGGTCAATGCGCAAATGCGTATACGTGGATGTATAAACGGATCAACTTGCCGATATATGAAAAAGCACACCCTTCCGATGTGCTCCGAATATGCTGCGGTATTCACGAAAGGCTACCCGATACGGCACAGCAAAATAAAGCGCCCCAACAGTAACGGGCACCGGCCCTTTGCATCGATGTTGGCGAACGGCAACACCGACCGCCGGTTTTTCATACGCAAACGGGTATCTTGCTCTGCCACTATTCAGTTTTATGATCCTGATGCATTGTCAAATGCAGTCATAAAACCGTACACCTTTCGTTTCTGCCTCTCAGCAGTGATAACATGCATATGATACCACAAGATGACAAAAGATTGCAATAGGAAACCCGGCACCGGTCGTGTCAACTTGTTTTAGGTTTTATGTCACTGTCTGCCCCTCTTTTTGGGC
>ENA-UPSB01002084-UPSB01002084.1-bioreactor-metagenome-genome-assembly--contig:-NODE-2084-length-20333-cov-5.748151_pt1 | contig 20333 bp, 17 predicted proteins | sample MGYA00238182_ERZ773286 | MGnify/ENA primary metagenome ERZ773286 (study PRJEB29026, sample SAMN07631240) | bioreactor metagenome | isolation source: Switchgrass digestor | place: USA: Dartmouth... | reverse complement strand
ACCTACGCCGGTTTTCAAGACCGGTGCCTTAAACCAACTCGACCATCTCTCCGTACTACTTCATGCGACGAGTTCTATTTTACAATGAATTTATATATTTGTCAACACTTATATTCAATCCAGATTATGTAATTTTAATGAAGTATTTAATCAAGTTTCTGATCTTTTAAGCAAACTTGCGTTTTCAAAATAACCTCTTTCTAAACGCAATCTATCCCATGCAAGCGAAAGAGAAATAATGTATTTTCTTACAGATGTTTTCTTTAAAAAGCTGTTACTCCATCATACTCAATAGATCCTCCGTGGCTTCTTTATACGTGCTTTCAGGGTACTTTTCCAGCAAAGTACGTGCTGTTTGCCGGGCCTGTTCGTGATCATTGATTAAGTAATAGGAGTAAGCCATAAAATAGTAACAATCATCAGAGTAATACTCGTTTCCCGTAAGGGACACTGAAAGTTTAAAATTTTTTATAGCTTCGCTGTAGTCCTTACTCTTATAAAAATTATAGCCTTCAGTATACAATATATGAGATGCCTCTTTATATACCTTAGTCTTTAGATTCGTGTACATTTCCTGCGCTTTATCGTTCAGAAAATTCGGATTGCAGTTCTCATACAGCAACAAGGCGCTGGACACATAATTACCTTTTTCGTACTCCAGCTGAGCATTGATCAAAGCTTCATAAGAAGAAAAGTACTGCTTATTTTTCTCTTCTTCATTTTTCAATAATTCTTCATACTCTTCTATCTTTTTGTCAGCTGCCTCCAACTCTTCGCTTAATTCATCTATTTTCTTACTCAGTTTGGCATTGAGGTCTATAGCAGCATTTAAATTGAATTGTGCATTGTCATGCTGGAGTTCAATATTATCCAGCTTGCTTTTGTATTCAGAAAGACTATTATTCAGTTTAATCTGGCTGTATGCAGTCAGAAGCAGTACAATGAAAGCACTGGAAAACAAGACAACCGTGTAAATCCAAATTCTGGATTGTTTTTTACTGCCGTCGGACATATGAACACTCCTTTATCTATCCAGCGAAATCCTTGCTAGTTCTTTTTTGCAAGTTCAAGAGCATGCATTTCCTCCGCAGACAAAGTGTATTTTGATTTGCCTGAAATAATAGGTTTTGCATACATAACCGAACTGTCCCTTGAATAAATACTGCTCAGTACAATGCCATCATTGTTCCCATTCAGCAGAGCGACTGAAAAGCTTAAGTCACTTCCTACGTCTTCAAAAGCATTATAACGGATGACACCTACTTTTTGAACACATTGAAACAGATTGCGTTCAATGCTGTTAATGTGATTCTCTATGCTTTTATTTTTCGCTGTAACCTGGTTTACTTCAAATAAACACCTTTCCAACAATTCTTCAATATTTACATCACCAGAACCGTTCATAAACCTTTTGTACTTGTCGTTCAATCTGTTAATCTTAATTCTGTTTGAAATGCTTATTATCAGCAGTATAAATATAAAAAACAGATTGACAAGCAAAATAATCAACGCTTCTGCGGAAATATAAGAAAACAAGCTTTCCATTCAAACTTCCCTTCCCTAGTTTCAGTTTACTGTTTAATATTATAAAAATCATCCATATATAAAATCTTTATAGATGTTTTTCTGTATAGAGTTTATTTAAAATTTAAAACATCAATTTTTAGTGTTTGCATTTTCATTTCTTGTTTAACAGTCATGTTATAAAATATGTAATAAGGCATTACAACAAAAATGTGCTTTTGGCAATCTGGCAATCATGTGGATTAACAAAAGCCATCCGGATAGAATATAAAAAAATAAAATATGTTCTCTTTATTTTCATACATCGTAACACTATATAAATCAGCCTTACAACTAATCCAATAATAAAATGTTTCACGTGAAACATTTTAAAATCCAATATATTTCAGTAGAAATTCGCCAACTTGTTCAATTTCCCTTTATACGCCCTTTTAACGAAAAATTCTATTGCGCAATATCAATATATACCTTTCTTAATTTTAAAGCCTTAAAATCAATTTTAGGAGTCATGCATTTTTTGAAATATTTGTAACAAGTTCCAATATTCTGTCCAACTCTTCATTAGAATAATATTCTATCATTATTTTTCCCTTTTTGCTATTCGAAACAATTTCCACCTTGGTACCGAATATTTCTTTTAGTCTTTCTTCTATCTCCATTACTTCAACACTTTTTTTATTTCTATTGATTTTTCTCGTTTTATTTTCCGAAAGATACCTTTTTACAAGTTTTTCTGTCTCTCTTACGCTTAGTTTCATTTCTACGACTTCATCAGCCGCTTTTCTCTGCAAATCCTTATCTTCTATTGCAAGAAGAGCCCTTGCATGCCCACTGCTTATTTCATCATTTATCAGATAATCCCTTACTTTTTCATCCAAAGTCAAAAGCCTAACCGAATTGGCAATTGCTGATCTGCTTTTTCCTACTATTTCCGATAATTTTTCCTGCGTCATGCCGTATTCCCGCATCAGCCTGTCAAAAGCCTCTGCTTCTTCTATCGGATTCAAATCCTCTCTTTGTAGATTTTCTATTAAAGCCAGTTCCATAATTTCTCTTCCGGAAACGTTTTTTATAATAACCGGAACTGTTGAAATTCCAGCAAGCCTGGCAGCTCGCCATCTTCTTTCACCGGCTACTATTTTGTATGTATTTTCTTCCTTTGTCACAATTATAGGCTGAACTACACCATGCTGCTTTATTGATTGTGCAAGTTGATTAAGCTTTTCTTCATCAAACTTTTTTCTCGGCTGATTACCATTGGGTTCAATTTCATTTATTTTAAGCTCTCTAATTCCGTTTTCTTCCGTGCCTTCCGTAGTTATCAAAGCACCAAGTCCCTTACCCAGTACCCGCTTTGTCATTTTGTTTTCTTCCTTTCATTTGAATATTCGATAACTTCTTCTGCCAGTTCAAGATAGCATTCAGCTCCTCTTGATTTTGGATCATAAAGAATTATCGGTAATCCAAAGCTGGGGGCTTCGCTTAAGCGCACATTTCTTGGAATAATTGTTCTGTATACTTTGTTCTGAAAGTATTTTTTTACTTCTTCAACCACTTGTATTGATAAATTAGTTCTGGCATCATACATCGTCAATACCACACCCTCTACCTCCAGCGATGGATTGAGATGTTTTTGAACCAGTTTCACTGTATTCATCAGCTGGCTTAACCCTTCAAGGGCGTAATACTCACACTGTATAGGAACCAGAATTGTATCCGCTGCTGTTAAGGAATTCACCGTCAGCAATCCCAAAGATGGGGGACAATCTATAATTATAAAATCATATTCTTCCCTTATTTCGGCAATTGCATTTTTCATACGGGTTTCTCTTGATATCATCGGAACCAATTCTACTTCCGCACCTGCAAGTTGAATGTTTGATGGACATATTTTTAGCTTTTCAACCGCTGTATCCAAAAGAATATCGTTAATTGAAACATCGTTGACCAGAACGTCGTATATCGATTTTTCTATGCTCTGCTTGTCTATTCCCAGCCCGCTTGTAGAATTTCCCTGAGGATCTACATCTATCAACAGAACTTTCTTTCCTTTATAGGCCAGACATGAGCTTAAATTTACAGACGTCGTTGTTTTCCCTACCCCACCTTTTTGATTTGCTATTGCTATAACCTTTCCCAAATAACTCACTCCTTAGATTTGACAGCAGTATAGAAAAGTCATATATGGTTTCTTCATTCTATACTTATCTCTTGTATTTGTTTGAAATAATTATAACATATAGTTAACTAATAAAAAATAATACATACCTGTTTTAACAATTTTTTGACGTTTTTTCTCCAGGGTATATCACTGAAAACACTCTTCCTTGTGTTTAAATGTCTACATTGGGCCTTTTCATTGTAAAAATTATACTTTTGGAATCAAAGCCATATTTTCAGAAAATTTTTTGACATGAAGTACTTTTTTATAAGCTAATAAATAAGTGTTTAATTGTTTTCAATATTTTTAGCTATACTTTATATAATTTTTATTCTATATAAATAAGGCTACATTTTTTTTCAATACAGAAATCCAGTAACTTGGATAGGACTCATTATTTTTTTGATATAAAATATCAATTACAACACCAGATAGATTTAAATATTATATATATTTTAGAGCCAAGCTGATAAAAAATGAACAATTCTTACCATAAATGAACATCTTTTGATAAATGACATCCTTTTCTGGTAATATATAAAAGCTTAGGTGAATGCAGAACAACAATAATACGCTTTAAAGAAAAAATAATTAATAAAACAAGTGAAACTGATAAGCTATTCTCTTTAGATAGAATATTTTACTTTTATGTGCTATTGCAAAAATAATCAACTTAATCCAAAATATTTTATAAAGCATAGATTCTTCAAAAAATAATTGGATTCTTGTTTTAAATTAAAAAAACATGAAATACATGCGCATATTGCACGCTTTCTCCAGTATTTTACTTTGAGATTGGATTTAATAACCTAAGTTAGATTTATAACAAAATTCCAGTATACGTTTCTGTAATCTGTGACTGAATAAATATGAAATGCATTGTTCAGAAACTAATTTTGTTAGCATTGATGAAAACACTGTTTTGCGCCTTAATTCTTTCAAAGTATCAATCATTCTTTGTATTCAGCTTTATTCAGGTAAATTATATACAAAATCATTAGCACGTATTTGTATTATTGAAAAATATATTTTTGCAAAATCAATATAATTGGAAATTCATGCAATCAATTCAGGTATTATAGCCTAGTTTTTATTATTACCTTCACTTATTGAAACACCAACAAGCTCAATCTTTTTGAATGTTCTTTTCGGATGTTTCCGTTCCTTTTAAGCTATAAGTGATCTTCCTTTATCATAAAATCTGTGTGTTCTTTAAAAAAAATAACTTGATATTATTGAAAAACAAAGCTATCCAATATCAACCTTATTGGTAACGGGTTGATATTAGATGTCTGCCTGTCTCAGTCAAAATTTTTCAACATACCTCTTCATTTAAATACAAGCAAAATGTTTCACGTGAAACATTTTGAAGAATAACTGTTTTTACCGCCCATTAATAATTTCATACAAATGACTTCAGGTATAGATTATTCCCACTTCCTTTTTATTTCTTTTATATCACTTTCCCGGTATTTCTTCTATTTTCTAGTATATCTAAAATTTTTGTACAAGACGTCACTTAATACTTCATAGTCATCTCCGGGTAACTAATATCAGGATCTTCCTTTTCCTACCTTTTGCCACAAAGCCTCTTTCCCCCTCCTGAGCTTAATTTTTTTAATTAATTTTTTATTTGCATTTCATTATTTTCATATCCTTTCTTTATTCTCAAAAATTCCTCTTTTTCTTGCAAAATATCTTTACATCCTTTCTATAAAAACAGAAAAACAGGAAAGCAGTTTTTATCCTTCCTGTTTTTCATTTGCATTTACACTTTAAACATCATATTTTTACATCATCTTATTTCTTTAACATCATTTTTTCATCGCTATATTATATTTTTTATTCCTAAATCCTTTTATACATCAATATTTATTGCTGTTCTGGCGTAGTTATGGATGAATTCCTTTCTGGGTTCAACTTTGTCGCCCATAAGTATGGTAAACACTTCATCAGCTGCTACGGCATCTTCCAGCTCGACTCTTTTTATAACCCTTGTGGCCGGGTCCATAGTCGTCTGCCAGAGCTGTTCCGGATTCATTTCTCCAAGACCTTTAAACCTTTGTATTATAACATCTTCCTTTTTCCATCCCTTTTCTTCGATGATCTTGGCTACTTCCTTATCATCATATGCATAATATTCTTCCTTGCCCTTTGCCACTTTAAACAGGGGCGGTTGAGCTATATAAATATGTCCCTCTTCCACAAGGGGTTTCATATGTCTGAAGAAAAATGTAAGCAGCAATGTTCTTATATGGGAACCGTCAACATCGGCATCCGCCATCAAAATGACCTTATTGTATCTTAGTTTTGTTATATCAAAATCATCGCCTATGCCGGCTCCCAAAGCCATGATAACCGGAGAAAGCTTTTCATTTTTATATACTTTATCCAATCTTGCCCTCTCCACATTCATCATTTTACCCCAAAGTGGTAAAATCGCCTGATATCTCCTGTCCCTTCCCTGCTTTGCGGATCCTCCCGCGGAATCCCCCTCTACGATAAATATTTCACACAGCGACGGATCCTTTTCAGAACAGTCAGCCAGTTTCCCGGGTAATGAAGTGGATTCCAATGCACCTTTTCTTCTTGTAAGCTCCCTGGCCTTTCTTGCGGCTTCCCTCGCCCTGGCGGCTGTGAGACATTTATCTATAATCACTCTAGCAACAGCAGGGTTTTCTTCCATGTAGCTTTCAAGCTTCTCTGCAACTACTGTTTCTACAAAACTTCTTACCTCGCTGTTTCCAAGTTTTGTCTTCGTCTGTCCTTCAAACTGGGGCTCGGAAAGTTTTACATTTACTATTGCGGTAAGGCCCTCCCTTACATCTTCCCCTGCCAGATTTTTATCGTTTTCTTTGATAAAACCGTATTTTCTCGCATAATCATTCATTACCTTTGTTATGGCGGATTTAAAACCTGTCATATGAGTTCCGCCTTCGGTAGTTGCAATGTCATTGGCATAGCTTAATATATTTTCATTGTAGCTGTCGTTATACTGCATTGCAATTTCCAGTTCAATATCATCTTTCTTTCCCGTGATATATATTACATTGTCATGGATTACTTCTTTGTTTTTATTCAGATACTGAACAAAGGAAATAATCCCGCCTTCATAGCAAAGTTTCTTTACTATTTTTTCTTCCGGTCTTTCATCAATCAGAGTTATATTTACTCCTTTATTCAAAAACGCCATTTCCCTGTATCTGGACAACATGATATCAAAATCAAAAACAACTTCGTCAAAAATTTCAGGATCCGGTTTAAAGGTCGTCTTTGTTCCTGTTTCATTTGTGTCTCCTATTATCTCAAGAGGTGTTACTGTTACACCCCTCTCATATCTCTGCCTGTATATGTGGCCGTCTCTGCTTACCTCAACCTCCAGATACTCGGAAAGAGCATTTACTACTGAAGCTCCGACTCCATGCAGACCTCCGGATACATTATATGCCCCTCCGCCGAATTTTCCTCCGGCATGAAGAACTGTATGCACCACTTCGACTGTAGGAATACCCATTTTCGGATGTATTCCAACCGGTATACCTCCTCCGTTGTCCTTAACCACTATAGAATTATCTTTTCTGATAGTTATCTCAATGCTGTCACAACGTCCTGCCAATGCCTCATCTATGCTGTTTGCGACAATTTCATATACCAGATGGTGCAGCCCTCTTGCCGAAGTGCTTCCTATATACATTCCCGGCCTTTTTCTGACAGCTTCCAGCCCTTCCAGCACTTGTATATCATTTTCATTATACCCGTTATGTGCATTATTATTTTCCGCCATATTTTCCTCCTGCTATTCCATCTTTTCTGAATCTACTATTTAAAAATCCGTTGTATTGGCTATGTTTCGGATAAAATTTGCACGTTTATTCAGAGTATTTGAAGAAATGGGTGAAAGATATATTTTGCTTTTTTTATCTGATTCGGTTATTATAAAAGTTTTTGGTAGATCATCGGAAACAGCCTCTATAAAACCTTCTTCTTCCGCTATCCTCAAAAATTCCCTGGTATCCTTTGATATTGTAGTAGATTCTATATCAAGTATTGCAATAATATCCTTTGTCGGAATTACTATATCTCCTCCTATATGCAAAAACATATTGTTCTCCTCCCCGACTTATAAGACATTGAAAGCCCTTTTTCAAAAAAATCCTGATCAACTTTATTCATATTTTAACTTAATTGATTTTAGTATGCAAATTTCTATCCATAATATTTTTTTGTCACATGTCCTTTTTCTATATGAAAATAACCCGCATTGGATCCCAGCAAGCCGCTGAAAAACTTATCGTCTGTAGACGTAATAAAGGTCTGTATCTTATCAATGCTTCTTATCAAATACCTTTGCCTTTTTCCATCAAGCTCCGACATAACATCATCCAACAACAGGACAGGATGTTCCCCCGTCTCCTCCAGCATCAAATCTATTTCTGACAATTTCATTGATAAAACTGCGCTTCTCTGCTGGCCCTGTGATCCATATTGCCTAATATTGGCTCCGTTCAACAATATTTCATAATCATCCCTTTGAGGACCATATAATGTTGTCATTTTCTGTAGTTCCTTGTCAAGAGCGGAATCCAGAACTTTCTTAAATTGCACTGCAATATCCTGGATGCTGCTGTTTTTTTCAAACTGTACAGACGGAGCATACTTTATTTCCAGTTTTTCCTCTCCGTCGGTTATCCTTTCATGATTTTCCCTGGCACAGGCACATAGCCTGTTCGCAAAATCATTCCTTTCCTTGATGATTCTTGATCCTATTGTCACAAGATTATTATTCCATACATCGATGGTTTCTATCAAATTCCTTTTTTCCTGCACTTCTTTCAGGAGAATATTTTTCTGTGCCAGTACCCTATTATATTGCTGCAAATTATAAAAGTAAGAAGGTTTCAGCTGACTTAGCGCAATATCAACAAACCTTCTTCTTTCCGATGGGCCTTCTTTGATGATTAATAAATCTTCCGGGGAAAAGACAACTGCATTCAAATTTCCCATTAATTCGCCTATCCTCTTTATAGGTATCTCATTTATCTTTACTTTCTTTTTCTCTTTTTTGCTGTAACTTATTTCTATTCTTCTTTCCCTCTGATCTCTCATCAAATCCAGGGTTATCAAAAAATGTTCCTTTCCGGACATCACCATTTCCTGGTCTCTGGAAGTGCGGTGTGAACGTGCCGTCGCACACATGAAAATGGCTTCCAGAATATTGGTTTTTCCCTGTCCGTTATTTCCGGATAGTATATTAATCTGCTTTTCAAAGTTAGTGTACAGGCTTTCATAATTTCTGAAATTAATTAGTTTTAATGACTTTATATACAATTTCAGCCTCCGGTCATTATAAACTGTAATGCTATATTTTTATTCTATTTTGTATTTTTGGTCAAATATTTCCACAGTGTCACCTTTTTTTAATTTTCTTCCTCTTCTTGTTTCTATTTGACCGTTTACAGCTGCCAATCCTTCAGCTATAAGCACTTTTGCGTGAGATCCGCTGCTTGCAACGTTTATCCATTTTAAAAACTGATCCAGCTTTATATATTCTGTTTCTATCTTAACCGACTTCATATTTTCACCTTTTTTAGTTATCTCTGGTTCTTACGGGCAGTATCATGTAAGTGTATGAATCTCCATCCACAGGAGCCAGTATGCACGGTCCGACATTAGAGGTAAATTTCACCTCTATTTCTTCATCATCTATAACTTTCAGTGCATCGATAAAGTATCTCGGATTGAAGCTTATATTCATTTTGCTTCCTGTCATGTCGATTCTTATTTCTTCCCTGACAGCTCCCATGTCCGTGTTCAGGGATATGATGATTTTTTCATCATCAATACTGAACTTGACGGAATATCTTTTTTCATCCATTGTTATCAGGGAAGCTCTTTCAACGCTGGATAAAAGCTCCTTTGTGCGGACCTTGATTTTAGTCTCGAAATCCTTGGGTATCAAGTTTCTGTAATTTAAATATTCTCCTTCAATCAATCTTGAAACAACCCTGCAGTTTCCCATGTCAAACGTAATTTGGTTTTCTGAGTTATAAATTGTTATCTCATCATCCACAGGTTGCAGGATTTTTCCTATTTCATTCAGCGTTTTTCCTGGTACAACCACACTGAAATCCTGATTTTCATTGTCTGAAGCGGCACTTCTCAGAGCCATCCTGTAACCGTCAATTGACACAAAGGATAAGGTGTTGTCTTTGCACTCTATAAGGGATCCGTTGAGGATTGGCCTGTTTTCATCAGTGCTGACCGCAAACAAAGTCTGCTTTATCATATCCTTTAACAGCTTCTGGCTGATCGTGAATGTGTTATTTTTGTTTATCTCTGGTATGACCGGGAAGCCTGATGCGTTTATCCCTTTCAGTTCAAAGTGTGAGTTTTCGCATTCTATAATGACAAGGTTGTTGTCTTTTACTTCTATCAACACTTCTGATTCGGGCAATCTTCTTACAATATCCCCAAACATCCTTGAATTCAAAACAATGGAACCCGTTCTTTGTATATCGGATTCAACTATACATTCTATGCCTATTTCCAGATCATTGCCTGTAAGTTTGAATTTATCTGATGCTTCCAGCAAAATACCTTCCAGTATCGGCAGTGTTGTTTTTGATGAAACTGCTTTCTGCGTAATATTAATGCCTTCCATCAAGTTGTCTTTGGAACATACGACTCTCATCTCCAAGCCTCCTGAATTATTTTTATAGATCATATAAAAATGATAGTAATAATAGTAATAAGTAATGTTAATATTGTGAATAACTTTAACTTTGAGCAGTCTTCTGACGTTTGAACCTGTTAATATTATGTTGAAGATTTGGAAAGTTATATCCACAATAAATCCACTTGGTTATATTTTATAAGTTTGTCCACAGACAAATATCAACTTATAAACAGTTTGTGTTGGTACTTTTTATTCTCCTGTGATTGTTTTTTTAAGTTCTTCCACAGCTCTTCGCGTTTCAGGGTTTGACTCTATGTCCTTTGATATTTTGTCACATGCATGGATTACCGTGGTATGGTCTCTTCCGCCGAATTCTTCTCCTATTTTCGGCAAGGACAGGTCAGTAAGTTCCCTGCACAAATACATGGCAATCTGCCTTGGGTATGCGATTTCCCTGTTCCTTTTCTTTGACTTAAACTCGTCCGGTTTAAGATCAAAATATCGGGCAACTGCTTCCTGTATGGTGGAACTGTTTATTACTTTTGTCTTTGCGGCAGAGAGTATTTCCTTAAGTGCTTCGGTTGCCAGTTCGACGTTGATCTCGTTTTCGGTCAAGGATGCATATGCAACTACTCTGTTGAGGGCTCCTTCCAGTTCTCGGATGTTGGATGCAATCTTGTTTGCTATGAATACCATTACGTCATTTGGTACGTCCAGGCTTTCCATCTGCGCTTTTTTTCTGAGTATAGCTATTCTTGTTTCCAGATCCGGAGGTTGGATATCAGCTATAAGTCCCCATTCAAATCTTGATCTGAGCCTTTCTTCCAGAGTAGGAATTTCTTTCGGAGGCTTATCACTGGATACGATGATCTGTTTCCCTGCTTCATACAGGGAATTGAAAGTGTGGAAAAACTCTTCCTGGGTACGCTCCTTACCTCCAATGAATTGGATGTCGTCTATTAACAGGATATCTATGTTTCTGTATTTCGATCTGAATTCTTCGTTTCTGTCGTCTTTAATCGCATTTATCAGTTCATTGGTAAACTTCTCCGAAGAAACATACAGTACCTTTGTAGAAGGATTCTGGCTCAGCACGTAGTGGCCTATCGCATGCATAAGGTGGGTTTTACCCAAACCGACACCTCCGTATATGAACAGAGGGTTATAGGCTTTTGCAGGCGATTCAGCTACTGCAACCGATGCAGCATGAGCTAACCGGTTGGAATTGCCGATAACAAACGTGTCAAAAGTGTACTTGGGATTTAGTATCGAAATAACCGATTCGTCGTTGTTTACAACTTCAGTCTGTTTTTCATATTTTTTTTCATCTTCCTGGGAAGGTATTACAAATGTAATTGCGTATTCCTTTGAAGAAACATGTTTTATTGCGTTCTTTATAAGGGTTGAATACCTTGATTCCAGTATACCTTTGTTAAATTCGGCAGGTACGCCGAGAATTATATTGTTTGAGCTTAATGAAATTGGCTCAATGGTTTTAATCCAGGTATTAAAACTAATTTCCGTAAGTTCATTTTTTAGCAGGTCCAATGTTTTCTGCCACAAATCCTCAAGAATTGCATTCATATCAAAGCCTCCAAAAGAGTGTATGTGTCCGTTCTATATTAGGTAATTATTGACAAATGTTTTAATTTTTAAGCATAAAAAGAAAGACTGCATAATATTTTTTGTCTATTCATATACTACTATGGTAAATATTAATAACAAATCGAAGGAATTGCACAGGCAATTCCGTTACACCATTTTGTTTAACAAAGAGACTACCTCTTTAAAAAACATGAAAAATCATGATGTTGTATATGTGAGACGGTAGATATCTCTTAGTTTCATGTTATTTTTACGGTCACAAGTAACAAAGAGTGACAGCGAAACTATGCGTAACTTGTTTAAACCTCATCTAAGTCAGTGATGAACATTATGGGAAAGCCGCACCAACAAATTTTGATGCGACATCCATAAAATTATCAACAGGGTTGTGTAAAACTCTGTTGATTATAAACAGGAAATAAACAATTTTTGCTGAGTTATCAACAGGCATTATTAATATACCAGACTTTTGAACAATATTCAATATCAATATGATGATGTTATCCACAAAAAATTTTTACAGAACGGATTTTATCCACAAAAATAAAACCCATTAGCTTCTTGACATGATTTTATCATATAATATATAATTGTTTTGGCGTTTCTTTGTTTGATGTATTTATTTTGCAAATTAACTTAATAAGGTTTGAATATATGTATCAATACCTTTTTGAGAAAGGATTGGGGGTGTTGGAGCAATGTTAAGAACTTATCAGCCGAAGAACAGGCAAAGAAAAAAGGAACATGGTTTCAGAAAAAGAATGAAAACGGCTAATGGCAGGAAAGTGCTTGCCAGACGCAGATTAAAGGGTAGAAAAGTGCTTTCAGCATAAGACCGCACAAGTGTGGTCTTTTTCTTTAATTTTAATTGCCAGTATGCATTAAGATTTTATTCTGATACTTTTATAGAAAGATTTAATAGGGTAAAATGTTTTTGTAGAACAAGGAGAGGTAATATTTGCAAAATACGGAGGAATACTCCATAGGATGAATAAAACTATCCCGGTAAAGAACAATCGTGATTTCTTGAGAATATATAAAAAAGGCAGATTTTATGTAGGAAGATTTATAGTGCTGTATGTTATGGAAAATAATATGAATATCAACAGATTGGGGATTACTGCCAGCAAGAAGTATGGAAAAAGTGTGAAGAGAAACAGGGTAAAAAGGCTTATAAGGGAAAATTACAGATTTTATGAACCTTTTGTCAAAGAGGGTTGTGATTACGTTTTTGTTGCAAGAAACTCAGGATGTTTCCCTGAATACTCAGATATAAAGAAAGAGATGAAGTTTCTCTTTAAAAAATTGGGCGTTTTTGACCAGGAGAAGTGGAATTGCTTACAAAACTGATTATTTTACTGATAAAATTTTACAGAAGATGGATTTCTCCGCTGAAAAGGCCAAGCTGCCGCTTTTATCCGACATGCTCCCAGTATGCGATGGAAGCGGTAAACAAATACGGAGCAGCGAAAGGGATTTATTTGTCATTTAAGAGAATAATGAAATGTCATCCGTTTCATCCCGGAGGATACGATCCCGTGAAATAAGTTATTTTGATTAGATTGTTTAAGACACATAAGGAATGAGAGGTATAACCTATGTTAGATTTTATTTCCAAGCCGCTGGGACAGTTTATGTATTTTATATATAATACAGTGGGACTGCATAATTACGGACTGGCAATTATAATATTTACAATTATCGTAAGGCTTCTTATGCTTCCCCTTACAGTCAAGCAATACCGTTCCAACGCAAAACTTCAAGAGATACAACCGCAACTCCAGGAAATACAGAAGAGATATAAAAATGACAAAGAAAAGCTAAATGCAGAGATGGTGAAACTATACCAGGAAAACAATGTTAATCCTGCCGGCGGATGCTTGCCGTTGCTCATTCAGATGCCAATTCTTTTTGCGCTGTGGGGTGTTATTTCAAGACCGGTTACCTACATGCTGGGAAAAGGCAGCGAAGTACAGGCACTTCTGGCTGCCATACCTGAAGAAAGCAGGATAAGGGGTTATGATGAGCTGAGTATTATAATATATAACAAGCTTCTGAATATGAACTTTTTGGGGCTTAACCTTGGACTGGTACCTACGCTGGATATAAAAAAGATTATAGCAGAACCGCAATACGCAGCATTATTATTAATACCTTTGCTTGCGTCAGGATTGACTTACCTATCATCCAAGCTTGCCATGGCTTCATCCAACACAGGTGCGGAAAATGCCGGTGCCAATCAAATGGGTAATTCCATGATGATTGTAGGACCGCTCATGACATTGTTTTTCTCATTTCAGTTTCCTGCAGGATTGGGTTTGTACTGGATAGCCGGTTCTGTTATACAGATATTGCAACAGCTTTATATTAATAAGCATGTGTTGAAAAAGAAGGAGGTTGCGAAATAGTAAATGTCTTACACTATTGAAAAGTCTGCAAAAACAGTGCAGGAAGCAATTTCTGCCGCTCTTGAAGAGTTGAATACCGATGAGAGCAAAGTTGATGTTGAAGTTATTGAAGAGGGGAACAAGGGCATTTTTGGTATTATCGGATCAAAACTGGCCAGAGTCAGGGTCACACTGAGAGATACTGCTGCGGATAAAGCAGAGGAATTTCTGACGGACATATTCGACAAGATGGGTGTTAAGGCAGGGATGGAAATAACCGAAGAAGATGATTCCCTTTTTATAAAGGTTAAAGGTAAAGATATAGGAATAATAATCGGAAGAAGGGGAGAGACCCTGGATTCTCTTCAGTACTTGACAAGCCTTGTTGTAAACAAAAGTGAAAAAAGATATGTAAGAGTTGTTCTGGATGTTGAAAATTACAGGCAGAAGAGGGAAGAAACCTTGGTTAAGCTCGCCAACAGGCTTGCCAACAGGGTTGTCAAATATAAAAAGAGTGTAACATTGGAGCCTATGAATCCATATGAAAGAAGGATAATACATTCCACGCTGCAGGATCACAGCAAGGTAGAAACATACAGTGTGGGAGAAGAACCAAACAGGAAAGTTGTAATAACTTTAAAGTAGATCAGTTTTTGATTTTGAGTGTTCTGTTGAATTGGAACCAATGTCGAAATGCCGGCACAATGGATTGAGTTGGATTCATGACTAATAATAATTTTTTCGGTTCAAGGGAAATATTCTCTTGAACCTTTTTGCATTTTATACTAGTGTATTATAGGAAAAGTGTTTAACAAATTCTGAAACAATAATAATGGAACAATAATAAATTTATAAATATGTTTGGATAGAGGTAATGATATGTACAATCAAGATACAATAGCCGCTATATCGACACCTCAGGGAACCGGCGGAATAGGGATTATAAGGATTAGTGGCGACCGGGCATTTGAAATTGCAGGAAAAATTTTTTCCGGTAGAAGGGCTTTTGATGAAATAAAATCCCATACCATAAATTATGGTAAAATAATTGATCCGGAGAGTTCTGAGGCAATAGACGAGGTTCTGGTCTCAAAAATGAAAAAACCAAATACCTTTACCCGGGAAGATATGGTTGAAATAAATTGCCATGGCGGAATGGTAGTGCTGAAAAGAGTGTTGGAACTGGTGATAAATGAAGGCGCAAGGCTTGCAGAGCCTGGTGAGTTTACAAAGAGGGCTTTTTTGAACGGAAGAATTGATCTGTCTCAGGCAGAAGCGGTAATTGACATAATAAACTCAAAAACACTTCAAAGTTCCAGGGCTGCAATGGATCAACTGGAAGGCAAATTGTCCCGTAAGCTGAAGAAAGCAAGACAACACTTAATAGAGCTCCTGGCCCATATGGAGGTAACTTTTGACTATCCTGAACATGACATAGAAGAGATAACGGGAGAAAAAGTATATGTTGAAACGGGAAAGATAAGAGAAATGCTGGAAGATATACTGAAAAGTTTTGAAAAAGGAAGAATTCTGAGGGAAGGTATAAACGCGGTGATAGTCGGGAGACCCAATGTGGGAAAATCCTCGCTGCTGAATGAACTTTCAGGAAAGAACAAGGCGATAGTAACTGACATACCGGGAACCACCAGGGACATTATAGAAGAGTTTGTAAACATCAACGGGATACCGGTAAGGATTATAGATACCGCAGGCATCAGGGAAACCAGTGACGTGGTGGAGAAAATAGGGGTTGAAAAAGCACAGAATGCCATAGAAAATGCCGACCTGGTCATAATGATGATTGATGCGGAAAGCGGAATGGATCATGAGGATGAAGCAATTCTTGAAAAAGTTAAGAATAAGAAAGTAATCGTACTGATCAATAAAGTGGATTTGGTCAGTGAACAGACTGCCGATGCTATAGCAGGCAAGCTTTCAGGATTCAGAACCATAAAGGCATCAGTGAAAAACGAGATAGGTATGGAAGAACTTGAAAAGGAGATAACTGACCTTTTTATGAAAGGCGGTATCGGCCTGAATAATGAGGTTATCATAACCAATGTGAGGCATAAGGACTTGATTGCCAGGGCAATAAAGAGTATAGATGAAGCCCGGGGATCATACGAAAATGGAATGCCGTTGGATGTAATTTCAATAGATATAAAGGATGCAGCGGATTTCATCGGACAAATTACCGGTGAATCGGTGAGCGAAGATGTAATTCATGAAATATTCAAGAACTTTTGTTTGGGTAAGTAGCGGTCGGGAGGAAAAAATATGGAATATTTTGCAGGTGAATATGATGTAATAGTTATCGGAGCAGGACATGCCGGATGTGAAGCTGCTCTTGCTTCCGCAAGGCTTGGATGCAAAACTGCTGTTTTTGCCATAAATCTTGACAGTATAGCCAATATGCCCTGCAACCCTAGTATCGGAGGTACTTCAAAAGGTCATCTTGTAAGGGAGATAGATGCACTGGGAGGAGAGATGGGCAAAAACACTGACAGGACTTTTATACAATCAAGAATTCTGAATTCTGCCAAGGGCCCTGCCGTGTTTTCTTTAAGGGCTCAAACTGACAGAAAAAGATATCAGATGGAAATGAAGCATACCTTGGAAAAGCAGGAAAACCTGGATATCAAACAGGCAGAAATCGTAGAGCTTCTAACCACTGAAGACAAGAAAAAAATCACCGGCGTGAAGACGCATACAGGAGCTGTATATAATTGTAAGGCAGCCATCCTTGCCACCGGGACTTTTCTTAAAGGAAGAATAATAATTGGTGATGTGAGCTACAGCGGAGGTCCGGACGGATTGTTTCCTGCCAACAAACTGTCTGAAAGCATGGAAAAACTGGGAATTACATTATACAGATTCAAGACGGGTACACCGGCAAGAGTCAACAGGAGGAGCATTGACTTTTCAAAGATGGAGGAACAACCTGGAGATGAAAGAATAGTGCCCTTTTCTTTTGAAACGGAAGAGATTGAAAAGGAGCAAGTCTCCTGCTGGCTTACCTATACGACCGAAGAAACCCACAGGATAATAAGAGAAAACCTGCACCGTTCTCCCATGTACACCGGTGAGATAAAAGGAATAGGGGCAAGATATTGTCCTTCTATTGAAGATAAGATAGTGCGGTTTGCAGATAAGGAAAGACATCAGGTTTTTGTTGAGCCTATGGGATTGGATACCGAGGAAATGTATCTGCAGGGAGTTTCCACCAGTTTGCCTGAAGATGTCCAGATCAAGATGATGAGGACGATACCCGGTCTTGAAAATGTCTCTGTAATGAGGAGCGCCTATGCGATTGAGTACGACTGTATAGATGCTACCCAGCTAAAATTATCTTTGGAGTTTAAGAACATTGACGGCCTCTTTTCCGCAGGACAGATAAACGGCAGTTCGGGATATGAAGAAGCTGCAGCTCAGGGATTGATGGCAGGAATAAATGCTGCCAGAAAGGTACAGGGGAAAGAGCCTGTCATTTTGGACAGGTCCCAGGCATATATTGGGGTACTCATAGATGATCTGGTAACAAAAGGCACAAATGAGCCATACAGGATGATGACTTCCAGGGCTGAATACAGGCTGCTGCTGCGCCAGGACAATGCGGATTTGAGGCTGACCCCCATAGGGCATGAAATCGGGCTGATAAGCGATGAAAGATATCGAAAGTTTGAGGAAAAGAGAAAACAGATTGAAGATGAAATCAAACGTGTAAAAAACACAATAATCCCTCCCCATGAAAATGTAAACAGGTTTCTTGAGAGAAGGAACAGCACCCCCATAAAAAGCGGTGTCAAACTGGCAGATTTGCTTAGGAGGCCGGAGCTGTCCTATGAAGATCTTGCTGAAATTGATGAGGGAAGGCCGGCTTTAAGCAGAGCTGTCAAGGAGCAGGTTGAGATATCCATAAAGTATGAGGGATATATCAACAGACAGATACAGCAGGTGGAACAGTTTAAGAAGCTGGAAAACAGAAAACTGCCCAAGGATATTGATTACCTGAGCATACAGGGACTCAGCCTGGAAGCCCGGCAAAAGCTGGATAAGATAAGACCGGATTCAATTGGCCAGGCTTCAAGGATAACAGGTGTGTCTCCTGCAGATATCAACGTTTTGCTGATTTATCTTGAACAGATGAAACGTGGGACAAAGCACTGATTATCGAATTTTCCACATGAAACCCATAGGCTTTGGCGATACTGTGGATTTTCAATGCAAAATCTATTGAGAAATGGGGATAATTCTATTATGGAAAAGGAATTAAAGCAGTTTCTTGCAGACGGGGCAAAAGAATGCTCGGTTCATCTGGAAGAAGAGCAGCTTCAGAGTTTTTTAAAGTACAAAGACATCCTTCTGGAATGGAATAAAAAAATGAATCTTACAGCCATAGAAGAGGACAGGGATGTTATACTAAAGCATTTTATTGATTCACTGACCATTATGCCCTATATAAACAGATGCCTGGAGGAAAAACGCAGCCTTGACCTGATAGATGTCGGTACAGGAGCCGGTTTTCCGGGCATACCTGTGAAAATATCCGCTCCGGCAGTCAGTGTTACCTTATTGGACTCCCTGGAGAAAAGAGTGAAGTTTCTGGGTGAGGTAATAAAAGAGCTGGGACTTGCGGGAATATCGGCCTTGCATGGAAGGGCGGAAGATTACGGGGTAAAAGCGGAGTATAGGGAAAGGTTTGATGTTTCGGTAGCCAGAGCCGTTGCCAATATACCTGTGCTTCTGGAATACTGCCTGCCGTTTACAAAGGTCGGCGGAATGTTCATTGCGATGAAAGGCAGCAGCACTGAGGAGATCAAGGATTCAAAAAAAGCCTTGGATGTATTGGGAGCTGAAATAGAGGATGTAAGGGAATTGGTTCTTCCTTTCAGTGATATAAAAAGGAACATAATTTTGATAAGAAAATTGCGACAAACCCCTTCAAAATATCCGAGAAAAGCAGGAAAACCAGCAAAAGATCCGTTGATTTAGAAAAAATAAACTACTAAAATAAAGCATTTCGGCGAAAACTTTTAATTGTAAAAAAAAGGTAATAAGGAAATTATGGAGAATATTTATATTGTCTACGGGAAATAGGTATGGGCAAAAAGCTGATGCTAATCCTGAAAGGCTAAGGAAAGGAAAGGTATCAGCAGAATTCACCGGGTAATAATCCTTATCCAAATCCAAATAATCTGCCGCCGGCTCCTGTAGAACATTTGAAGTCCATGCCTGGCCCTAGTGCAAATACAAAGGAAGGTGCCGAAATGTTGGAAAATAAACAGCATGTTTCAAAGGGTGAAAAGAAAGAAGACGTAAAAAACATAGCATATATAAAAATTGAGAACATAAGGCCAAATCCCTATCAGCCACGAAAACAATTTAGCAAGGCATCTCTTGAGGAACTTTGCGAATCAATAAAGGAATATGGCGTTCTCCAGCCGATAAACGTAAGAAAGATTTCAAACACCACCTACGAATTGGTAGCAGGGGAGAGAAGACTAAGGGCTGCTGCTATGGCTGGTTTGACGGAAATACCTGCTATTATTGTTGATGTTAATGATAACAATTCGGCAATAATTGCTTTGATTGAAAACCTTCAGAGGGAAGACCTGCACTACATGGAAGAGGCGGAAGGTTACAGCAATCTTTTAAATGAACATAATCTCACTCAGGAGGAACTGGCGCAAAAAATCGGAAAGAGCCAGTCGACCATAGCAAACAAGGTAAGACTTCTAAAACTGCCACCTCTGGTTAAGAAAATTCTGGTTGACAATAATCTTACCGAACGGCATGCCCGGGCATTGTTGAAGTTGCACGATGAGCAGCTTCAGCTTAAGGTTCTGAAGCATGTTTGCGAAAAAGGGCTTAATGTCAAAAAGACGGAGCAATTGGTGGAACGAGCAATAGAGAAGTACACACGGAACGAAATGGAGAAGAAAGCGGAGAAAAAGCAGACAAAAGCGATAAAGGATATACG
>ENA-UPSB01002077-UPSB01002077.1-bioreactor-metagenome-genome-assembly--contig:-NODE-2077-length-20413-cov-5.835003_pt1 | contig 20413 bp, 18 predicted proteins | sample MGYA00238182_ERZ773286 | MGnify/ENA primary metagenome ERZ773286 (study PRJEB29026, sample SAMN07631240) | bioreactor metagenome | isolation source: Switchgrass digestor | place: USA: Dartmouth... | reverse complement strand
AAGGTAGGTTCCTACATAATGCCCATGTCCTTTTACATTGTCCAGGATGGTGTAAACTTCCTTGTATGGAAGAGGATTCACTCTTCTGAAGCTGGCATGGAAATACGCACAATCATCGGGCACTTCCGTCAGGGTATAATTGATTTGATAATATAGGACCATGTCTTCATCGGCTATGTTTGTCATGGTGATGACACATTTTTTTCTGAAGGGCATTTCCCAGTAACAGTTGAATGCGCTGCCGGGATTTACGCATACGGCAAGGGAAGACAATTGTGCATACTTACCCCAGCCGCAGGCAAAAAAGTCTCCTACGGGGCATTCTACCGAAGGATTCTCCTGACCGTCCCAATATATTCTTAAAATGCTGAACCTCCAATTGCCGGTAGGGGTCATCCATATCTGCTGTATTGCCCCGGGACCGTCGATATCTGCCAGAGTAAAGGTTTCTCCTGCCTTTATAACTACATAGGGGGATACTTTCCAGCCCTGGCCGAGATCCCTGGCACAACGGGCGCCTGTGCCATCGGTTGCCATACCGCCTTTGCCTTTTTCTCCCGTAAAATTCTCCGGGCTGATGGATCGGGTTTTGGCAAGGGAAAGGCGCGATAAATTACCAAGATTCATTCCAAGACCATTAAACATCGTCATAAAGACCTCCTGTCTTACTGGTTTTATGGTATACAGCGCTGCCAATGGGTTCATGAATTATGGGCTGCGGAGATGTTATGAAACATGCTGTTCATACTATGATTTTAATCTATTTTTATCGGTATGTCTTTATCATATATTGTTTTTTTTTACTGAGTTTTAAATATTTTTACGGACTTCATCGGCAAATACCATACAAGACGCTGTTTCAGGCAGGCAAAAACATGATAAAACCGGCAGAACCGTCATACAAAACCCGGAAATTCCATGAAATATGTTGAAAAGGCCGGACCTCAATAGTATCATTAAATAAAAAATACTTGTAAAGGGGATATCTATGAATGTGATAAGAATGGGGAAGAAAAAGCATATTGCCTTGATCGCCCATGATAACAGAAAGAAGGATCTGCTGGAGTGGGTTAAAAGGAACAGCAGCACCCTCGGCAGGCATTTCCTTTGCGGTACAGGAACCACTGCAAAGCTGATTTCCGATCAAACCGGTTTACCCGTAACAGCATATAAAAGCGGGCCACTGGGAGGGGACCAGCAGATAGGTGCCCGAATAAGCGACGGGAAAATTGATTTCATGATATTTTTCTGGGACCCGCTGACTTCACAGCCCCACGATCCTGATGTAAAGGCCCTGTTGAGGATTGCAGTGCTTTATGATATACCTGTAGCCATGAATCAGTCCACAGCTGATTTTTTGCTCTCCTCCAGCCTGATGGAAGAGGAGTATGACAGAAACGTGCTGGACTATTACAGCAGGATTAGAAAAGATAATTTTTAGGCAGTACAGGGATGAGGCGGATTGCTTGCTTGATTTCATCCCTGTAAGGTTATAGTATGTCTTCCGCTGTTTCACCATTGAAGAGCTTTTCGAACACCAAGGCGCAGGAACCGACAATAGGAGACTTGTTGATGAACTTGGAAGTTTCAATCTTTATGTTTTTGTATTTCGAGCTGATCATTCTTTGACTTACCGCTGACGCAAGTTTTCCTGTCAACAAACTGCCGGCCAGGGCGATGTCGTGACCCAGGAATATTACCTCAGGATCGAAGCTGTTTACTATACTTGTCAGTCCAATGGACAAATAGAAACACAGTTTGTCTATAAGCTTAAGGCACAACTCATCACCTTTTTCGGCATGCCTGACTATGTCCTGCCATCCCGGGGCATGAACCCCGGACAGGCTGGTTTCTGCACCCAGTTCTATTGCTGTCCGGGCCTGATCTACAATCACCGGCAGGCTTGCATACAATTCAAGGCATCCAATATTTCCACAGGGGCACTTGGGCCCGTCAAAGTTTATTGTCGCATGGCCTATTTCACCGCTGAAACCGCATTCGCCCCTGTACAGCACGTTGCTTGTCATGATCCCGGCACCTATACCGTTGGTTACTCCCACGTATATGAAATTCTCAATGTCCACAGCCTTGCCATAATACTTTTCAGCAAGGGCTGATGCGTTCATGTCATTATCTACATAGGTGTTAAGTCCGAATTCTTTTTCCAGGACGGATTTTATCGGTATACCTTTCAGATTGTGAAAATTGGGCGGTTCCAGAATAACGCCGTTTTTTATATCCAAAGGCCCGATGGATGCAACTCCTATGCCCAGTATATTGTTTTTTTTCACAGCTTCCGCATCCAAAATGCCTTTCAGGCAGGATACTATTTTTTTTGTAAAAGACTCTGCTGATTCGTCAAAAGCTATCGGAAACGACCTGCTTATTTTTACTTCACCACGGAGATTACACAGTGAAATTTCACAGAAGTCCCTTCCTATGTACACACCGGCAGCACAGGCAAAGTCCGGGTTTATGTCCAGCAGCACAGGCTTCCTGCCGGGCGAGCATGCGTCTTTTACTGAAACATCCTTTATTCCGGGACTTTTCATAAATCCTTTTGTCACCAACTCGTTAATTATATTTGTGACCGCCATCTTGCTGAGTCCTGTCATCTTTGAAAGCTCAATTCTTGACACAGGTCCCCGGGTGCAAAGTATCTTGAGAATCAGGGCGCGATTGTTATATTTAATTGATCTATGGTTTTCTGCACTTGTGGTACCTTTTGTCAAACCGTTCAAGCAAATCATGTCTCCCATCATGGAATTGAAATTTTCATCCCAGTTTTATCATTGCTTATTTCTCCAAATAATATGGTATTGCCAGTTTACTATTCAAATACTATATTACCGTCAGGCAAATGTCAAACTGCATTTTGGCTGAAAATAATGATAATTTGAATTTACCATTGCTATGGATATTTCCGGTATTTATAATATAATTAGTAAAAGAAATTTACTAATTAGGGGGTGGTGTCTATACATAACGTGGCATGCATAGGTATCCTTGTGGCCGATGCGGTGGCCAGGACAGTTGACCGTCTGCCCGAAAGGGGAAAACTGGATCTAGTGGACCAGCTGGAGCTTTATACCGGCGGATGTGCATGCAACGCAGCAATTGCCATGGCAAGGATTGGCCTGGATGTGGCCGTCATTGGGAAAATAGGCCGGGATGGTTTTGGCAGGTTTCTCTATAACTCGCTTCTGGATGAAAATGTTGATGTGGATGGCCTTGTCATGGACGAAGGGGAAAGCACATCGGCATCAGTGGTCCTGGTGGATTCCAGCGGGGAAAGGTCTTTTCTGCACTGCCTGGGCGCCAATGCGAGCTTTGGTGAAAATGATATCAATTTCGGCATTATTGAAGATTCTGAGATTGTGTTTATAGGGGGCACATTCCTCCTTCCCGGATTTGACGGAGAGCCATGCGCCAGGGTTCTGAGAAAATCCAGGGAGATGGGAAAAACAACGGTGCTGGATACCGCATGGGATTCCAGGAATCGTTGGATGGATGTATTGAAGCCATGCATGGAGCATATTGACATATTTATGCCCAGTTATGAGGAAGCAGTTAAGCTCAGCGGAAAAACCGAACCGGAAGAAATAGCGGATGTATTTCTGTCCCTGGGCGTAAATACGGCAGTCATAAAGCTTGGCAAGGACGGATGTTTTATAAAGAGCGCCGGTGGTGAAAGATACAGGATTCCTACATATACGCATATAAAGCCTGTGGATACGAATGGAGCGGGAGACTGCTTTGTTGCCGGTTTTTTAACCGGTCTGTCAAAAGGTTGGGGGCTTTATGAATGCGGGAGATTTGCCAATGCGGTGGGTACCCACTGTGTCATGGCAGTGGGAGCTTCAACCGGGATAAAGAGCTTTGATGAAATCATGGATTTTATAAAAAACAATAGACTTGAGGAGGTATAAATATGCTTACAAAAGCACAGGTGGAGGAAGCGAGAAAAAGAACCCTGGAATATTTTGAGAAAGCGGGCATAGTTCTCACGGAAAAGGAAAAGCAGAATATCGAAGTGGCGGACTTTGGGCTGGGAGACCTGGAAACCACGGGACTGCAGCTGATAACCTATGTAAATACTGAAAGATGCTGCGCCAAGGAAATGGTCCTTTTCCCGGGACAGACATGCCCGGAACACAGGCATCCCGATGTGGATGGGAAACCCGGAAAGGAAGAAACTTTCCGGTGCAGATGGGGAAAGGTATACTTGTATGTGGAGGGAGAACCGGTTGCAAATCCCAAGGCTACAGTGCCGGAAAACAAGAAGGACACCTATACTGTATGGCATGAGATAGTATTAAGTCCCGGGGAGCAGTATACCCTGTATCCAAACACAAAACATTGGTTCCAGGCAGGCCCGGAAGGAGCAATAGTATCCGAATTTTCCACAAAAAGCATAGACGGAGCGGATATTTTTACGGATAAGGAAATAAAAAGAATCCCGGAAGTGATTGAATAGACCGGTTGACATGCGCTTATAACCATCAACATGTTATAAATGGTTCCACTGTTTAGCATATAACGATTCCGGTCTGCCAAAAACGGATGATTGCTGGGTTTATGAATCATTTCACAACAGCAGTTATCCGTTTTTTTATATGCTGAATATAACCTGGCAATCATCCGTTCAACCGGCTGTGTTAGACAAGTAATTGCTTGTAATGCTTCACTGCAACATCACTATATACTTTTATGGAAAAACAGCGCAAATTAAGTCAAGTATAATAGCAAGTTATAATAAACGCAGCAAAAAAGTTTGTGCTATAGTAGCATTATAGTACCGGATATTATGAAATGTTCAAACAGGGGGTAAAAGAGATGAAGTTGTCGGTAAGTGCATGGTGCCTTGAAAAGAAGCTTTTTAAAAATGAGATGAGCATACTGGATTTCATCAGGCTGTGCAATCAAAATCAGGTAGAATATGTAGAGCTCCTGGACTGCTTCTGGAAAAAGGAAGAAGATATTCAGAGCGCGCGCAAGCTCTTGGATGAACTGGGAATGAAAGTATCTGCCTACTCCATAGGCAATGATTTTGTCCAACAGGATGAAAATGCCAGGAGAAAAGAAATAGAAACCGTAAAAAAAGGTATAGATGTGGCATGCGCCCTTGGTACAAAACTGCTCAGGGTCTTCAGCGGCAGCCCCAAGGAAGGGATATCTTTTGATACGGCCAGCGAATGGATTATCAGCAGCTTGAAGGAATGTGCCCTCTATGCCGAAGAAAAAGGAATCACCATGGTTTTGGAAAACCACGGATTGTTTGCCGGAAAGGGTTCGCAGGTAAAGGAGATCATAGAGAAAGTCAACTCCGAATACCTTAAGGCCAATACGGACCTGGGGAACTTCCTGCTTGTCAACGAGGACCCTTTCAAGGCTGTCCAGGAATTGAAAGATTATGTGGGTTTTGTACATTTCAAGGATTTCAAGGAAGTTGGAAAGGATGAGTTCGGCTATGACGCAATAGACGGAAGAAAGTATCAGGGAACCATTATCGGTCAGGGTCAGGTGCCAATGAAAGAAGTAGTGGATTTCCTACATGAAAACGGATATGACGGATTTTTATCCATTGAGTATGAAGGGGTTGGAGACCCTGTGGCGGAGACAGTTGAGAGCATAAAATACACCAGATCAATCATGAAATAGTTCTGCATCGAGTCTTATCACAGAATGCCTTTCTTTTGGAAGGTTCCTGGCATGTTGCAGCATGTTGCAAAAAACGGAACCTTCCTGGTTTTTACATTCTTCATATTAACGTGCTGAGTACAGGAGAGAATTGATGTATATATCCATGATTCATAGGGCACAACCGTTCAGACTAACTCAAAAATCTACATAAAGTTGGAGGGGGATCTCTTTGGCTGCAAGAGTACTTGCCAAAATAAAAAATGCTGCGGGATTTTGGGTTGTTTTTTTAATCGGTGTTTTTCTCAGGATTGCATGGGTAATTCTGGTGGATACTGTCCCGGTATCCGATTACCTGGAGTATCACAACAGTGCTATCAGCATCATGCAGGGAAACGGCTACAGGCTGTTTGGCTATACAACGGCGTTCAGGCCAATAGGTTATCCTGCATTTCTGGCATTTCTCTATAAACTGTTTACTCCCTCAGTTATTGTCGCAAAAGTTGCAAACATAGTCTTATCATGCATGAGCATGGTGTTTACATATCTTATGGCAAAACATGTCCTCTCCAAAAAGGCAGCAGTTGCTGCAATGCTGTTTATGGCTTTATCCCCGAAAAATATTGCATATACAAGCGTTATGGCTAATGAAACCTTGTTTACGGCCCTGCTTCTTGCGCTAAACTACCTGCTGATAAGGCAGTTCAAGGGGAAAGCCTTTTTGGTGCTGCAGGGAATCCTGATGGGAGTTTTGGCGCTCATAAAGCCCAACATGCTGGTATATCCATTTGTGGCTTTCCTGATAGATGTATTCTCATTCAGAGAGAGCATCAAGGCCTGCATAAAAAGGCTTATTGCTGTGAGCCTGATAATGGCTGTAGTCATATGTCCCTGGACCATCAGGAACTTCATCGTGTTCAGAAAATTCATTCCGGTTTCAACCAATGCAGGATATGTACTTTATATTAACAACAATCCCCATGCCACCGGCATGTGGCAGGATCCTTTCAAAATCCAGGGCAGTCCTTTGGTAAAATACAAGCATGTGAGTGATGAGTTTTTTAATGAAATCCAGGTGGACCGGGTGGGCAGAGCTGCCGCATTTAAATGGATCATCGAGAATCCCGGTGATTTTGTAAAACTTGGCTTTATCAGGCTGCAGAAAACTTTCTGGGAGGTTGACGATACTTACTGGGCAACCGCCTATCTTCAGGACGGGAATCCATATAAGTACGCCAACACAGTCAGCCACATAACAGTCAAGGCCAACGATATTTTAAGGATTTTTCTGCTGGCTTATGTTATCATCCTGCTTGCAGAAATATGGAAAAAAATGGGAATGTCTGATTTGAACAGGATAATACTTTTGAACCTGGCATATTTCTCGAGCATTGTATTTGTCTTTGAGGGACAGCCGAGGTATGCATTTCCTACCATACCGTTTTTTATACTGGCTGCCGGGTATGTCATATCGGTTGCTGAAAATAAGGTCAGAAATCATATTAATGATAAACAAGTGACAAAAGGTTGATAATGGGATAAAATATAAAAGAAAATTCTAGTTGAATGTGCATCATTTGCCATAATATTTCAGGGAGGATTTCATGAAAGAGTTTGCGTGTTTTGATGTTGGTGGAACTTTTATCAAGTATGGAACGGTAAATGAAGCCGGGGAAGTGGTTTTTGACTCTAAATTCCCAACCCCGGAGGATGATTGCGGAAGACTTATCCCTGAGAGAATTGTTGAGAAAGTAAACGAGCTGAAGAAAGATTTCAACCTCTCGGGAGTAGGCATAAGCACAGCCGGGCAGGTTGATCACGAAAAAGGCGAGATCATTTTTGCCACCGATAATCTGCCGAAGTACACCGGGACAAAACTGGCGGAACTTGTTGTCAATGGAACAGGCCTTTTATGCTCCGTGGAAAATGACGTCAATGCTGCTGCCCTGGGAGAGATGTGGAAAGGAGCCGCAAAAAACGTAAAGACTTTTGTTTGCCTGACTCTGGGCACCGGAATAGGGGGAGCAATAGTAATAGACGGCAAACTTGTCCGGGGGGTTGGTGGAAGTGCCGGTGAGCTGGGACATTTGATAACCAACTTTGACGGTGAGCCGTGCACCTGTGGCATGAAGGGATGCTTTGAAAGGTATTCTTCCACTCTTGCCCTGATAAGGAACTATATCAAGGAAAAAAGCAAAAAGGGTGAAAGCATTGCTGACATTTCCGGGGAGGAGCTTATGAGGAGGGTATATTCCGGAGAGCAGGAAGCCAATGATGTATACAACAGGTTTCTTGACCAGGTGGTTGCAGGCCTGGCAAGCCTGACCCACATATTGGATCCGGGACTGTTTATCATAGGCGGGGGATTGTCCAACGAAGGAAAACCCTTTTTTGACGAGATAAATAAAAGACTTCAGAAGACGATCATGCCAAGTTTCGCCAGATACACCAGGGTAGTGCAGGCGGAGCTAAAGAACCGCGCCGGACTGCTGGGGGCCTGCTACAGCATAATGAATGCAATATGATAGATTTATTATTACAAGGGAGATGTTGATGATGTCTATGGTTGATGCAAAAAAAGTGTTGGAAAGCATAAAGGGTAAACTGATAGTTTCCTGTCAGGCCTTGGAGGATGAACCTCTCTTTGGTTCGGATACAATGGCCAAGATGGCTGATGCGGCATTCCGCGGAGGTGCTGCGGGAATCAGGGCAAATACCGTTGTGGATATCAATGCAATAAAGGCAAAGGTAAACCTGCCCGTAATAGGAATTATTAAAAGGGTGTATGAGAACAGTGAGTGTTACATAACCCCTACAATGAAAGAAGTAGATGAACTCTTTGAGCAGGCAAAACCCGAAATAATAGCAGTTGACGGGACAGCCCGGAAGCATCCTGATGGCGAGGATGGTGCCGAGTTCATCAAAAAGATTAAAAGCAAGTATCCGGACCAGCTTCTCATGGCAGACATATCCACCCTCGAAGAAGGCATCAGCGCTTGGAAGGCAGGGGCGGATTTGGTTTCCACCACCCTTTCCGGATACACTTCATACAGCCCGGCTATTGAGGGACCTGATTTTGAGCTGATGAAAGAACTGTGCAGGAATGTTGACATTCCGGTCATTGCAGAAGGCAGGATATGGTCCCCTGATGATGCCGTAAAGGCATTTAAACAGGGAGTATATGCGATTGTTGTCGGAGGAGCCATAACCCGGCCGATGGAAATAACAAAGCGTTTTGTAGAAAGAATAGGCAATGCTGAATAAGCGAGGTACAAAACATGTCATTTGGCAGGGAGAGATAATATGAAGACTGAAAACCACTATTTTGATGTCTATCCCAAGGTTGTCCCATCCGATACCAGTACGTTGATAACCATAAAGGGCAGGTATGGCCAATGTTACATAAAGGATGATATGGAGTATGAAATCCGGTATTTTCCCCTGGAGAGGTTTTCGCATATAAGGGAGTATGAATACCAGGAGGCAAGGGTAGCAAAGCCGGTAAATGGTGTTCTGCAAATCAATCAGTATTTTAAAGGCGAGCAGGAACACATCATTGAAGTACAGGAAAAAGGAAATGAAAATCCTGCCAGGAGGTTGCGCTTTCGCATATACTCCCTGGACAGGGACCTGTTTGAAAGAAAGCCTTTTAAGGGAGATATGCACATGCACACCCATCATTCCGACGGAAAGGAATCTCCCGGCTTTGTTACGGCAAGCTGCAGAAAAATAGGACTTGATTTTATGGCAATAACCGATCATGGGAAGTATCATCCATCGATAGAATCACAGAAGGCTTTCGAAGGCATACCTCTTGACCTTTTGATTTGCAGGGGTGAGGAGGTGCACCCGGAGGCGAATCCCGTGCATATGATCAATTTTGGGGGCAGCTTTAGTATTAATGAGTTGATGAAAGAAGACAAGAAGACCTATCTTGATGACGTGAAGAGAATAGAAGCAGGGATTCATGACATAAAGGATGATGCCGCCCGGTACCAATGTGCCTCCTGCATATGGTGCTTTGATAAAATCCGTGAAGGCGGAGGGCTCGGAATTTTCTGCCATCCATACTGGCTGATAAGGGAAGGCTATTACATATCCGATTCGGTAATATCATTCCTTATTGGGACACAACCCTATGATGCGCTGGAAGTCATCGGGGGCTACCACAAATATGAAGAGGAAAGCAATACCCTTCAGGTTGCAAGGTACCATGAGGAAAGGGCAAAGGGAAGGAAGATCCCAATCGTAGGGGTAAGCGATTCCCATGGATGTGAAAACAGCGACCTTTTCGGATGGTACTATACCATTGCCTTTTCGCCGGCATTGGAGCAGAAAGAGATCACTGAAAGCATAAAGGATCTGTACAGTGTTGCGGTGGAGGCGATACCCGGGGAGGCTGTCAGAGCATATGGACCTTTCAGACTGGTGAAGTATGCCCAGTTCCTGATAAGGGAAGTTATGCCGGAACATGACGAGCTGTGCCATGAAGAGGGACAGTTGATGCTGAAATACCTTGCCGGAGAAGAAAGTGCGGCGGAAAAGCTTAATGCATTGAAAGGACAGGTACACAGGTTATATCAAAAGCTGTGGGCGAAATAAAAAAGCAATAATATGATGATGCTGCAAGGCAGTGTAAACAATAATCGGTTTGAATTCAGCCAACTGAATGGATGATTGTTGTTCCGAAAGGAGGGTGGCGAATCCTTTCTGCACAATCAATCATCCATACTCGCTGAATTCATTCATATTAAACAGGGTAATGGCAAATTACATTTTGCTAAAAAAGTTTTTTGCATTTGCCTAATCCTCCCCTGCTCTGGCTGTCTCTGTTAACTCTCCACAACGCTGTCTCCAATTAGCTGGCACAGCAAGTTAAGTTATAACAAGTATTATTATAAGAGCATTTTATCAAAAGTGTCTAAAAGCACTCATATATAAAGTCCAAATAATCTTAAAAGCTTTTGCCAGAAACTCAGTCTGGCAGGCTTTGAAACAACTGTTTTTTGTGTTTCCGGGGGATTTATGGGCTCCGTCTTCAGCGCAAACTGCACAGCGGAGACATTGGCGTTTTTTTCCGAAACAAAGGAAATAACCTTATCAGCGCCACCGGAAATTTCGGCAAGGATTTCATCTATCCTGTCATTTATTTCTGAATCCAAGTTCGATGTGCCTTTCTTCAGCTCGCTTGTTCCCGCCTTATATGACGCAAGGCCATCCCTGAGCTTTTTTACGGCTGCATTCAGCTCTGCTGCAGCATTGTAAAGATTGTTCGCCGATGCCGCGATCGATTCGGATGAAGCCTTGAACCCTGATATGCCTTTTACCAGTTCCGATGCGCCATCATCAAGCTGTGACACGCCATCCACGAAGCTGCTGAGCCCCTGGGTAAACTGAACCACACCGTCAAGCCGGTGCTTAATTGTGGCCAGTTCGGGGACAGAGGTCAGTACGGTGCTGTAGTTTTCCGGTGTGAGAACGGGTAAGTTTAATCCCATGCCGCCAAGCTGCGCGTTGACCGCATCAAAGGTGCTTTTCTGTATGGACAGGGCGCCGCTTAATATTGGATCCTTTTGCCTGGCCAGTTCGGATAAACCTTTTTTCAATGATGCCGCTCCTGCCTCAAGTTCACCCACACCTGCCGATAACTGCTCCAGTCCGTCCTTAAAGGCTTTCATTCCGTCAACATATTTCTGCATTCCGCCGGATACCTGGTTCAGACCGTCCAGCAACTCATCGGCACCGTCATCAAGTTCCTTTATGGCACCGGTCAGATCCGAAATCTGTTTTGTAAACTTGCCGGGGTCTATGTTTATATCAAGAGCCAGCCTAATGCCGTTTAATGTAATAGGATCCATTTTGAAATCGCGCACGTCGGCGGTTATGGTAAAATCAATGCCATTGCCGGGCAAAACGGTGTAGGTAAGCTGTTTTTTGCTTCCTGCCTCGGCTATGGTGGCATTGTCGGCTTTAATGTTCGAGCACAGTTTATTGTCAAGGGAAAGGGCAATCTGTAGGGCGTAATTATCGAAAAAGAAGCTGTTTATCCTGTCATTCCTCTTTACGGACATTCGGATCCTTAACCTGCCGCTTTTACCGCCCAGGTCTGCCCCCGGGATCTCTTTTTCATCCAGATAGTATTTTATGTCAATATTCCAGGGTAATTCTTTATTTTCAAGGGTTCCCTGGTAGTAAAACCTGTCGCTGTGAGTGTTTATGGTTATTTTATCACCGGCTTTGCTGATGGGTTCCGAGGTGCTCATGTTCCGTACATCGGTATAATTTCCGTAATCGGTGATTTCACCCCCCTCGAATATATTCACCACATAAAGGCTGTTCACACTTCCGTCCGGACCTAGTATTCCGTAAACAACCTCTTCCTTTGGCGTGGAGGAGCTTTCGGCTGATGCCGGAACGCTGGGTGCCAACAACAGCGCCAGGATCAAGACAATGGGTAAAATCCTTTTCATTTTCATTCCCTCCTTACAGGTTTTCATTATAAAATTTCCTTTTAAATGTGGTCTTTTGGATAAGCTTGTCAAGCAATACAAGCAGCGCCGGCAGCACAAAGGCTACCATGGCAAGGGACAAAAGCGTCCCTCTTCCGAGCAGTGTCCCAAGATCGGAGATTATGGGGTTGCTTGAGGTAAAAGCCAGGGTGAAACCTGCAGTGGAAAGGATTCCTGCGGATATAAGGAGCGCCGCAAGATTGTTCTCTATGGTTGCTTTCATTGCTTCCTTTTTTGAGAGGGTTCTTCTGTCATCCAAATAGGAGTTGGTGAGTAATATCGCATAGTCCACCGTTGCACCGAGCTGAACCGTGTTTATTATCAGATATCCGATAAAGTTTAAGGGCTTTTCGGTAAAGTATGGGAAAGACAGGTTGATCCATATTGCCGCTTCGATTGTAAAAATCAAAAGCACCGGCAGTGTCAGTGAACGGAACGTAACAAGCAGGATTATGAAAATTCCGATTATCGCCGCAAGATTGATAATCCTTGTGTCCGTTGAAACAAGGCTTTTCATGTCATATAGCGTGGCGCTTTGTCCTGCCAGGTAATAGGTGTCATAATATATTGCCGCCGTATCCAAAACGGATTGAACCGTATCAAATGTGATTTCGCTTTCTTCTTCGGTGTCTGTGTAAAGGATAATGCGTGCATAGTTATCCGAGTAGAATTGCCGAGCAGCCTCTTTTGGCACAAATTCCTGCGGTATTTCGGCTCCTACTGCTGTGACGAAGGATACGACGCTGTTTACATGGGGAATCTCCGAAAGAGCGTCGCAGAGTTCGCTTTCTTTTCCGGTACTTTCTCTCGGAACCAGTAATACAAGCATGTTGCTTTCTCCAAACATTTCCCTGATATAGGAGGTGTCTCTTCCAACCCTTGACGTGTTTGCAATACTGCCTGTTCCATATAAAAACCGGGTATTGGACTGGGCAAGGAAGCAAGGTACTACAACTACCAGTGCAAGTATCAAAAAAGGTATCCTAAGCTTCATCAACAGGCCGCCTGCCTTTGCAAAGTCCGGTATAAGCCTGCCATGCCTGGTTCTGTCAATTGCTTTGTAAACCATGAGAGTGAAAGCGGGCATGAATATCATGATTGTAATAAAGCTGAGAAAAACACCTTTAAACAAGTTAAGCCCCAAATCGCTTCCAATACCGAAGCGCATAAAGATCAATGCCGCAAAACCCACTACCGTTGTTGCTGCGCTTGCGGCAACAGTAGTCAGGGAATTTTTCATGGCAAGCATCATCGCTTTTTGCGGCTCATGGGATATGCGATGATCGTTAAAACTATGGAGCAGGAATATTGCATAATCCAGTGACACAGCCAGTTGCAGGACAGGACTGACCGTCTGGGTGATAAAGGATACTTCGCCGTATAAAATGTTCGTTCCCATGTTGATGACCACTGCAATGCCAATGGCAAGCAAAAACAATAAAGGTTCTGTCCAGGAGGTGGTTGATAACAGCAAAATGATCAGTATGACAGGTACAAGTATTGCCATCGCGTTCAATACTTCTGAAACCGACATTGCTTGTGTTTTTGCGGTATTAACGGCTTCGCCCGCCACAGCGTTGTTTTCGCCTATCAGTTCGTAAAGGGCATCCAATGATTTCTTTTCTTTTCCGCTTTCAATGGATAGGATCAATAAAGCATTATTGTTCCTATAGTAATTGTCTACTACGGAAGGGTCCAGAAATTCAACGGGTGTGGTTTTAAGGGTATCCAGGCCTACTATGTCATCCAGCCAGCTTACGGAGGAAACACCGTCAATTTTTGATATTTTTTCCTTATACTCCAGTGCTTCAAGTACTGACACGCTTGTAAGCATAACCCTTGCATTGGGCATTTCATCTTTAAACTCTTCCGTTATTATATTTATTGCGATGGTGGACTGGGCGTCCCTGGGTAGATAGTCCACCATGTCATAATTTACTGAGACCAGCAGTGAAAAGATGGCACACAGTGCAGTGACCGTTAAGAACACTGAAAATATGATTTTTTTGTGCCTGACTATCGCCTGTGAGAGTCTTTCCATTAAACCCCTCCCCATTACCATACACAATGTTGACAAACAGTCATATATATAGTTTAATAACATTATGGTTGCAATACAACAAACAGATATTTATTAAATGTTAGTTGTTAAACAAAAATAAACAAAGTGCTTAATACCTAACATTTTTTACAAAATTGGAGGGTCATGAATGAAAAGCAACAAACTGGACAGGCGGGTAAAATATACCAGGATGGTGTTGAAGGAGAGCTTTATTAATTTGCTTGAAAAAAAGGATATTTCCCAGATAACCATCAAGGAGATATGTGAAGATGCCGACATCAATCGTGCAACCTTTTATGCCCATTATAACGACCAATATGACCTGCTCCGGAAAATAGAAGAAGAATTGCTGGATAATATCAGGGCTTACCTGGAAGAGCTGAATGAAAAGAATAACAAAGTGAACCCTGTATTGCTGGCAGAGAGAATTTTTAAATACATTAAGGAAAATGCAAAGATATGTAAACTGCTGTTAAGCGAGCGTGGCGGCTTAAATTTCCAAAAGCAGGTAATGACGCTGGTGTATGATACCATCATTAACGAATTGACCGGTGACAATAGAATTACCAAGGAAGATGCGGAGTATGTCTATTCTTTTACAATAACAGGATGTGTCGGGATTGTTCAAAAATGGCTCGATGAGGATATGAGGAAATCAACTCGCTACATGGCGGAAATGATTATCAAGCTTACTATGGGACTGATAAACCTGTCAAAGGAAAAAAGCCAGTATAAGCTTGTATGAGCAATCAGGAAATATATGAGTATTAATGAATTTTACAATGGATGAATTACATGTTATAATATAAACAATAATTGCAGTATTATTAATTAAATAAATTTTAGATTCTCATTTTAAGCAATGGGTTCTAAAACCAGTAATCTAAACCGCTGAATTTTTGATCGCTGTTTTATATACTGTCCTGGTGTTCTAGTGAATGGGGGGATCGAAATGAGGTTTATACGTTTTTTACGCACAAAGACATTTACTGCCAATGCAGTGATTTTTTTTATATTTTCAGCACTGATATCTTTAATGTCAGGCCAGATGCCGGAAAGCACCTATTATTATAAAAGGTGGCTATATAAGGAAAGGGAGTGGGAAGAAGGCGGGAGAGTTTACGACAGACTGTTTGGAGTAAGAAAGTGGAAGTCCCGTCTCCCAGAGATGAGCGACTTTGTGAAGTTCGCTTTTCCCAAGAAGCATTTGAAAAGCACCGATGATGATTATCTGGCCAGGTTTGTCCTTGAATCCTGCAGGTCTGAATGGACCCATTGGATGATAATTTGCTCATCTTTGCTGTTCCTGCTATGGAATGAATTTATACCGGCTTTTAAGATTATTCTGCTTGCAACCGTTCTTAATATGCCTTATATAATAATTCAGAGATATAACAGGCCGAGGATAATACGATTGTTGGAAAAAAGGGGATATGGAGAGCTCTCATGTGTTCAGAAACCTTATCTGAGCTGACAGAAGCGAGCTTCAGGTTCAGGGCAGGAGGATGCGCCAATATCGCAGGCTCCTGCCTTGTTTTGTCCGTTCCTTTCACTAACCTGTACTTAAAGCTTTTACTGCAGATTCTGCAAGGCTGATGGGGAAAAAAACTTTCACCATGGTGATAATTAAGCTATACTTGTTAAAAATAGTATATAAATATGAGATTTTTTTCAAATTTGATATTTTAATGTAAAAAAACAGCTGTTATACTGGATTTGGTCGAAAAATACCTGACAGGACAAAAGCACTTTGCTTCTTATAAGCAAAAACTTTTTTAAAAAGGACGGTCCAGTGGTAAATCTTATATTAATTTGCAGGATGGGAGATGATATGCTTGAATTGTAAAATCAAGGCTGGAATCGTGGGATATGGAAATCTTGGCCGCGGGGTGGAAAAGGCCTTAAGCAGGAATCCGGATTTTGAGCTTATAGCAGTATTTACCAGGAGACAGCCTGAAAAAATTGAAAGCAATAAGGTGGTACATATTTCCAAACTAGAAGAGTACCAGGGAAAAATAGATGTGATGATTTTGTGCGGCGGTTCAGCAAAGGACCTGCCGGAGCAGGGCCCCGTGATTGCTTCCATGTTTAATACCGTTGACAGCTTTGACACCCATGCAAAAATAGCTGAATACTTTGCCTCGATGGATGATGCATCCAGAAAGGCGGGCAAATTGAGCATAATATCTGTGGGATGGGATCCGGGATTGTTTTCCCTGAATCGTCTTCTGACCGAAGCCGTGCTGCCTGACGGCAGGACATATACTTTCTGGGGAAGCGGCGTAAGTCAGGGACATTCGGATGCCATCAGAAGAATCGATGGGGTAAGGAATGCGATACAATATACGGTACCTGTTGAAGAAGCGATCGAGAAAGTCAGGGCAGGTGGAAATCCGGAACTCACAACCCGGGAGAAGCATGTACGCATATGCTATGTGGTTCCTGAAGAAGGTGCCGATCTGAAACGGATTGAGAGGGAAATCAAAAACATGCCCCATTATTTTGCCGATTACGATACCACAGTGAACTTTATTACCGAGGAGGAACTCAAGGCAAATCATTCAGGGATGCCCCACGGGGGTTTTGTTATAAGAACCGGTGAGACGAGCCCGGATATCAGGCAGAAAATAGAGTTCAGCCTCTCCCTTGACAGTAATCCGGAGTTCACAGGAAGCATTCTTGTAGCATATGCCAGGGCAGCATACAGGATGTGCAGGGAAGGTCAGACAGGAGCCCGCACGGTATTTGATGTGCCCTTTGGATATCTTTCGCCAAAATCTGCTGAAGAATTAAGGCGTGAGCTTTTGTAAGGCTGCAGCCGAAAGCCTGCAAAGCAGTATACCGGTGCACATAATGTAAAGTCAGGGCAGTTGATGACAATACGCATAATTGGGTAAATGTGAGTAATTAAGGTAAATATGTGCCGGGCCATATATGGGGGCAGGCATCGGGATTCATTTCAGGATGCATGTACTGTCCCCGACTTCAATCCATTTACTGTTGGTTGAATACATTCTTTATTTAAATCATGAATACATGCTTGAGAAAGTATTTCAGCAGTACATTTTGTATTTCATCGCAGTTAAGGTATTGACTGATTTGGGATAATACTGTGATAAGTTTACAATCAGCGCCTTTTCAATTTGGAATGCAAGCCTGGATAATGACAGCAGTGCTGTGAGCTAAACTATGCAGCAAGCTCCTTTTTCATTCCAAAGGTCATATAGCACATATAGAATATAAATTCACTATACCTGCCTGAAAGGCCTTTCGCGCGAATATTTTGCGCAGGAAAACATGGCAAAAAAGGTCGCCGGGACGATAATCAGCGCCTTTATCACAGGAATTCCATCAGGAATAATGCTGTCCAGGAATCTTGTCAACGCGTATGTAAATATTCCTATCAGTCCATATATAAACATGCCGTATCCGGATACTCTGATGGAACAGTTTTTTCTGATCTCGTGAAAATTGAGGAACAGCATTGTCAACGATGATATTATTATAGTTATGCCATACCCATATATGTTGAGTGCGGGAATTCCCGTCAGTATGTAAATAAGAATAACATCCGTCACTGAAGTTATGAGGGAATTGCGCAGCAGGGTGTTCTGCTTTCCGAGGCCGTTCAGTATTCCCAGTGTTGGTGATGCCAGAAAGCTTATAAAGGAGGGTATGGAAGCAAACCTGATGAATGTCACCAGATCATCCCTTTTGTAAAATATCCTGCCAAGGACATCGGGGATGCACATATCCACTACAAAACTTGACATTCCTACCAGCATTGCTATTTTCAGCACTTGTATGATTCTTCTCTCCAGAGCCCAGTAATCTTTCCGGCTGACACTGACAGTCAGATCGGGAACCGTAACGGTTAGAATTGATGTCACAATGATGAGAGGAAACATTGTTATTGTGAGGGCCATGCCGCTGAATTTACCTATGAGAGACAGCGCCGTGGGGTAGGGAAGTCCGCTGCTCACCAGTCTCCTGGGCAGAATAAGGGCGGAAGCGGTGGACAATATGGAGGAAAGCACGCCCTCAATGCACAGGGGAATTGATATTACCAGCACATTGGCCAGAAGCTGCAATCTGTTTTGGGGTCTGGAAGTGCTCCTTGGGAACCTTTTCTTATGGATTTTATATGCAGTATATAATATGATGAAACTTATCAATTCTCCCAGCGCGAGGGCGGAGCATGCAGCAGCCACAGTACCGCTTATGGTGCCTGGAGCCAAGAGGGATACGATGCAAACAAGCACCACTATCCTTACAGTTTTCTCTCCGATATCTATAAATGCAGGTATCCTGAACTTGCCTATTCCGTAAAAGAAACCTTTCATTATGGCGGAAAGAGGCACAAATACAAGAGCAGGTGTAAGGGCTCTGAGAGCAACGGAGCTTCTTATATCCTTGATAATATAAGAGCCTATTAAAGATGAGCCCGCAAAAAAGATGAAAGCTACAGATGCAGACCAGAACAGGATTATGTAAAAAACAGTGCTGACAGTTCTTGTGAGGTTTCTGAAATCTTTCTTGCTGTAAAATACGGCAGTATTTTTTGACAATGCAGTTACCAGCCCGTCGCTTACCAAACACAGGACAAGGGAGTATACAGGCATTACGAGCCCGTAAAGTCCCAATCCTTCAGTTCCCAGTTTCCTTGACAGGATTATCGAAAAGGCAAAGCTTATAACCCCGGTAAATACATTTGACAGTATCAGAGTGAGAGAATTCCTGTAAAATCGGTCTATTTTCATCGTTACCCGCTTCCTTTCATACTGTTATAAAGTATTCATAAGGCATCAAATATATGTCAAAGGGGACATGTCTCCATGGTATGCGGAAACGCTGTGTTCATGGCATCGGAAATATTCATGTTCCTTACAGGAATAAATGCAGGCATGCGTTCATATATCCATAACTGCCGGAAGGATCATTTCCGGGAAAGATGAATTATAGGCCGGAGGTTATGAAAAATTTATGGCAGGGGGAAAAATGCCTCTTTTGAGCAGGAAATGTAAAATTAAAAAGGTGAAAAACCGATATAAAATAATATACAGAAAGAACCCCAGGCCAATGCTGGCTGTTGTAGCTTTCACGCTGCTTATGGCTTGTATGGCCGGACATATGGTGAAAGAAGATGTCCGCAATACGGAGGCTGAAAAGCTTATATTGCAGGGGGCAAGGCTGAAATCGCAGAAAAGCGGGCAAAATGGTGAAAGCAATGAAAACAGTGTGACCCGTGAGGAAAAGATGAGGTACCTTTTGGGTGAGGTTCTGGCAAGTCAGCTGGGCAAGCCTTATATGCACAATGGAGAGGGCCCAGAGGGTTTCGACTGTTCAGGGCTCGTCAAGTATGCATATGGGCAGATAGGCATAGAGATTCCCAGGGTCGCGGCAGATCAGGCTGAAACGGGTATTATTGTTGATGACGGCATGCTGAATTTCGGTGATGTGCTGTTTTTCGGCGAAAGCCCCGGGGAAATAACCCATGTGGGAATTTATACAGGTTACGGTTGTATGATACATGCCCCAAAACCCGGAGATGCGGTAAGGCTTGAGAGAATTGACAATGAGTATTATAAAAAGGCTTTTGTGAGGGCAGTGCGGTTAATATGAAAAGGTAAAGTAAAGAACATGCAGGAAAGAGGTATAGATTCCCGCAGCCTTTGTGGTATATGGAATGGAAGTTGTTTTTCAACATTGATGATGCAAAGCTGAGTGATTTGGTGTATAATGGACATGTTATGATTTTCCTGATTGAGTTTCATCAATTAAACATCCAACGAATGTAGACCTGCATAAGCATGTAACATTGCAATTCAACCGGCATTCGAAAGAAAAAGGAGGTGTCCTAGTGTCGCTGGAGATTATACAATCTGTCAAGAAAGCAGAGGAACAGGCGGAGGAAATCCGGAGACAATCAGTGGAAGAAAGCCGCAGGATTATTTCCGAAGCTCATAGTCAGGCCCGGCAGTTAGAGGATAAAGCTATTGCAGATGCAGAAGAGAAAGCAAAAAGGATAATTGCCGCTGCTGAAAATTCTGCACAACGCGAAATAGACAAGCTGAATGCAAAAGTTGCAGATGAATGCAATGGGCTTAGGAACGAAGCAGAAAAAAGAATGGACAAGGCAGTGGAGAAAATAATAGAAAGACCAGCTAATTAAAGTCAAGAGTTTATAATAAAAATTTTGAGA
>ENA-UPSB01002071-UPSB01002071.1-bioreactor-metagenome-genome-assembly--contig:-NODE-2071-length-20465-cov-19.274326_pt1 | contig 20465 bp, 17 predicted proteins | sample MGYA00238182_ERZ773286 | MGnify/ENA primary metagenome ERZ773286 (study PRJEB29026, sample SAMN07631240) | bioreactor metagenome | isolation source: Switchgrass digestor | place: USA: Dartmouth... | reverse complement strand
TTCCAAAAAATCATTATATTTTCTCTTTTTTGCCCGTACTAAACATATAAAGTCATTATTTTATCATTTATGGGAGGTTGTGGAAGTATGTTTAAATTTTTCATGAAAAACATGAAAAAAAATCAGAAAGGTTTCACCCTTACCGAGTTAATGGTTGTTGTTGTAATCATAGGAATACTTGCGGCAATTGCGGTACCGGTATATAGGGTGTCAACACAAAAAGCAAACAGAAGCGCAGTTGAAGCAAATTTAAGGACTATTGACGGCGCAATCACTCAATTTATAGCAAATGAAGAAAGTGGTGCCCCAAGTGAGAGTACTCTGGCGGGAAAATATATAAAATCCTGGCCTATGGGCCCTGACGGAGTGACTTATACTGTGACTGGGGACGGTTCAGATTCTAATCCTTATACAGCTGCGGCTGTAAAAGGCGCTGATACTGGCAGTTGGTATACCGGTGATGATACGAAAACCTTGCCTATTAGTTGGCAATAACAGTATAAATTATTTGCATTAATGATATTAAAGTTTTGTAAAATACATGAACGTACAGTTGTTAAACAGAAGAATTTTACGAATTTGTAGCAGAAGGTAAGCAGCATGCTGCTTATCTTCTCTCAATATTGGCGTGATTTTATTTAATATTATGTTAAATGATTGCTGAAATTATTTTATAACAAAGAAATACAGTTACATAATGAGTTTGTACATATATATATTTGTTTACATAATATATAAAGTATAAATATATAATGCACGTTATAGAAGCAAGCAGTATGTTTACATAAATCAATAAAGAGTAAATAAATAAATTAAACGGAATATTCATATAACAGGCCAAATACAGGAAGAGGTATTTAAAATTATGTCTGATGAAAAAAAACAGCTGTTGAATAAGTTTAAAAAATATGCTGAAGAAAACCGGTTCCTTGTTACCGGCGGTGTAGTGTTAATTATTTTATTAATAGTATTAGTAATCGTGTATTGGAAAATATACTTTAGCTCTGACAGTAATAAATCAAATCTAGCTACATCACAAAACGGCACGAAGATACAAGCAGAGGTGCTGCCTCAGTCAAAAAGGCTGAATACCAAGACAACTGCAAAAAGTTCAACAAGTACAGTTACAAAAATTTCCGACATGATTTCAATAGGTGACCCGTTTGCAGCCCAGCTTACATTAAAGGGCGTAGTAATAAGCGGAAACGGTAGAAATGTTGCGATAATTGAGGGTAATGGGAGCACTTATGTGGCAGGTATTGGTGAAACTATTGACGGAAATTGGAAAGTAGAAAAAATTGATCGAATCAGTGTTACTTTAACCGCTGATAACCGTGAGCGTGTGTTGAATCTGGAAAATGTAAGCGGAGATTAGCAGGCAATTTAATATTAATTTTTTATCTCAGTGCAGGATTGCAGAGGTGAACAAATGAGAAATGCTTATTATAAACACCGAAAACTAAAAAAAGCAACAGCGGCTATATTTATTGCCGCTGGCATATTAATATCCAAAGGATTTATAAATCAGTCATATGCAGCATCCGGCGGAGATGTTTCAGGTAAAACTTTAGGTTATTCAGAAATTACAATAGATGTTGTGGATGCGGACATTCGGGATGTACTTTCTGCTTTATCCGTCAATATTGGCAAAAGCATAATATATTTGGACCAACCTATGACTGTAACATTCAGAGCGGAAAATACAGAACGCATGCAAGCCCTGGATTTATTATTGAAGTCTGTGGACATGGTTTACAGTGATATCGGCAATGTGATTATTGCAGGCAAACACGAAAAGATGCCTGCAGCTGAAGTTATACAGGAGCAGCCGTTAATAGCAAAGCTGCGGCTTAATTATGTGAATGCTAAGGTGCTGGCGGAACAATTCGATAAGATGGGACTGACCCTTCCTAAGATTGCATTGGATACAAATCCGAATATGTTATGGATAAGTGCTACTCCTTCCCAGCTTGCAAAAGCTAATGAAATTAAGCAGGCCATAGATATTCCGGAAAATGCCGAAATTACTGAACCTGTTGAATTTGAACGCATAGACCTTAAATATATCAGTTCTGACACTGCGTTATCATTAATCAATGGTATGTTTGACGGCATAAAAATAATAAGCGGCGGACAGGACGGAGATGATAAAAGCAGGGAGTCTATTAAGCATTTTTACATTAGAGCCAATAAGAGCACAATGGATGAGGTTAAGAAAATAATAAAAGAAATTGACGTAAAAGACAATGTAAAAAATACAATAATTCATCCAATCAGGCTAGCCTATGTAGATTCCGGCAGTATCAAAAGTATGGCTGAACAAGCTGAAATAGATGTTAAAATCCTTACATCCGAAGCAAATAGTCAAATCTTTTGGGCGATAGGCGATGAAAAACAGATTGACAGGCTGTACAATCTGATTTCACAAGTAGATATTATACAGAATAAAGCTCAGGAAGTAATATTGGAAAAAATCCAGCTGACATATTTAAGTGCCGATAAGCTCAGCAAAATGGCAGAACAATTCTCAATACCGGTTAAAATGTACTGGGTTGATGAAAACCCCATGATGTTAATGGTTATGGGAAATGAAAGCGATATCGCGACTTTTAAAAAAGTACTGACTCAGATCGATATACCTGAAAATAAATCTGCGGAAACGCAAATAGCTTCATATGAGCTCAAATATATAACTGCTGATATAGCGAAAAAAACTTCGGAACAACTTGGTATGTCTGTCTCCGTAATATCTGTTGAAACCAATCCTTCTGTAATTTGGTTAAAGGGTTCACAGAAAGATATCGAAGAGCTCATCGAATTATTAAAAAAATTGGATATACAGGATAATGTGGCTGCTAAAGATGATTTGATGATAAAGGTATTCCAGTTAGTGAATATTACGGCGAAAACCGCTGCCGAAAGGATAGAAAAACTCAATCTTAATAATGTAAAAATTGTAGTGCCTAATTATCATCAGTATGAGAAATACTTAATAGCAGTATACAATGACAGCATGGATAATATGATTACAAACGCAATCAGTTCAGTTGATGTTGCTGTTGGTAAAATCAAAGCGCCTATAGACTCTGCAGAAGGCCCGAACGCCAGGTATGAGATTGAAGCCCGGAGAGATTTGCTGTCTGTGCTTACTGACATACCAGTTGAGAATTTTAAAATATCTAACAATATATCCGGTGATGCTTCAAATCCTCGCTATGTATTATGGCTTGAAGATACTTCTGATAACATACAGAAGGCAAGAGATATGGTAGATTCCATTAATAATCCGTAAAATACTTTCAGCAATGCTTATGTCTGTTTAGAAAAGCAATATCACGAAATGACGGAGATGATACCGGAAAAACATGGGGGGTTAGTGATGATAAACGTTAATTTCAAGGAGAAGATGGATAATTTTCTGAAAATTACTGTTGAATCAAGTGCCTCAGATTTACATCTGGTGGCAGGAGCCCCTCCTGGAATTAGAATTAACGGAGAAATAAAATACCTTGATTGTCCCGCCCTTTCTCCTGAAGATGTAGATTTACTGATATCATCCATAATCAGTGACCGTCAGAAAGAAAAACTTGATAAAGAGTGGGAGCTCGATTTTTCTTATTCGGTATATGGACTGGCGCGTTTCAGAGGAAATGTAATGAGGCAGAGAGGCAGCCTGTCTGCAGTTTTCAGAGCGGTTCCATATATAATTCCGAATATTGACGAATTGGGGCTTCCTCCTATTATAAAGGAATTGTGTAATCTTACAAGGGGTCTTGTGCTTATTACCGGCCCGACAGGAAGCGGTAAATCCACTACTCTTGCTTCTATGATTGATATCATTAATTCTACGAGAAAAATGAACATAGTAACGGTTGAGGATCCTATAGAATTTTTACATAAACATAAAATGTCCACAGTCAGGCAAAGGGAAATAGGAACGGATACACATTCATATGCCAATGCATTGCGTAATGTGTTGAGGCATGACCCCGATGTTATATTAATAGGTGAAATGCGCGATCTTGAAAGCATTTCTATAGCCCTTACAGCAGCTGAAACAGGACATCTTGTCCTTTCCACATTACACACTCAAACTGCTCCGCTAACCATTACAAGAATTATTAATGTATTTCAGGATGATAAAAGGCAGATGATACGCCAACAGCTTGCGAATTCGATAAGGGCTGTTGTATCGCAGCAGCTGCTGCCTTGCACAAAGGGAGATAAAATGGTGTGCGCGGTGGAAATAATGACGGATACACCTGCAGTAAGAACGATGATAAGAGAGGGAAAAGAGCACCAGCTGTATGGTGTAATTCAGACGGCTGCGTCAGATGGAATGCAGACTATGGATCAATCAATAGCAAAGTTGTTTATTGCAGGTAAAATAACAAAAGAGACCGCATTTGAGTATTGCATAGATAAGAAGGAACTGGAGAGGATGCTAAAAAATCAGGGGTTTTATTAAGCTGCTGACTGCAATCAAATAAGAAGTTATGATTGATAACAGTTTGGAGAGAAAATATGTCTATATACACATACCAATGTATTAATAAAAACGGTGAAACGGTCAATGGACGTATCGATGCCGTTCATGAAGCAGAAGCATATGAAAAGCTCAAAGGCATGGGCCTGATGCTGGTAGATCTCAGGGAAGAAAAGATCGGCTCTGCCCAAAAAAAGTTAAGCTTTCTGGAGAAAAAGGTGGGACTTACGGAGCTCAGCCTTTTCAGCAGGCAGCTTGCCGCAATGCTGGAAGCCGGTATACCTGTGACAAGGGCAATTTTTACACTCAGCAGACAGGAACCTAACCGAGTTTTGCGTCAGGCACTGGAAAATATAGCATCCAGTGTTGAATCGGGCATGAACTTAACAGAATCCATGAGCCAATATCCAAAAATATTCAACAATCTGTATTTGAATATGATACATGCGGGCGAGATCAGCGGTACTCTTGAAGTTACCTTAAACAGACTGGCTGATCACCTAAAGAAGGAAAAATTGTTAAAAGAGAATATAAAGTCGGCCACATCATATCCCAAAATGATAGGCGCTTTTTCAGTAATCATTTTTTTTGGTATGCTAATATTTCTGGTACCTGTATTTAAAAATATGATTACGGCAGATACGGAAGTACCCTATATAACAAAAATAGTTTTCTCAATATCGGATTCTTTGAGAAATAGTTTTCTGATGTGGCTTGGTGTGGCCGTAATATTTATAACATTAATATTTCTGATTACCAAAAGTTCCTCAGGCAATTATGTCTGGGAAAGGTTCAAATTTAAAGTGCCTGTGATCGGGAAGTTTATACACAAAATAGTAATAGCGCGATTCCTCAGAACCCTGTCCACTCTGCTTGAGGGAGGAATACCGGTTATACAGGCTCTTGAAAGCGCCGGGCCGACTTCCGGCAGCACTTTGGTTTCTAAGGCTGTTGAAGACGCGATAATTCAGATACAGGAAGGGAAAAGTATAGCAGCAACTCTCGAAGAAAGCGGTTTATTTCCTCCTATGGTGACTCATATCATATCTGTTGGTGAAGAAACTGGATCTTTGCCTGCCTTGCTTGCCAAAATGGCGGAATTTTATGAGGATGAGGTAGAGATAATGTCCAGAAACTTAACTGCAATGATACAGCCGGTCATGCTCATACTAATCGGTATTATAATAGGAGGTATGCTTATTGCAATGTATCTGCCTATGTTCTCTGCAATTGTATCATCAGAAATCATATAAACCTGTTTTTACAATGCACATAGGATTACAGTTTTGACATAAAGGCAGTATTATGTATTGTTGAGAGGATGATAACTGTTGTTCAATGTATTTGGCAAAATCTCAGTTGGCATAGATATGGATTCAAAAGAAATCAGAATTGTAGCTCTTAAGCTAAAAAAAGGGAAAATAAGTATTGTCTCATGCGATAAAATTAACATAAGCGAAGGCATTATAAGGGATGGAATAGTTGTAGATCCCATAAAGGCAGGAAATGTATTATATGAAAGAATATCAAATACCAGACTGAAAAGGGACAAAATAATACTTGGGATTAATAATACGGATATACTAGTAAGATTTGCAAACTTGCCCAAAGTGCCGGAGGAAAAGCTTAAAGGGTTAGTAAAATATCAGGTTCAGGATTATTTTCCCATACCCATCAATAATGTAGAGCTTGATTATATGATAGCGGGGGAAGTTACAAATAAGGAAGGAACTTTTTATAAGGTGATGCTGGTTGCTGCCAGAAAAGATATGATTGAAGGTTTCCTGAAAATGATGGATGAAGCGGATATTGAATTGTCTGACATTGATGTTTCTACGCTTTCAATAATCAGGCTATTGCCTGTAAGGAAATATGAGGGAACTTCACTGATTATAAATATGGATAATGATATTACCGGAATATTGCTGGTTGAAAAAGGATTACCGGTCTTGGCGCGCATAAGCGCTATTGGCTATGTCAAAATGAAGGAGTATCTGTCAAGGAGTGAGAAAATAGTGGCAGTAAGCAGTACCGGAGCCTTTATTGACAGATCAGGTCCTGTAGATTCACTTATGTCTGAAATAAGATCTTCTATAAGTTATTACAACAGCAGAAATGATTCGGTAGATGTGGAAAAGATTTTGCTTACTGGGAAAATAGGTTCCCTTGACGGATTTATTAAAGATATGGAAGATGCTTTTTCCATTCCTGTTGAAATAGTAAATCCCTTTGAAGAGATAAGCGGATTTACCGGAAATCTGGAATATGATGCAGCAGGAATTTCCAGTTATTCTGTAGCAGCAAGCCTTGCTTTGCGAGGATTGGAGGAGTACAAATGACAAATATGATAAGTTTGCTTCCTGATAGTGTGAAACAAAAGCAAAGAGAGAAGCAAAAAAAAGCTTTTTATATAACCTGCTGCTCTGCAGTTTTAGTTTTTATGCTGATGGTATTTTTTGTAATGAGCTTAGCTGTTGCAAATATACATGGAGATTATAATGAGGCAATGTCAGACAGACAGGTATTTAAAATGCAGTTATCCAAATTAAAAGTATATGAAGAAAAGAACAAAGAAGTTGAAAAACTTGAAAAATCCGCTGCGGAAATATACGGAAAAGCAATCGATTGGGAAGGGTTACTGGTAGGTATCAGCAATTCAATACCAGGAGGGGTATGGATTGACGAATTAACGGTATCTGACGAAGAGGACGGGAAAACCGTCAGAATAGCAGGTGGTGCAGAAAGCTATTCGCTGGTAAGTGAATGGATTGATTTATTGAGACAGGTGCAGGGTATAACTGACTTAAGGCTGACACAGGCAAATCAGGGAGGAAGCGATGTCAAGAACGCATTCCTGTTTGAAATGAGTGCAAGCCTGGAGACCTTAAAGACTTTCAGCGTCCAATCGGAGGTGAACAGCCCATGAGAAGTGAGCGCCTGGACCAAAAAACGGTTCTTATTATAGTATTGATATTGCTGATATGCGTCATGAGCTTTATTAACTACATGAAAATATCTGAATTTGTTGATATAAAAACGAATATAAAACTTGTTGAAAATGAAATAAAGGAATATAAAGAGAACATAGAAGCTTACAGCGATATTAATAAAGATATTGAGCAGCTTCAGCAGCAAAGTGACAAGCTGAAAAAGCTTATACCGGATCAGAGGGAAGAAGACGGGATTTTAGAATGTATAGCGGTTGCAGGTGAATATGCAGGTGTAAATGTTAAAGGTGTAAGTTTCGGACAGGATGAAAAATCATGGAAATATATGCAAACAAACATTATAGTTAATGTTGACTGCAGTTATAAAAGCCTGGTTGATTATATTCATTTGCTGGAGAAATCGGACAGGATGATAAAAGTAGAAAGTATTGATATTACAAGGGGCGAAAGCGGATATCTGAAAGGAGAAATGAGCCTTAAGGCATATTACAGCACATCTGCGCAATGAGTTTTAGGTTAGGGAGAGTGGGGCATGAAAAGTAAAGTTTACAGTAATTTTCTCGGCGATGAGTTGGTGAAAAGAGGTATTATAACTGAACAGCAACTGAAGGAAGCTCTTGAATTTCAGAAGCAGAATATATCAGGATCAAAAAAAGGTCTGCTGGGGCAGACTCTGGTAACGTTAGGGTATTGCACTGAGGAAGACATTGCAAAAGTTATGGCATCTAGAACAGGGCTTTCATATTTGTCCTTAAGTTCAATGCCTATAAATATGAGAGCTGCAAATACCATAACACCTGAAATAGCAGACAGATATAAACTGCTGCCGGTGGGATTTAATGAAAATAAATTGCTTGTTGCCATGATGAATCCTGCAGATATAATAGCCATCGATGATTTAAAGCTGATAACAGGATACGATATCCAGCCGGTAGTTGTTCCTGACAGCGAGTTAAAGGCTGCTATAGAGCAGTTTTGCAATACTAACATCAATTTTGATAAAGAGGATGAAGAACAGGAACAAGATGTAGAAATAGATGAGTATATAGAAAAACCGGCGGTACAGTTGGCAAATCAGATTTTAAGCCAATCTGTCAAAGCAGGAGCAAGTGATATTCACATTGAACCGCAGGAAAAAAAGCTGAGAATAAGATATAGAATAGACGGAGTGCTTCATGAGATAATGCAGCAGCCTTTGTCTATACATCCGGCTCTTGTTTCCAGAATAAAGGTAATGGCAAATATGGATATTGCAGAAAGGCGAATACCTCAGGACGGAAGAATAACTATGAAACTGGACGGACGAGTTATTGATGTGCGTGTGGCATCTATGCCTTCCGTTTATGGCGAAAAAATAACCATGAGGGTTCTGGACAGGAGCAGCAAGATGATAACACTTCCTGAACTCGGATTTACGCCGGATCAGCTTCAGAGGTTTTACAATATTGTTAACAAACCCTATGGTTTTATACTTATTACAGGGCCAACAGGAAGCGGAAAAAGCACTACCCTTTATGCTACGTTGGCAGAACTGAATTCCGTCGATAAAAACATAATAACCCTTGAGGACCCAATAGAATGCAGAATGGAAGGGCTGACTCAGGTGCAGGTCAATGTAAAAGCCGGGATGACTTTTGCATCAGGATTGAGAGCTATTTTAAGGAGTGACCCTGATATAATAATGGTAGGAGAGATACGTGACCATGAAACGGCAAGAATATCTGTAGAATCAGCCATGACCGGTCACCTTGTACTGTCGACACTTCATACCAATGATTCTGCCGGAGCTGTTACAAGGCTTGCTGATATGGAGATAGAGCCATATCTGACGGTATCTTCACTGATTGGTGTTGTCGCTCAGCGACTGGCACGGGTTTTATGCCCCAATTGCAAGATAAAATACAGAATAGGCGTTAATGAGTTAAAATCAAGCTTACCGGATTTTCCTATAGATGAAAATGAAACCAGTGTAGAGTTGTACAAGCCGGGTGAATGCATGGAATGTAATGGTACCGGGTATAAGGGAAGGATAGGTATATTCGAAATACTGGAGGTAACCGACAATATTAGAAAAATGATATTAAACAGAGCTTCTACGGCAGACATAATGAAGGCTGCCGTAAGCGAAGGCATGATAACTATGAGACAGGACGGACTCATGAAGGTAAAAAAAGGTATTACATCTGTTGAGGAATTTCTAAGGATAATTGCTTAGCTTAATATTGTTGCAGGGTAATTGGAAACGATCAGAAAAGGACACATTATTAAGGAAGGGGCCGGTATATTGCTAAAAAGTGAAAAAGGTATGGCAATGCCTTTGGCTATATGTTTATCTGCAATAGCAATGCTCCTATGCACTGTAATAATAACATATGCAGTCAGCGCTGTTACTTCCGCAGCAAAACAGGAAGATGCGGCAAAAGCTGAATACATAGCAAGGTCAGGCCTGGAAGCCGTAATTAAAGCATGGAAAGATGCGGACGGAATCAATGAAAAGCCAGGCGGAACTGTTGACAGGATATATCTGATGAAGGACGGAACATATAAAAATGAAAATAGTCTTTCACAGCATCAGATAGATACACAGACAGAAGCTTATATTGATGTTACGGTAACAAAGAAAGATGACGGAACTACTGAATTTGTGGCAATAGGAAATAAGAACGGTGTAAAAAGAAAAATAGTTGTCAATTCTTCAAGCTACGTTTCCGGTCATGATGCAGGATGGTATAATTATCAGACCGGAATTATCAATACGAGCAAAAACAATTCCAATACCGGCACGGTAATGGTGAACGGCAGGGAATATAAATATAGTTATCATGACCCTCAAGGGATTGTGGATTGCTATACGGATAAAAATATAAGCTTAAAGCTCCAGTCCGACAATACAAAAAACAAAATAGCATATCTAGCTCAGATGGTAAGGTTTAACTGCCCTGTGGACCTGTCTTTGACAGGGGATATAGGACCTGAAGGAGCACTTGTCGTTTCAGCCCAATGTATAGTATTCAAGGAGAATGTTTACTTAAGGGACGGGGCTTATACTTATGGAACGCTTGGGCTTGATGTGCCGGATGATATGGGAATTAAACTTGTAAACAAGGCAGGGGTATATGGCAGAGTATACTTCGAAAAGGATGTAATTTTGCATTATAAATTATTATTTGGCTGGTATAAAAAAACTTTAATAAACGGTCCTGCAGCTTATTATTTCAGAAAAAGAGTTGATTCAAAGAATGAGCCGGAAGGATTTGATTTAATACAATGGGGAAACGGAGAATATGATGATGACGATTTCATACCAATCCCCGATACGGACAGTAATGCCTCCACTCCGATACCTGAGAATTTTATAAAATTTACCTGGAATTAAGCGTTGAAATACAACCGTAAAGGGGAATTATTATGAAAATGCGGCGCATATGGTTGTTCAAATTGAATAAGGAATACCTCATAAATAATAAGGGATTTACATTAACAGAAGTATTGGTGGCACTATTTATTATTGGTCTGCTTATTTTCACATTTTCGCCAATATTAGGGTATGGATTAAAGAACATTAATTCTGCATCTGAAAAAAGGCATGACCTTTATGAAGATAATGGGAATCTGCAGATTTCCTTAGCAAAAAGAGATATCTCGGAAGGTTCAAGCATACCAGTTGTATTCGAAGATGATAAAACCAATACTTATATAGTAAACGGGGGCATAGTAAAATCCGGAGATATGGAGGCTTTTATGGCAAGTGCTGCTTCAATGGCAATTACTCCGGTTACTGTAAATGAAGGCTATGCACCTTCGTCACAGGGAGCATCGACGATGGATATTAAGATTTCCGGAAAGGAAACACATTTTGGCACGAAATCAGTTCTTACTGTAAGAGATGCAAAAGGGAATACGGTTTCAGGATGCAGGCTTTCGATAACTAATAAAGAAAACGCAATTCTTCGAATTCCTTTAACTTTAAAAAATTCAGGCAGTCCATATGAAATAAGCATTACTACTCCTGTATATTATGGGTTGCAGACGGGCAGATCTGATGAAACAGTTAAAGCCGAACTGGAAGTAAACCTTCCCCGGTTTATATGTGCAGGCAATTCAGGCGCGGTCATGGTGTCTGGGGACGGTTCATACTGGACTCAGGGAACGGGAGTCAGTGATACGGTAAATGACATTATAACAGGCATCGATTTAACTTCGGACAATAACAGGGCAGAAGGAAAGGAAATATTTATAGCGGTTGGGCAGAATGGTACAATACTTTACCTGAAAGATAAAAACCCATGGATAAAAAAGACACCTGTTTCAGCAAATTTAAAAAGCGTTGTATACGGTAACGGAAGATATATAGCGGTTGGTGATAATGGAAAGATAATAATTTCTGATGACCTTTTGGCATGGCATGAAATTTCTTCGGGTGTGACGAGCAATTTGAATAAAATAGCATGGAACGGCAGTGTTTATGTTGTTGTGGGAGATTTAGGAACAATTCTGTGCTCGCAGGATGGTGCAAGCTGGAGTAAGATTTCAGCAAGCGCGGTTACAAGGGAAAATCTTTATTCTGTGGCCTGGCTTGGGTCAAGATTCACAGCCGTTGGAGAAAAAGGAATTATAATATCTTCATCTGACGGACAAATTTGGAATAAGGTCAATACGAGTTTTCAGGATAATCTTAATGATATATGCGCAAATGACAACTTGAATTTAATTGTGGCGGTGGGAGACAAAGGAACTATTGTTTCATCCGGCAATGGCGGTGTTACATGGTCAAAACTTGCTAAAAAACCTACAACAAAGGATTTGTTAAGCATAGCCTGGGGCAATGGTGTATTTGCTGCGGTTGGAAAAAACGGAGCCATTTATACTTCAGAAAACGGGGCTTCATGGACATCACATGAAACATCCGGAAGTGTGGTGTTCAATGCTGTTGCGGCCCGCTAAAATCGTAAATAATATTGAAGTAAATATAACTGAGGTGGTTATTTGCGGAATTTATTAAAGAATACTAAAGGATTCACATTAATGGAAATGCTAGTTGCTGTTGCGTTAATGGCTGTAGTTATAGGCCTGGGATATAACTTGTATTTTCAGCTTAATTCAGCACATAAACAGGCTGAATTAAAGTGGAACGCTCAGACTAAAGCGACGCAGGCAGCCGAATTTATATCCAAAGAACTTTCCGGTGCTTATTCGCTGGATATAAATAAAAAAAGTACCCTTGGTAAAAATGAAAAAAGTATATATCTGAAAAACGGATATTTAATTTATAAAGATAAAGAAACCAATACGGAGAAGAATATATCTGACTGGAAATTTAACATTACCTTTGACAGGGCAAAGGATGACGACGGTAAAGAGCTTAATAATGTGCTTTATTACAGCATACAGGCTCTTGATGAAGAAAATAATGAGATATATGAGGTAAATTCAAATATCTATCTAGCCAATATGCCGGAAAATGCCGGAATTACCGGTACGAAAGGCAGTTCTGTCGTTTACAGCAAAGATGCTTCGGTAACAGGAGTATCTATACCGGATATAGACACATATTGTTTTATCGCAACCGCAGCATATGGTTCGGAATTTGAGCCATCTGTGGTGTTATTGAGGGAGTTTCGGGATAAATGTCTTATGACAAATACTCCGGGAAGGGCATTAGTTAATGTATATTATAAATATTCACCCTCTGTGGCGGAATTAATAGAGGACAAGCCTGTTCTCAAAGCCATTACAGTTATTCTTTTGATACCGTTTGTTGGTATAGCCTTTATTCTCACATCGATGAATCCTGTATTTTCAATTATTATGATAATTGTTTTGACATATCTCATTCAAAAAATTAGAATGAGAGTAAGAGCATAATTGATTTATACATATTTTCACAATATACACCATAATACGTATTTTTTTACATATAAGAACAAATAGTTATATATAGTGAAATGTTAATTACCCAATAAAGCTTATTATTAATAGAAAGTGAATAAAGAATTAAGATATCATAAAGATGTATTAAATACAGCGGTAAATAGAAATATAAGAAAGAACTTAATTCATCAGGGAGATGTGTGAGTACAAATGATCAGATTTGGACCTTCGGGAAATTCAGAAACATTTTATGAGCAAGGTTTCAAGTCATCGGTTCAGATGCCTGCATGGCTTGCGGGAATGGGACTGGATGCTTATGAATATCAGTGCAGCAAAGGAGTCAACATAAGTGAAAAGACAGCTGTTGAAATAGGCAGAGAAGCTGAGAAAAATAATATTTTAATCAGCATACATGCACCCTATTATATTAACATGGCAAGCGAAGATGCCGAAAAGCGCAATAATTCGAAAAGATATATATTGGAATCTATGAAAGTAGCGAAATGGATGGGTGCAAAAAGGGTTGTGGTGCATACGGGTTCATGCAGCAAAATATCCAGGGAACAGGCTCTCAACACAGCAATAGAAGTATTGAAAGAAACTGTTTCAGAGGCTGACAGCCTGGGATATGGGGATATAACTATATGCCCGGAAGTTCTCGGAAAGATTAATCAGCTTGGAACACTGGAAGAGATACTTGAAATGTGCAAAGTTGATGAGCGAATACTGCCGACTATAGACTTTGGACATCTGCATGCCAGAGGCCTTGGATGCCTTAATACGGTGGATGATTTTCTGGATGTTTTAAATAAAATCGAAGATGCCATCGGCACCGAGAGAATGCGCAGGATGCATATTCACTTCAGCAGGATTGAGTTTATTTCGGGAGGAGAGAAAAGACACTGGTCCATAGATGATGTGCAGTATGGGCCTGAATTTGAGTTTCTTGCGGAAGCGCTGATAAAAAAGAACGGGGAACCCGTGATAATATGCGAATCAAGGCAGTATATGGCAGAAGATGCCTTAAAATTGAAGAAAATTTATTTGGAATGCAGGGGGAGGATGGTTAATGATTAAAGTTTTGGTTATTAACGGGCCAAATCTGAATATGCTGGGAATCAGAGAAAAGGAGCATTACGGGACTGAAACCCTGGAGGATATAGAGGCAAAGATTGCTAACAAGGCAAAAGAAATGGGCATTGAAACCGATTTTATGCAGTCTAATCATGAAGGGGCTATAATAGACAAAATACATGAAGCCAGAGGAAAGTATGATTATATTATAATCAACCCCGGAGCATATACACATTACAGCATAGCAATAAGAGATGCGATTAAAGCAGCGGAGGTTCCGGCTATTGAGGTGCATCTTACAAACATACATGCAAGAGAAGAGTTCAGAAGCAAATCGATTACGGCACCTGTATGCATTGGGCAGATTAGCGGTTTTGGGAGTATGGGATACATAATGGCGCTTCATGCGGTGAAGGGGCTGGAAGCGGAAGCGAAATAGCCCCGGTTTTTCCGCTTTTGACCGGCCAAAATCGGAGGAAAAGCCGCCGCTCAAACGCCGCGGAGGCTGCTTGGGTCAGTGAAAAGCTTCGAATACACTGGACGATAGAAAAACATTCCTTTGGCGGTCGGCGCAAAGTCACCATCCGTGGTTCCGTTGCGCCTAAAAATGACATCGTGTCATTTTTCCCGCGTCGTCTGTTTTTCTATCGAGTGTATTGACGAATCTTTTCAAAGGCTCATACTGCAGCTGTTGGAGTAAATAAAATGATTATCAAATAAAAAGCAACTGCCAGTGCTTTAATTTATAACCAGAGTATAAAGATATACATGCAAAGTACACAAATCAGATGGATTTCAAAAGATTTCAAATGACTTAGTAAAATAGAAGTGTGTAAATTATGTAGGTTGTGGTTTGAGTAATTGAGCTACGAGCTGTGATTAAGTGAAGCATAATGTTAGGAGTGAAAGTTTTGAATCAAATAGAAAAACGTCTTGGTGTTTTTAGAAAAGAGATTGCTGAAAAAGGAATGGATGCAGCAGTAATTGAAAAGAGAGAGAGTTATATTTATTTGTCAGGGTTTACCGGTACATCAGCATATCTTTTGATTACACAGTATGATGCATTTCTGTTTACGGATTTCAGGTATTTTGAACAGGCACAAAAACAAGCTGTTAATTATGAAATAATTCAATATCAAAACAATGTATATGAAGAGATTAATTCATTAATGAAAGAAAAGGGTATAAGGGTACTCGGTTTTGAAGGAAATTATGTTTCATATGACGGGTTCGGAAAATACAAGAAATATTTCAATATTGATGAGATGAGACCAGTAGGTGATATAGTTGAGGTACAAAGAAGTGTAAAAGATGAAGCTGAGCTTGAATTAATAAAACAGGCTGTTGCCATAGCAGACAAAGCTTTTGAGCATGTGCTGCCCTATTTAAAGCCCGGTGTTTCGGAGCTGGAGATTGCGGCAGAGCTTGAATACAATATGAAGAAAAACGGAGCGAGCGGGCCTTCCTTCGAAACTATAGTGGCTTCGGGTGCCAGGGCTGCAATGCCTCACGGAGTGGCTTCTGAAAAGAAGCTTGAAGCGGGCGATGTAATAACTATGGACTTCGGAGCTATTTATAAGAATTATTGTTCAGATATTACAAGGACAGTGTTTCTGGGACAGCCTAATCAAGAACTGAAAAAGATATATAATATTGTGCTGGATGCTCAGCTAAGAGCAATCGAAGGGGCACATGAAGGGTTGCAGGGTATAGCAGTGGATAGCATTGCCAGGAACTATATCGCAGAACATGGCTATGGAGATAATTTCGGACATGGCCTGGGACATGGTGTGGGATTGGAAATACATGAGAAACCGACTTTTTCAAAAAGAGGGAATATGATAATTAAAAACAATATGGTTGTGACTGTTGAACCGGGTATTTACGTAAATGGGCTAGGCGGCGTCAGGATTGAAGATATAATTGTAATCAACGGAGATAAGCCTGAGATACTGACCGGAGCAAGCAAAGAGATGATAGTGCTGTAAATATGGGGTTTTTGAGTAAAAGAGCCGGAGGGATAAATTCTTTTGGCTCTTTTATAGTTGCATGAAAATTCGTGTTTATTTATTAAGTGTTTGTGCATTTATTCTAAGCCAAGTAGCCACAATACACTTACTCCAAGTGCATCTGCAATTGCTACAAGTTCTATATCTGTAACAGGCCTTGTTTTGGCTTCGATTTTTGATATTGTTGTTTTTTCCAATTCGATGCCCCGGACAGCAAGACGGGCAAGCAAGTCTATTTGGGTTATTTTAGGCTTTGATTTATGACGAGCTTGTTTTAATCTTTCTCCAATCAAATTTCTCTGCTTTTTGTCGATAGGGAATTTTTAAATAAGTAATAGCAAGAAGCGTTTAGCTTTTTTTAAATTTTTGTAGATTATTTGTGTTATAAAAGTTCCTGTTTTACTGCATATACAATTCTTGCTTTTATCCTACTACAAAAGTAAATAGATTTGTAAACTTTCGGTTAAATAGTATTCACTTATTTAATACTGAATTATATAATTAATTATACTAATGTAGAATTATGTGATTATGTAATAAAGATTATCTATAGAAAGAAAAATTGTATGTTGGAACCGGCTTAATTTGCTACTTTGAGCGCGGAAATATCAGAGATTATAGGAATAGATAAAATATTTTATTTATTATGTAGAAATTATTAGAACAAAGTTGAGCAAATATGCAGAAGTATGCATATCCTCCAACTATGATATAATGATAGTTAATGCTGCGAATCATAAGCGAACATAAAAACACCGGCAGGTTCGCAAATACATTTATTCTATATAATGTAAAATCAGAATAAATATTGAATCGTATATAACAAAATATGTATTAAATTACAATATATACATAACATATAATCTAATTAAAGTAAAAAAATACATATTGTACCATAATTTTATTGAAATTAGCAGTCGCACCCTTCACGGGTGCGTGGATTGAAATGTAGTGGCCTCCGGAGGTGTGCCATACTTTAACTGTCGCACCCTTCACGGGTGCGTGGATTGAAATCTCCTTGACTGTCCTGTTTTTTCGTGCTTACTTTTCTGTCGCACCCTTCACGGGTGCGTGGATTGAAATCTGCAATTTTCTCATCACTGTGGCCACTGTTGGACGTGTCGCACCCTTCACGGGTGCGTGGATTGAAATTGCATAAAAAAACAATTTTACCCCAATTGTTTGTGTCGCACCCTTCACGGGTGCGTGGATTGAAATTGTCCCGTCCTGCGGCTACGCCGCCAACGGGAAGGTCGCACCCTTCACGGGTGCGTGGATTGAAATATTCCGTTGCTATTGCAGTACGCAACGTAGCTTAGTCGCACCCTTCACGGGTGCGTGGATTGAAATCAACCTCCTGCTCCAATATCTCCATCTTACTTAGGTCGCACCCTTCACGGGTGCGTGGATTGAAATTGTTTCCTCAGATGTTAACTGGCGTACGCCTCGCTGTGTCGCACCCTTCACGGGTGCGTGGATTGAAATACTTTGGAGCCCTCAATCGGAATCGAACCGATGACGTCGCACCCTTCACGGGTGCGTGGATTGAAATACATTTAGTAAAACTTTTAATCAATCAGATGTGTTGTCGCACCCTTCACGGGTGCGTGGATTGAAATAGGAAGGGTTAATGTTTGATGGTGAACCCATCGATGTCGCACCCTTCACGGGTGCGTGGATTGAAATCATCAGGTTTTTTCGCTGTTGTATTAACTCTTCCCTGTCGCACCCTTCACGGGTGCGTGGATTGAAATTGTCCAGAGTGTCAGGAAAGCGAGGGGTAAACATGTTGTCGCACCCTTCACGGGTGCGTGGATTGAAATCTGCGTGGAAAGGGAACAAAACATCAGGCTCACAACCGTCGCACCCTTCACGGGTGCGTGGATTGAAATATACTCTACTGTGTACTCATCTATTATTTTATAGTCGCGTCGCACCCTTCACGGGTGCGTGGATTGAAATCAAATACTCAGTATACAATATCATTTACAGCAAAGTCGCACCCTTCACGGGTGCGTGGATTGAAATTAATAACCATATATATTATTACTTCAACATTCAAAAGTCGCACCCTTCACGGGTGCGTGGATTGAAATATATAGAATTGCGTCCTCACGCATTTCTTTTATGGTCGCACCCTTCACGGGTGCGTGGATTGAAATATTTATAACAGTGGTAGGTGGGAAACAAGTTTTTAGTCGCACCCTTCACGGGTGCGTGGATTGAAATTTTCCGCCAATGTGATCAACTATTTTATTAAACATGTCGCACCCTTCACGGGTGCGTGGATTGAAATTTTTCTGTAAATAGATATGAATTCGAAGCCAATCGTCGCACCCTTCACGGGTGCGTGGATTGAAATTACCCGGACTACTGTATACTTGTGTCCTTTATGCTCGAGTCGCACCCTTCACGGGTGCGTGGATTGAAATATCCAAATGCAATAACTATGATAAATGGATTGTTAGGTCGCACCCTTCACGGGTGCGTGGATTGAAATAAGGTAACGGATACAAGCTGCACCATAATCACGTGTCGCACCCTTCACGGGTGCGTGGATTGAAATATTTAAATTCCTCCCATAATTTTAATTTATTGTGACGTCGCACCCTTCACGGGTGCGTGGATTGAAATAGATATTGGTTCTGATTTTTGAGCAGATTCTGGCTGTCGCACCCTTCACGGGTGCGTGGATTGAAATGCTGATATGCCCAGCATTTTGCCTATTTCACCGGCAGGTCGCACCCTTCACGGGTGCGTGGATTGAAATAGAAAGATTATTAGAATTAATGAAAGATAATGGTGATGTCGCACCCTTCACGGGTGCGTGGATTGAAATGTCAATGCATCTTACCGTATCACCTAAATCAAAAGGTCGCACCCTTCACGGGTGCGTGGATTGAAATCTGCGTCATATATCCTTTTTGTTATATTAATATCGTCGCACCCTTCACGGGTGCGTGGATTGAAATTGCATATTCGCTGGCCCGTATAACATTTTGTGCAATGTCGCACCCTTCACGGGTGCGTGGATTGAAATTTCAAACTTATTATTTGCTTTCGTTTGCATTGTTACTGTCGCACCCTTCACGGGTGCGTGGATTGAAATTCTCTAGTGTAGCACGAAAAACCGCTCGCTCCTGAGTCGCACCCTTCACGGGTGCGTGGATTGAAATACCATTGCCATTTTTGACAAGATTTTTGCCTACTGGTCGCACCCTTCACGGGTGCGTGGATTGAAATCCTTCAAGGGAAAATGAACATACCCTCCAGCGCTAAGTCGCACCCTTCACGGGTGCGTGGATTGAAATACCTATTAAAAATAGTATTTCAACGACTTTACGTGCCGTCGCACCCTTCACGGGTGCGTGGATTGAAATTATTTCTCCACCAACATTTTCGATTACTTTGTTGAGGTCGCACCCTTCACGGGTGCGTGGATTGAAATTCGGTATAGCAAGCACTGGATGTGAGTACTCACAAGTCGCACCCTTCACGGGTGCGTGGATTGAAATTGAACACTCAGGACACAAAGAAATAGATTGTCAGTGTCGCACCCTTCACGGGTGCGTGGATTGAAATAACCCCCAGAAGGGAACAAAACTCGTCAACGGTAAGTCGCACCCTTCACGGGTGCGTGGATTGAAATATAATATCGTCTACAACGGCATTTGAATGCATACTGTCGCACCCTTCACGGGTGCGTGGATTGAAATAAGCTGAAAATTGCGATAATAATAATGATTTGTAAAAGGTCGCACCCTTCACGGGTGCGTGGATTGAAATTTGTATAACTGCCACTAATTACGAAACCGTGCCTGTCGCACCCTTCACGGGTGCGTGGATTGAAATGTATGTTAATTCTCCAGCAGTTACAAGCGCTTGAAGGTCGCACCCTTCACGGGTGCGTGGATTGAAATGGTACTAGAGCCACTATACGCCCTAAATATGATAAAGTCGCACCCTTCACGGGTGCGTGGATTGAAATTGTCCAATTCTGTGAATCCTGTCTTCTGCTTGTATAGTCGCACCCTTCACGGGTGCGTGGATTGAAATGGCAATCTTTTGACATAAGAC
>ENA-UPSB01002068-UPSB01002068.1-bioreactor-metagenome-genome-assembly--contig:-NODE-2068-length-20476-cov-6.648597_pt1 | contig 20476 bp, 13 predicted proteins | sample MGYA00238182_ERZ773286 | MGnify/ENA primary metagenome ERZ773286 (study PRJEB29026, sample SAMN07631240) | bioreactor metagenome | isolation source: Switchgrass digestor | place: USA: Dartmouth... | reverse complement strand
CTGTACACGAGCGCACCGACGCCGGTGCCTCGGTCGCGACTCCCCCTCCGGTCAGCGTATCGCGCAGCCACCCTAAGCTTGCGGGGTCGACGTCTTGAGGGTGGAGTTCCACTCCGATACCCGCTCCCGGCACCAGACGCTCTCGGAACAGGTCGACCACCATTCGGATAGCGTCCGGCATCGTCATCGGCGTGCCGCCGCCAAAGTAAATGGAGGATACGCGTCGCGATCCCAGTTTAGCTGCCACTGCCTTCGCCTCAGCCGTCAAGGCACCTAGATACGCCGCCGCCAGCCCATCCGAGTACAGCACCTTGGTATAAGGGCAGAAGGCGCACAAGCTGCGGCAAAAAGGGATGTGGACGTATAGCCCAACTGAAGAATCATCATGGGACCTGGAGGACAGAGGCAACCCGCGAGGCGACTCACTGACCGGATCACTGTTCGAGACCTTCCATCCCGAGCCCGGGCCGGGCCTAAAGCTGAATCCACCTGATGATCCTGTCAGGAGACGGTACAGTATGCGGTCAAGCATCTTCGCGGTTCCGATCCTCCTTGTCTCTCACGCAGCGTCGAGGACTGGTCAGGGAGGGATTGTGTAGACTGGTTCAAGGACAATCCTAACACAGCGGCGGCACACAGGGATAGACGCCCCGCTCAGGCGAGTTCACCAAGTCAACGTATGGTCTCCACCCTGACGCGCACCGTTAAGGAAGAGTCCTCATTCCGACGGGTCTCGACTATGAGGTTGGAGCCCGTCTCGCCGCCTAGCCCGGCCAACGCCTCGCCGCTGAGAGTGACCTCCGCGTGAGGGCTTCGCGCTCCAGTCCCGGGCTCTGACCTACTCCCAAACCCGCATATAGTTGCTGACCTCGGGAACCTGACTGCATCCTTCCATCTCAGCAAGCGCGTCCTGGAGGGCGCCTTTCTGGACCGGATGAGTAACCATCACAACCTCGGCGACGCCGTTTCGACGGCTCTTCTGCAGCACCATGGAGAGGCTCACACCGTGATGACCGAAGACACCTGATATGAAGGCCAGGACGCCCGGGCTGTCCAGTGCCTGCAACCTGACGTAGAACGGCGACACTACCAGGCGAGGGTCGACCACGCCCAGACGGTTGTAGCACGAGAAAGGCGGTCTCACAGCGTCCTTCGCGCGGATGGCTTCGACGACGTCGCTGACCACGGCGCTTGCCGTAGGCATGCCACCTGCTCCTCTGCCATAGAACATGAGGGTTCCGACCGCGTCGCCCTCGACGAGCACGGCGTTGTAAGAATCCCTGACCGCCGCCAAGGGATGCCCGTGCGGGAGCAACACCGGCGCGACGCACAGTTCCACTTGTCCTTTGCGCCTAACTCCGTATCCCACCAGCTTGACCTTGTAGCCGAGTTCGTTTGCGTAGCGGATGTCTGCCATAGCGATTTTCTCGACTCCGCACGCTTCAACGTGCTCGGGGACCACATGCGCGTTGAAGGCCAAGGATGACAGAATGGCTATCTTCCTGCGAGCGTCCGCACCGCTCAGGTCCGCCGACGGATCCGCCTCCGCGTACCCTAATTCTTGCGCCTCTCTGAGAGCGTCCTCGAACTCGCATCCGCTCTCGTCCATCCTACTGAGGATGTAATTGGTCGTACCGTTCAAGATGCCCATGACCATGGAGATGTCGTTCGCCACGAGACAGGTCTGCATGGGACGGATTAGAGGAATCCCTCCTCCGACGCTCCCCTCAAACATAAGGCTGACCCCAGCTTCGCTCGCGAGGTAGGCAAGCTCCTCTCCGTATTTCGCGATTATCTCCTTGTTGGCCGTGACCACGCTCTTACCCCTGGACAGCGCCTTCCGGACGTAAGACAGCGCGGGTTGCTCGCCTCCCATAAGTTCCACGACCAGGGATATTTCGTCGTCCTCGAGGATGTCGTCGGCACGGTCCGTAATCTTGCCCGCGGCTGCTTCGATACGAGCCCGGCCCAAATCCCTGACGAGAACCTTTTTCACCGAAATATCCGTCCCGAGCTGCCGCCTGATGCCGTCGCGGTCTTTCTCAAGTAGTTCCACCACCGCCGACCCCACGTTGCCCAAACCCAACACTCCGATTTGCACCATGTTCATTACCTCCGTTCTCTTGGCAAACAAAAAACCGCCCAAAAGGGGCGGTTATGATCCGCGGTTCCACCCTATCCGGCCTGTAGTCCCCTACCTTCTACCGGAGCATTTCCACCTGAGATGGGCGGACTCTCGTAGTCCATCGGTGTGAATGTGCATCGGTACGAAGGCGCGGTGACCCTCTGACCCTCTAGTCGCTTTATCGCGCGAACGCGCCGGCGTCGGCCTGCTGTGCGATCGTTTGCCGGCAGGATGCGGTTCGATCATCGGCTGATGCCGCCATCCATCGCACAGTGTGTCGGTTCCGCCGGAGGCTCCGAGGTGGTTTTTCCCTACAGGTCTAGCGCAGGCGGCTTTCAGCTCACAGCCAACCCTCTCTGTCGCGCGTCCCCCGCGGTACTTGCCTCTTCATGGCCTAAACAAGTATGGAATCCTTGATTTCAAGCATTGTAGCCCGGTCTTCGGATTCAGTCAAGCGCGCTCGCCGGGCGGAAACGTCACCCGGTTATCCTTATCCATCCGGTGGGATGATCATATTCCACAGCCGCTTGCAGAATGTCGTTAGAAATGGCAATCCTAAATCAGACCGGTGTTTCAAGATCCCGTACCCGGCGAGAGTTCTACATCGCTATCAGAGTGGGAAACCGCTACGTTAACGGACTTCAGGCTGCGTCCTGATGTGGAAACAGGCTGTCCAAATAGTGATGAAGGTGTAGAGCGGACGAACCCGAAGTAAGTGGAATCGACGCCCGAATAAGGGGAGGGGAAGTAAGAAACAAATGAACTTCGAGGGAAAAGTAGCCATAGTTACGGGAGCCGGCAGGGGCATCGGGAAGGCCACCGCCATCACGCTGGCTAAGCACGGAGCGAAGGTTTGCGCGGCCTCGAGGACTGAGGAAGACCTCGAGATTACCTGCCAGGCCATCAAGGACCTGGGCGGTGAGTGCATCTACGTCCCCACCGACATCACTGATCTAGACCAGATAAAGAACATGATCAACAAGACGGTGGAGGCGTTTGGCCGCATCGACATTCTCGTGAACAACGCCGCCGGAGTATCGACTACCGCAGGTAAATCGGGGATTCTGGACATCTCTGACGAAGACTGGAACGGCACTCTAACCGGCACCGTGACCAGCGTCTACAGGTGCTCCCACCATGCGCTTCCGCACATGATCAAGGGCGGCGGTGGCGTGATCATTAACGTGTCGTCGACCCGCGGGCTTAGCGGCCGGAAAGGAAACTGCGCTTACGGCGCGGGCAAGGCAGCCATCATCAACCTGACCAGGTGCATGGCCTTGGACCTGTTGGAGTACAACGTGCGCGTAAACTGCGTATGTCCTGGGCACGTGGACAACGAGTTCTTCTTGGCGGCGAAAGCTATCATCGCCGAACCGTGGAGAGAGCAGGAGATCCTCGCCAGCCAACCGGCTTCGATCCAGAAGAAGATTATGGAGAGGCTGGCAGCTTTGCGTGACAATCCCGTCGGCAGGGCATCTATGGGCAGAGGTTTCAACGGCACTCCCCAGGAACTGGCCAACGCCATCGTCTTCCTCGCGTCAGACGAAGCGTCGTTTATCAACGGCGAGTGCCTGGTAGTCGACGGAGGGTCCTCTGCGGGGAAGTAGTCTCAAACGCGGGACCTTCGGCAGGATAGTAGTCTCATAGATTTCGGCTGAATAAGACCGAGTAGGTGCATCTCAGTAGGTCAATCAAAAGTAAAAGGGGCAGGTGTCCTGCCCCTTACTTATTTCTATTTCGGTTCCACGGTTGCAAACTCCGCCCTATTTCAGGACTCCGGACCTCAGCTTCATGGCCTCAAGCACTCTCTTGATAGCCAAGACAAAGCCCGCGGTCCTGAGGTTGGTCTTGAGCTCATCGGCCAGGTCCCAAACCTCGTTCAAGCAGCTGACCATCATGGTATCCAGCTTGCTGATGACTTCGTCAAAGGACCATGCCAAGCCTTGCAGGTTCTGGACCCACTCGAAGTACGATACAGTCACGCCGCCCGCGTTGGCCAGGATGTCGGGGATTGCGATGATCCCGCGAGACTCGAGCACCGCGTCGCCTTCGGGAGTGGTCGGTCCGTTGGCGCCCTCAGACACGATCTTGCAGCGCATCTTCTTGGCGACCGTCTCGTCAATCTGGTTCTCCAAAGCGGCGGGGATGACAACGTCCACGTCCAAAGTGAGGAGTTCCTCATTGCTAATCGCCTGGATGCCAGGCTCTTCGTAGCCGGCGATGAGGTGCCTCGGCGAAGTCTGGACGTAGTCGTAAAGCGCTTTGATGTCGAGACCTTCCTTGCGGTACAAACCGCCGGATATGTCGGAGACGGCGACGACCTTGACGCCCTCCTTATGCAGCCTCATGGCGGCCCAGCAACCGACCTTGCCGAAGCCCTGAACGGCCGCGGTAGCCTTCGTCTTGTCGATCCCAAGTTTCTTGAGGGCGGCCAAAGCCACGACGGCGACTCCGAAACCGGTCGACTCGCGGCGTCCCAATGACCCGCCCAGCGCGATGGGTTTGCCGGTCAGGAGAGGCGCCATGCTGCGGCCCGCTATCGTGCTTGCCTCGTCAACCATCCAGCCCATAATCTTCTCATCAGTGTTTACGTCAGGGGCGGGCACGTCGACCAGCGGCCCTATGTTGGGCATGAGCGCCCTGATGTACAGGCGGCTTAGTGTCTCGAGTTCCTCTTGGCTAAGAGTCCACGGCTCGCAAGCGATTCCACCCTTGGCGCCACCGTAAGGAATGTTGAGAAGTGAGCACTTCCAGGTCATTAGAGCTGCCAACGCGGTCACTTCGTCCAGCTCAACGCTGGGGTGATAGCGAAGGCCTCCCTTGTACGGCCCGCGAGCGTTGTTGTGCTGAACGCGGTAACCCTGGAAAACCTTTAACTCGCCGTTTACGCGCATGGGAAGTTTGACTACCACTAAACGGTCAGGCTCTGAAAGAGCTTTGCGGGTAGTTTCATCCAGTCCCAACTTGTCTGCCGCTCGATCGAAGTAATGCTGGACGTTCTCAAGCAGCGTTGAAGCCATTTTTGAGACTCAGCCCCTCTCTTTGATTATTCCGCGTACCGATGCCGCCTACCGGTCCGTGCAGGGCTTTCAAACCCGAGTCGGCCGGCCGGTTCACCGGGCCGCCAAGAACCGCACCAAACAGAAACCGTACGAACAGGAACCGCTAACTGCCTCCAAACCATCTGCCGCCAGAAACTGAAAAGCTGAGAGGTCAGATCGCCTCCCTGTGCCCGTACTCCCATCCAAAGCAAGCAGGACAAGCCGAACGGAAAGGCAGAACACCTGCTGAGACTGTTTGGGGGAGTGATGTAAGAGTGACTATCTGAGGAATCACACAATGTGTCTCTTTTAGGTAACGGATCACCAAGGCTCTATGAAAACCGATCTGCCGGTACCCCGGACGCTCCTCACCCAAGACGACACTTCACCTCGTTACCGTATTCGGCAACATAGTTCGTGCAGATCGTACACTATACCAACTTGGACTCTCTCGTCAATCATAATGGTATTCGATTGGACCAACCAAAACTCCTTTTCATCATACGGGATGATGAAGATGAGAAAAGTGGTATTGTTTGGACCGGACGGTATTGGAAAGCTGCCCACGCCGCCTCGAGGTTGTCGGGCTTGTCCAGATAAGCGATGAGTTATCCGAGTTATCGAGTCATGGAGTCATCGAGTCATCGAGGCACTGCCGCATGGAAAAGTCCCCACACTGAGGTACTGCCCTACGGGGCGGTTGCCACATCCGCACCGAAAACCCGCTGCCTTCAAACGCACTGCCCTGACAGAAGCTAGGTCATGTTTGGGGAGTGTCTCCTCGGCTTCTTCTGGCTTTGGACTCTTCGTCGTGGCGGATGGCCTTTGCCCACTTGAGGGCGTCTCTCGCCCTCCACTGAAACTGGCAGTACGAGCATCGATAGGACGGCTCCAGGGTTAGCGTGAAGGCGAAAAACAGGCCTGCCACCAGCATGAGTGTTATCCGAACCGTAAGATCGCGCAGGACAAGCGCCAAAATGCCCGCCAAAACGACTCCGACCGCTCCTATCTTCTTGTACAACGCGGGATCCCTGTAATGAGTGTCTTGCTTCCCGCATCTGGGACAGGGCAACTTATCGCCCGGCTTAATATCGGTTTTAAGGCATAGTTCGATGAAGTCCGGTGAGAACCGTGTAACGCTCAACTTGGCTCCTCCTCCGCGGACTGGGGTAATCTCTCACTCTCCGAACGCCAAGAGCTCTCAAACACCCGCCATCTGAACGCCCGGCGACCCGGGCTCCTGTCTGTTAGGCCTTTTCTATGGTAACCATCGGCCCTCTCTTAAGTTTTTTCAACTGTTCCCAGCCTTCCGTGATTCTGCCCACCACGTTAACCGGGCTTGCCGGCCGTATCTCGTTGCCCCTGCTCGCAGGCGTTCTGCCGTAGAAAATGCAGAAGGCGTTCCCGGGCTCCCAGAACCCAAGGTCTCCCTCCTGGACTACCGAAACCGTGTTAGGGTCGTCCACAACGGCGCCTATAGAAAAGTAGATCTCCTCTCCCCACAGGCTGCCCCGGGACTTTATGGGCAGCACGCGGGCAATGGCCTGCGCGGCCGGAGAATCGTTGAGTTCAGCTTGGAGTTCAATGTCGTCTACCAGGATTTTGATCTTTGTCACCGTGCATCACCTCTGATACGGAATCTACTGCCGAATTCTCTCCGAGTTCCGCGTATGCAATCTGCAGCCGCGTCTACTCGGTTATCTGCCCCACGTTATCTGCTCTCTACAACGTCTGCCGCACCTTGTCTGCTCTACGAGGTCTGCCCAACGTTTCTGCTCCCTGTTGTCTGCGCTACTGAGTCATCTTCTATGCTCTGTTATCTCCATCGTTTCTCCATAGGTTTCCCCCCTCCCTTCCTATGACAACAGAACCCGGCATCCTTCCGCGGAACAGAAGGTGTTCCTTATGCCTATACAGAATGAGGTATATCCTAAGCGCGCGGGGCGGACCGGCGAAGAGCCTGTAGGGAGACACGCCTCTAGCCGCGCTAGGCGACGGCGCACCCCCCCCGCACATTTGAGCTAACTGGAGTGACTTACCTTGGAGAGAATCTACAGCGGTAAGACCAAAGATGTTTTCCTTCGTGACGACGGCAACATTCTTCTGAAGTTCAAAGATACGGTCACGGGTACCGGAGACGTCATAGACGCCGGGTCAAACACCGTCATAGGCGAGGTATCGGGAAAAGGCAACGCTTCGCTGCGCCTGACTGTCTACTTCTTTGACCTCCTGCAGAAGGCCGGCATGCCCACCCATTTCATCAGCATGGGGCCTGAACCCAACACCCTTCTGGTCAAGCGAGCCAAGTCGTTCAAACTGGAAGTTGTCTGCAGGGAGAAGGCTTGGGGCAGCTTCATCCGCCGGTACGGCGCGTATATCAAGGAAGGCACTCCTCTTCCGTCAGTCATCGAGTTCACCCTCAAGGACGACGAACGAGAAGACCCGCCCATCAACGAAGAAAGCCTGGTTGCCCTGGGGATCGTCACCGAGGACCAGATCCGCTACATGAAGGAATCCGCTCGCAAGGCGACGGCCATCCTTAAGGCTCACTTGGCGGAAAAGGGTTTGGACCTCATAGACATCAAGTATGAGTTTGGCGAAGTGGACGGCCAGACCATCATAATCGACGAGATCTCCGGAGACGGCATGCGCGTGGCGAAAGACGGCAAGATCCTGCTTCAGAAGGAGCTAGCCGCGGCGCTGCTCGGGGAGTAAGTGTTACTGCCCTGAAGCAATCAGTGGCAATCAGCAGCAATCAGTAAACGGACTACTGTTCTGTGGCGAGCAGTAAGCAGATTGTTGCTCCACGAAGAGCAGATAACCGCTTTGTTTCCGCGCAGTGAGTATCAAACGGTTTGCTGCTCACTACAGAACAGTAACTAGAGCGCTTTCTCAAAAGTCCTGTACCTCTTGTACAGCACACCGCCCGCTCCAACAGCGTCGCGGTTCATCGGCCCGTTGGATTCGAGGATAGTCGAACCCTCGCCCCACTTGATTCCTTTCCTATGACACGAGCCGATTAGATCCAAGAACATCGCGTGGCTGACGGCCTTCTTCTGCCATGCCGGTACCACAAAGAGCACAAACACCCGGATTGCGTCAATCTTGCGTCTGTGCCACAAGAATTTGGCCCAGCCAAACGGAAACAACGACCCGTTCAGGTGCTTGAGTACTTGGTTGTAATCAGGCAGGCCAAGGAGGAATCCGATTGGTTCATTGGCGTTGCTCCTGGCCACCAAGATAAAGTCAGGGTCGGCCACGGGCACGATCTTCTTGGCCATCAGGCGCAGTTCGTCCATGGTCGGCGGCACCATGTCGGGCCACTCGGGCATCGCCGCGTCGACGATGGTCTTCAAGTCAGCGAACTCGGCTTCCAGGTTGTTCAGGTTGGCCTTGTCGACGCGGTATCCCCATCGTTCCTGCGCGTACTTCACTACGGACACCAGCTTGTCGGATATCTTCGTCGGCACCTCGTAGTAGTAGGCCAACCGGTCGTCTCCGTCACCCTTGTAGCCGCATATCCCCATGTAGTCCATATAGTGGGGCGGGTTGTAGGAGTCCATAAACACCGGCGGCGAGTCAAATCCCTCAACAAGCATGCCCCTATAGTCGTCTCCGTTGTCGGGGGACACCGGCCCGCGGCACACTCGGCACCCTCGGGCTCGAAGCCAGTTCTCGCAAGCTTCCAACAGCGCCGCGGCCGCCTCGATATCTGCCGCCTCAAAAAGGGTGAAGTAGCCCCATCCGTTTCCCCTCGCCGCATTGAGCGTCTCATCTATACACGCCATGACACGCCCCTTGAGCACGCCGTTATCCTCAGCGAGAAAGAGGGTGAAAGGTCCCAGCTTAGTAAGGGGATTGTCTTTGCCGGTGACTGTCGCCCAGATTTCCGACTTCAAAGGGGGAACCCAGTTCGGATCGCCTCGATAGATAGACCACGGAAAGTCCACAAAACGCCGGATGTCCCGCCGTCCACTTGCCTCTCTCACGATGATTGGCAATCGAATCACCTCATGATGTCCGACGGCTGGGCAGCGGTGCTTAGGAGCCGGCACCGGGCGTCGGGTTTGGGTTACTGACGCTCGGGCACAAACTCCGACCCGGCGGTAGCATCAGACATTTCCACCATATTCGCCGCGAGCAGCGATGCACCTGCATAACGGGGTTGTCTCGGCAAATTTGTGTCGTATTGGTGTGTGGGATTTGATGGCAAAGTCTGTGTCCAATTCGGCGGACGACGGAAGGCTCCAAACCCCAATCTCCGGACGATGTAGGGTTCTAAACCCCAAGACCTCGACGACGTAGGGTTTTAAGCCCCATTCTCCGGGCGATCTAGGGTTCCAAGCCCCAATCTCCGGACGACTTAGGGTTCTAGACCCCATACTCCCGACGATGTAGGGTTCTAAGCCCCATTCTCCGGACGACTTAGGGTTCTAAACCCCATACTCCCGACGATGTAGGGTTCTAAGCCCCATATCCACCACGATCTAGGGCTTTAAGCCCGAACCTCACCTGGACATTGGACACAGCTGCAGACGGATGCGCGATGGGAGGCGCGGAAGGATGCGCGGAGACGGTGTCGAAGGCTATTAGGAGAGCTGGAGGCTACCAGGAGAGTCGGAGACTACTTGGAAGTCGGAGACTGCTTGGAGAATCTGAGGCTACCTGGAGACTTGGAGGTTTCCAGGAGAGTCGGCGGCTACTTGGAGAGTAGAAGGCTGTTTGGAGAGTCGGAGCTACCAGAAGAGTCGGAAGCTACTTGGAGAGTCGACAGTGCCAATCACACAGCGAGGATAATCCGTAAGGGGGCTAACCACATGTTCGACGTCATCATCAAAGGCGGCCAGGTCATAGACGGGACCGGCGCGCCGCGAGTCCAGAAAGACATCGGAATCAAAGGTGATTCAATATCCGCGATAGGAGATCTTTCGGGAGCCGAAGCCGCGACAACGATTGATGCCGCGGGACAAGTGGTCTCTCCCGGATTCATCGATATGCATAACCACTTTGACCAGACAATCCTCCTCTACCCCCACGGTCAGAGCGCGATAGCCCAGGGAATAACCACTGCGGTCACCGGACAGTGCGGGTTCTCACCGGCTCCGCTGAACGCCCACTATACAACGTGCTTCTGGGAGTACAACTGGTGGGATCGGGTCCAGCCGCGGAAGTACGACATGGAAGTAGTCGCCGACCTGACGAAAGTGAAGCAAGCTGCCAAAGAGTTCGCTGGGCTGGACATTAGCTGGTCGTCGTTCGGAGAATGGGTGGAAGCGGTCCGACGGGCTAGACCGGGACTCAACATCATCCCCCTCGTAGGCCACAGCACAGTCCGGACCGCGGTCATGGGCGAAGACTACCGGCGGCATGCGACCCCGGACGAAATAGCCGCGATGAAGCGCTACGTTGAGCAGGCGATGGACGAGGGCGCGGCAGGCATATCCAACGGAATGGACTACGCCCCCAACTCCTACTGTTCCGTCCAGGAATCCTATGAGGTGATCGGCGCGGCGGCCAAGAAAAACGGCATCTTCTCGTCACACTGGAGGAGGACCGGCCTCAGGCGGGGCTTCGGGAATCCCGGCCTAATCGACGGCATCAAGGAAGCTATCGACATCGCGAAGGTGACCGGCGCCAGGCTGGAAATCGCCCATCTTTCTCCGGGATACTTGATATCGCCGAGCCCGACGGCCAAGCTCTCGGCTCTGGCTGCCGAGGAGACTCTCGCTGTGCTGGACAATGCGCTCGCTGACGGCGTGGACCTGGCCTTCGACGTCATCCCCAACCATCAGACGGGCGGGGTGCTGCATGTACGTCATGTCGCCGCCTACCTGGATCCTTGGTTGAGGGAAGCCGGCTCCCCCGACGCGCTGGCGAAACGCCTGGAAGCTCCGGACTACCGTAAGGAAATCTGGGATTATCTCATGTCAGGCAAGTGGTATATGCTGAACCCCATCATCAACAGGAGTTGGGCTAAGAGCATAGTCATCGGAGACACCACAGTCAAGGAATTTGAAGGCCGCTCCATCGCGGACCTTGCGAAGGGATCGGGAGAAGATCCCCTGTACACGCTCATGGATGTAGTACGGCGCGACCCGAACGCGAGACTGGCCCCGCCTAAGGAAGGCTCAGATGAGGTCAAACGGATCTTCTACGGCCACAAGCTGGCGATGGTCGGAATCGACACCTTCATCGCCGACACGACCATGGAAGTGACGGTTCCCCCTTACTACCTGCCCAATCCGAATACCTACGGAGGAATGGCCAGGTTCATCAGGCTTTACGCCAACGGGCTCCTCGGTTTGGAGGAAGGCATCCACCGCCTCACCGGACTCCCCGCTTCCAGGCTGGACCTTCAGGACCGCGGCGTCCTTGCGGTGGGCAAGAAGGCTGACATAGTTGTGTTCAAACCTGACGAGGTGACCGAAAAAGGGACGGTCGAAGAACCGAGAGAGTACCCCTCCGGGTTCAGCTGGGTCTTCGTAAACGGCGTAGCGGCCATGACCGACGGGAGACTCACCCTGTCAGGCAGCGGCGAAGTGTTGACGCGCCGCTAATCGCGCTTTCCGCATCGGAGCGCAGCGTGCACCGGAGTGCCAGCATGCGCCGGAATGCAAGCGTGCACTGGCATACCGGCGTGAGGCTGCTCTAGCCGGCGGCAGCGGCGTGCCTTTCCTCCAGGTACTCCCGGCATTCGGGAAGCCTTTTCACTGTCGCGTAGGAGAGGACCGCTTCGCCGGTGCCGCCCAACATCGAGGCCAACGCGGCCAGCATCGCGCCACCACTGGGGAACAGCCTGGTAAGTACGACGATGGACAGCGCGCAAACAGTCGCGTTGGTTATCTTGCAGGCGGTAACCCACACCGTGCGCTTTTTCAGCATCAGGATCCCGGAATTGAACTCGTTGGTCGCGTTCAGCATGGGGCTGATGGCTAATACGCCTAGGGCAGTCATCGCGCTGGCGGCAATGTCCGGCGGAGCGCCCATTATTCCTCCAAGCACCAAAGTACCGATGCCCGGAAGGCTACAGAGGAGGATCGCCACGCACGCCACGCCGCCCACGATCCACGAGTACTTGCGTATCTCCCTGAACGTCCTGCGGTCTCTAACCATCACCATCACGGGCTGGTACATGTGGATGGTCACCGCGGACAGGATGCCCGAAAGACTGGTTGCCATCTGATATCCCGACAGCGTCAGCTCCGAGTTCACAGTACGGGCCAACGAGCCGATCATGACCGACCTCACCAACGGAGTCGCCATCTGCGCCAAAGCCAAGGGGACAAAAAACCTCAAGATATCCATACCTGTCGGAATCGTCTGCTCCGGCCCCTCTTCGGGAAGCGGTGGAACAAATCTCCAAGCGGCGATCCCGGAAACCAACATCTCAGCGGCAAGCCCGCCCACCAGGATTACCGCGCCTACCGGGCCGTAGGGCCAGATCTTGGGCAAGAATACGGCAGCGGTCAAAGACGCTCCCAACCGGAAAGCCATCGCGACCGTAACCCATCCTGTCTTCTTCCCGACCACGACCCTGGACTGAAAGAGCGACCGGATAGCCGAGACAGCGGGCCACAAGATCATCAGCCTGAGCGAGTAAATGGTCTTCTCAGCTACTTCGGGAGTGAGCCCGAGGATGCGACCGGTGAGGAAGTCCGCCAGCGGAGTCCAGCTGAGGATGGCCATTGTGCCGGTGATGACCGCGAGGATCTTGAAGGCGGTGGCAAACACCACTTTCATCGACTTCGTACCCCTGATGAAAGTGAGGCCCATCCTCTGCATGCCGAAACACATGATTTCAAACAAGTTGCCTACGGCGAATGCCGAAGCGTATGCTGAGAGTCCTATGGCAGGATCCGCGGCTCGAGCCACGGCGCTGGAAGCAGTGGTGTGGTTCATCATCAGCATTACGCCGGTTGCCGCTAGAGGTACATAGAACTTAAGGTACTGCGCTAGTGTGACGTGTGCCTCATCTTGGCTTATTGAGTTTGATCTGAATTTGTCCAATTGATATTCCTCATAATCAGGTATTTGATATGGTCCTGCTCATTCAACTATACACTAAGATCCTGATTTCAGTACCTCTTTGGTACGTCGCTACGGTCAGTGCGGCAGTGCTCCTGGCACCCAAGCCCCCACCACCTCGGTCCTCTAGGCCATGGGTTATTCTGGACCACGGGTTACTCAGCAACCTGATAATTCTCCAGCGCAGCCGCGAATTCTTCACGGATCTTGTCCCTAAGCTCGGGCGGCTCCACGACCCAGGCATGTCTGCCCATACTCATAATCCAACGTTTGAGTTCGCCGAGGCCGCCGATGGTCATGGTCATCCGAAGGCCTCCATCTTTCAGCTCGGTGAGTTTCTGGCTCTTGTGCCACTCGCGTCCCCGGATGTAAGCGGCCTGAGTCGCGTCAAACTCGATAACGACCTCCCGGGGTTCCCCGCGCTCGATGAAGAGGCTGTCCGCCAGGTAATCTTCCACGGAGAAGTCAGACGGAATCTCAAAGGATTCGCCGGTGATTTCGAGGTGGATGATTCTGTCTAGGGCAAAAGTCCTGACGCTTTTCCGCTCGTGACAGTAAGCGATGCAATACCAGGCGCCGTCCGCCATCCGTAAGTGGTAGGGGTCTATCAAGCGTTCGGATACTTTCCCGCTGCTAGCAGTGTAGTATTCCATGAAGACCGATTTCCGCTCTACCGCAGCCTTGACCAGTAGTTCGTACCGCTCGGCGACCTCGAGTTCTTCTCCGCGAAGAGGCTCTACCTGAAAAGACACAGTCCCCAGAGTGCGCTGCACATCCACAACGACGCTCCGGGGAAGCAAGACTTGAATCTTCTCCATGGCCTGCTGGACAAACTCCTCGAAAGGAGTTCCCCTGCACTGGCTCAAGAGCCTCTGGCCGAGGAACAGGGCGATGGCCTCGCCTTCCCCCAGCCTTACGGGCGGCATCTCAAAAGGCTCTGTGTAGTAGTAGCCTCTCCGGGTCCGGTCGAACTCAATGGGAGCGCCGAAGAGGTCTCGGAGACGGCCTATGTCCCGTTCGGCTGTGCGGGTGTTCACCTCAATTGCCTTGGCGATCTGTGGACAGTTAGGGTAGGTGCCCGCGGCGATCATTTTGTGAATCTCATACAGGCGCCAAAACCCGGTGATGGTGATGCCCGCTCTTCTCGACGGGAGGTTCATGGGAGCGGACAGATAGACCCGGAACTCGGTGCTCATGGGGAACGGCCTCCTATCCAACCAACGCCGCGGAGCGACACCGCTTAACCGGCACCACGGAGTCTATACATCGCGAAACCTGCATCACGGGACCTGCGTCGCGGAACCGGCACCGCGGACGCGGCGTCGCGGTTAATCGTTGCTTGTTCAAAGCTGCGTCAATATTCAGCGCAGCCGGAGGCAGATCCTGCCATTAAGAGTTTACAGCGGCCTTACGGACCGGGTTCAGAACCGGTCGCGCCGCCGCTTGCCGCGATAGCTCTCATGCCGTCGGTCATTTCTACCGTCCCGTCCATCATGACCCACACAGCTTCGACTCCTTCGAGGCTCTCCACCAGCGCGCGGCTTTCCTCGTACGGGGTCAGGAACACGGTGGTCGAAAGGAAGTCGGCAAGCCCGGAATCCTCGGTTACCACTGTAACCGCGTGGTAGTAGTCCGCGGGCATCAGCGTCTCGGGATCAATGAGGTGATGGATGATCTTGTCATCGACAACGTAGTACCTCTGGTAGTCGCCGCTGCTCACCACCGAGGCGTCGTTAACGTAGACAACGTCCAGGATGTTATCTCCATCGGACAGAATGGACTTCTGAGGGTCCTGCAAGCCAACTCCCCAGCGGGCGCGAACTCCGTCCAGAGGCTTGCCGATCGTCCGGACGTTGCCCCCCGAACTGATAATCCCGGAGATAAGCCCTTCGGCCTGGATTTCTCGGGCCACCAGTTCCGTGGTGTACCCTTTGGCAACTGCGCCCAGGTCAAGGCTCATGCCCTTTTCCGCCAAGTAGATGGTGCTGTTCTCCTCGTCGACGATGACTTTGTTTATGTCGGTGTACTGTGAGGCCTTAGTCAGTTTTTCAAGCGGGGGGATCTCGGCGGCCGAGGGATCATACAGCGCCCGTTCCCGGTAATCGTGCCATATCTTGAGGACCGGGCCCATGGCTATGTTGGTCTTGCCGCCGGTCTTTGAGTACCATTCTTTTGCGAAAAGAACGAGGTCGATTAGTTCCCGGTCAACCTTCACAGGCTCTATGCCCGCGTTGTCGTTGACCGTCTTGACGTTGTTCAGCCCTTCGTAATTGTTGTATATGTCGTAGAGTCGGTGGAGCTGGGTGAAACGCTCCTGTATCTTCGCGAAGTACCTGTCAAACTCCGCTTCGCTCTTCGTGTAGGCTACCACGGTGACGACAGTGTCGAAGGTGTCAAAGAAGCTATTCGTGTACTTGGTGTACTTGTCTTTGGTGAGGCCGCGGTAAGCCGCGAAGGCGGCTCCGGTCAAGATAACAGCCGCGATCCCGATTGCGAGCCACGTCTTCTTGGTCATAGGATCCGCCTCCTTGTCCCATCGTTAAATAGTATACTCCCCTACCGGGAACAGGTAGGGGAGTATGCGAATCCTCGCGACGCTAACTCTTATTTCGCGTTCTCGTAAGCTTCCTTAATAGCAGCGAGATATTCGTGAACGGTGATAGTCACCGACGAAGTTAGCTCGGGAACATCAGGCACCGCCGGATGAGATTCGTCGCGCTGCTTGACTTTGAGGCCGGTGATCTGGTTGACGGTCTTACCTACCATCCACTTCTCCAGCTCGGCAACCTGCTCGAACCAGTCCTTACCGATGGTGGAAACCCTGGTAAGGCCGTACTTGGGACCAAGCTCAACCTTGGTCGGAGGCGAGGCGTTCCTGTCGGAAGTGACCTTGCCGTCCTTGTCGAACTCGACCTTGGTCTGTGCGGTATCGATGATAGCGCGGACAACCTTGCCGTCCTTGTCAAAAGCTGCAGCGGCGATGACGGTGTCTACTTGGGCGAAGGGAAGGGTTTCAATGTCGTCCACCAAGGAGTAACCCTTCGACTTGCTGATGCTGATTTCGTGACCCAATCCAAGTGATACGGCACCCTTAGGAACGTCAAACGCGTTGTTGTAAGCCTCTTCTACAGCCTTCAGGTAATCCTCAACTGTAATCGTGACCTTAGACGTCAGCTCAGGAATGTCAGGCACAGCCTTGTGAGACTCGTCGCGCTCTTTTACCTTCAGAGACTTAATCTCAGACACAGTCTTGCCGATCATCCACTTCTCCAACTCGGCAATCTGTTCGTGCCAGTCCTTGCCAATGGTCGAGACTTTGCTCAAACCATACCTGTTGCCTAGCTCAACCTTGGTCTCACCGTGAGCGCCCAGATCCGACTTAACCTGGAGATTCTCATCGAAATCGACCTTCGTCTGGGCCGTGTCTATAGTGACCTTGACGACTCTCCCGTTCTGGTCAAACGCGACGGCAGCGATAACCGTATCGACTTGACCGGCCGGAGGCGTCTTGGTGCCGTCCTCATTCACTACCAGGTCCCTCGACTTGGCGATGGACGTAACGTGGCCGAGACCTATCTTAGCGATAGTGGGCGTGCTCGGCGAGGGCGACGAACATCCCGCGAGTATGCTGCCAGCAATGATGAGTACCGCAACAACCGCGACTGCCTTTTTCATGTCTCCTCTCCCTTTCCGTGATGTGGGCCTAGCCCTTCCACGAATACTTTATCACTATGTGTTTGTTCGCACTATGCTTTGTGCTGGGTTTTGAACGGATGGTCAATATTTACACGTTTGACCATAGATTGCACTTGGATTCACAAGATAGGATCCATTGGAAGAGCGTTCCGGCGCGTGCGTCTTATTTTACACCAGTTTGTGAAACTTTACACTGTGTAGGGTTTCACAAACTCGCCTGTGCATTTTCGCACAAAGTTTACTGCGAGCAACTTTTGGGGCTTGAGGTGTGAGACTCGTGGGAGGTTCCTCTTATCGAGGCGTCGAGACTCCGGCAAAATGAGAGACGGGGGCAGCTCGGCCCCCGTCATGTTATGCGGTTTCTTGGTAACTGTCGCCCGCCTGTTGTAACTCATGTGTGCTGCTCATCTGTCGCTACTCTTCTGTTGTTGCTCACCTGTTGTTGCTTGTGAGCGGGACACATCGCGTCGTCCGCGACCGGTCCTACTCCTCCGATTCAGCCTCGTTGAACATCTTGAAGACCTGGAGAACCAGTTTGTCAGCTGGATCCGAGTAGTCCTTGGTCCCCGTCACAAGTAAGTCTGCATTGTGGCCGTGAATGACGCCCCAAGAAACCGAGTTGTCAAACTCTGCCAGGAGCCTTGGCTCGCCGGACCCGACCAGCCAGAAAGCGGAGCCCTCCGGCGACGCTAGGATGCCCACGACTTGGTCCTCAAACACCGGCTCCATTCCGTAGAGCTGCCACAGACCGTCACCGACCTTGACCGGGCCACCATCTTTGGGCGCGTACCACAGTTCCGGGTTTTTCATGTCCGACTCCTCCAAGTGGGCGGTGTTGAAAAACAGTCCGCCTCCGGACGGCTGGACAAACGCCAGGTAGACTGTTGAGTCCTCATCAAACCCAGCGAGGCCCCTCATGTCGGCGACCTTGGACGGAGCTTGGTTTGTATCCGTAACGTCAACGAGGAAGGCACTCTCGTAGGAAACTGCGCTCAGGCGCTGGTCGGGCGGGAGTTCAGTGCCGTCCGGCTGCGTGACGCGAAGCTTGCCCGCGAGGAACCCCAGGGTCTTGGAATCGCGCGCCCATGTGGCACTTGAGAGTACCTGGCCATCGATCTTGATCGTCTTTATTACATTGCCATGCGGGTCGACCACAGTAAGCTCTGACGCTATAGGCAGGAGACTGTCTTCTCCCTGGACGACCTGGAAACGCTCCCATGGAGGCAACGACGCGGCATCAGGTTTCTGCTCTGCCGTGTATGCGACGATGTACTTCCCGTCAGGCGACCACTTAGGAAGGAAGCTCAGAGTTTCACCGGTAGGAAGCAAGGGGCGTTCCTCACCGGTAACCATGTTCAGGATGTACAGCCCGTTCTTGTCTTCCTCATTCAAGTCGTAGACCGCGTACTCGCCGGTCGGCGAAATCCTAACGTACAGCAGGCCATCGTAGACCGGGAGCCCGTCCTTGACCAGCCTCACGGCCTTTTGATTGAGGTCGACCTCCCACAACTGGCTTGTTACGTGCAGATAGACCTTGGCCTTATCCTCGACGTAGGTCGCCTCGTGTAGGTAGCCATTCTCAAGCTCGATGAAACCGAGCTCTTCGGTCTGTCCTGTCTCCACGTTTCCGGACACGAGGAGGACGCCATTCTTGTCCTGGTAAGTTCCGTCGTCCTGCTTGCCGGATTCCAGAAATACACAGGTCATGGCCGAAGTCCATCCTATAGGCTGGAGCCAAACGTAGTTGGAGTACGACCATTCAGAATCCACGGTTTCAAGGATTACATCCTGGCCGGTTTCTCCCTGGAGAGATACCGCCACGATTTGGATGCCGTCGGTTGTCCGCTGCTGTACCAACATGTACTTGCCGTCGGGAGATATTGCTTGCCCCGCCTCTCTCGTGTAGATGTCTCCCACCAGTTCCTTGGTCAAGACGACCTTCGGGTTCAGAACCATTTTGGGAGCCGCGGGTACGGGCTCAGTGCATGCAGTCAGGACAAGCGCCAACACCAGCGCGATAGAAAAAACCGTGAGCTGGCCGCGGTTCAGGAGTCCGTTCGAGCCTCGGTTCGGACCTTGGCTGGTACCTTGTTTCGATCCATGTATCGAGCCTTGGCTCGCTCGCCTGACGCGGCGATCGCTTGGGACAAGCGACTGCCTTATCGGCATCATATTAGTCTCCAAGGGATACCCCTCCGTTGAGAATTGTTCACCAATATCAGACAGGTATCTGGAGGACTAGGTTCCTTCCTTGAGCTTGAATGAGCGGGGTTTGTAATGTCATGTCAGCGGGCGCAAGGGGACTACTCAGCGCACGCTTTAAGGCAGTCCTCGATAAACGACTCCATTTGACCTGGGCCGCGAAGGTGCCATTTCTCCACGAAAGTGCGCAGTATGGGCGGAACATAGATGAAACCGAGGCTGGCCTCCCATTCCGCGTCACGCCATGCGTCTAGCTCCTCAGTTCGTTGCATATCTTGCCTACCATCTCGCTGAGTGTTTTCTTCACCATCCCGTTGAGCCTCTGCTTGAGCACCGGAACACCCATCCTGAAGGATGCTGGACCCCTCCTTGCCGGCGTCCCAGGCGCCCCGCGCCGCGTACTTCACCCAGATCGAGGCCGCCCGGACCAGAGTTTCCTCGAACACTCGCAGCCAGGACTCGTCTCCCCCGTCCCACGCGTACTGCATCCTCACCATAGCTGTGGCAAGTTCGGGAGTGAAGAGGGAGCGGCGGTTCAGGATCGCAGTCCTCGCATCACGCATCGCCTTGGCGAAGACCTCATGTAGCAGTTCATGGACTACGGACGTCAGCCGGGGCACGGCGACAATTGCGTGCAGTATCTCGTCCTTGTGGATGAAGTCGGCGATCATCGGCGACTGCAGAGGGTTCGGGATCACATTGAGATTTGGAAGCGCATCGGTTTGAATGCCGAGAGCTTGGGCCAGCGACGACACCGCTCCGGCTGCGGCCTCTTCAAAGGGTTTCAGCCGGGCTGGATCCATTGCAGTCTGATACCTGTTCCACAACCCGGCCATGGCAGGATGGTTCTCCAGCGCGGCGTGAGCCTTGGGGTAATCCATGACCCAGGCGACCGTGTCCTCTCCTTTTTGGGACCGGTCTACCGGGAACTCCTTGATGGCCTTGAGCAGGTCTTTGTGGTAGGCGTCCGGCACGGGGTCTTGAGAGGTGTTCGGCACAGGGGTTTGGGAGGTGTCCGGCACCGGGTCTTGGCAGGCATCCCGCGCAGACTGTCGGAAAGCTTCAGGCACAGAATCTCGGGTCATACGATCCGATCGGGTCGCGCGCCCCGACGCCGCCTGCGTCAGGCTCGCTTCGGACGTAGTCGGCAATCCCGCGGGAGGACCAAAGTGAAAAGCCGCATGGATAAGCATCGCTGCACGCGGCCAATAAGGGTTGACTCCTCCATGCTGAAGCCTCGCTTGGGAGAAGTAGCGCAACGCGCCGGCGTCCCAATCCGTGGCCTTGATGTCCCTGACAACCTCAGACAACGGGTCGCTGTCCTCAAGGCGGGTGAGGTCGTATCCTGAAGCTATGAGTCCCGTGTACAAGACAAAGACCTGTTTGT
>ENA-UPSB01002066-UPSB01002066.1-bioreactor-metagenome-genome-assembly--contig:-NODE-2066-length-20477-cov-10.776711_pt1 | contig 20477 bp, 17 predicted proteins | sample MGYA00238182_ERZ773286 | MGnify/ENA primary metagenome ERZ773286 (study PRJEB29026, sample SAMN07631240) | bioreactor metagenome | isolation source: Switchgrass digestor | place: USA: Dartmouth... | reverse complement strand
CCGCTTGAACTCAACAACTAGGAGGAGAATTTACACCACAATCAGGACTTGACCCCCTCCTGCTTCGACAATAACCATCCCACACTAATTAGGTACATATATCTTCTTTAAAGGTAAGAGCGCCTTTGTTTCAACCAGTAAATCTTCATACCACTGTAGAACGAGCTGAACAAGCTCGGTGAGATCGATTGTCTTTACTCCATTGTGCTTCGCTACATTCATGGCATGTGAAGTAAATCCGCCCGTGGATACGAAAATACTGTTTGCATCAATCGGATTAGCCCCTAACAACTGTTGTACCTCGGGAGCACCGGTCGCTGCTCTTCTATGTTTTACCTGCACCTTAATTATGGGTTTCTCGAAACCAAAAGCATCTTTGTGAGCTAGGACATCTACTCCGCCATCGGGCCCCGGCGGACTCACTGTTGTTTGATATCCCATCGCTCGTAAAAGCCCGGCAACAAGCTCTTGCATTTGCCAAGGATCGAGTTTGTCGACAGCATCTTCCACCATGGCAGTTGCTTGGGCAATGAAATCTTCAGTGTTGTTACCGACTTCATCGTCGCTATCGTCAGTTTCTCCTGGAGGTTCTATCTTGCCAGTACCGTCAGAAAGGATTTTTTCAAACTCATGACCGCATTGATCTATACAAAAGACTGTCAGGGTCGAACCAAGAGTGTTCTTTGTTTTTGGGTCAACAGATCCCTTGGTATCCGCTTCTCTTCCCATTTCACCTTTATAGTATTGGGATAGTAGTCTCCGATAACATTTGGGTCATAACGATGTTCTCTTACTACAGTACCTATAATATATTCCCTGCTATCCTTGGCATATGTTATAACTCGGTGGCCTTTCTTAATGTGATGAACAAATCGCCAAACTTGGCTCGCACCCACAATGCGTGACCGAGGTGGGCTATTTGAATAAATCCTGTGTGCTTCTTGTATTAAATGATCTCTATCACTAAATCTCGACGGATCTCCAAGTTCATGCCAACCAATCGATGCCACTTGCTTTTTAAGCCATTCGGGAATAAGTTCATTTGAGTCGCCAGCACGGACCATCCACCATGTCAAAAGATATCACTCCCTGATTATCATTCCGAGTATCCCGTTTGTCTCTCATCTATCAATAAAAAAGGTGATCAACTCGATTTTCTAATAGATAGGATTCGAAATCTGAATCAAGCACAGATCTGCTATGGCGGCTGACTACATTGTGATCGGTGTACATATACAGGTGATAACGTCCTTTAGGATGTTGTTGTGCCATGTCGTGGAATTCCTCGAATGTAAACATCCAGATCCTTTCACTAGACAAATCAACAAGAGCAATTATTTGAGCTGGCGAATCGTCCCGTAACCACCAATCCAATGCAAGCTTACCTTTGCCACCACCGGGCTTAGGTTCCGAACATGTTTTCACTTGAATCGTTATAGCTTCTTTTTTTCTTGGGGAATATGCCACTAAGTCTATTCCATAATCTGTAGTTAACTGAGATGATTCAATACCATTCAAGAGCAATCTATATTGAACCAATAGCTCGCCGCACTTGCCAATTTGTTGTTTGTTGACTTGGATGGTCATAACCTCCATCTTTTTAGCTTTTTACAATTCTCCTTGAAACACCAACTGTATTACTTCAATGGTATTTACAGCAGTTCACCACTAGTACTGATGATATTCTCCACTGCAATAATGATTTCACTGCGTGACTCTCTTACTCGTTTTTCTATGCGCTCCAAGTAATCATCTCCCAACGATTGTCGTAAATACTCTAGCTCTTTTCGAAAACGGATCAATCTATCTTTTGTCGCCTTTTTGTCCATTTCTGGCACTGTAAGGCGGCGTAATGTATACTTTGATAGAGTTTGGAATTCCCTTATATCCCTCAACAACGTCTGAATGAAAGGTAGATAGTCTTTCAATTCAGCAGCATGATTGGCTAGAGCGCTGTTCAGGTTACTGTCAGCCTTGGCTAGTAACGATTGTTCACTACGCGGTAGCAATAGTTGCTCGCGAAATGCCTTAATTCTTTCATACGCAGGCCAAAATCTTGGGGATAATGATTGGCGAGCTGTCTCTGGTTCACAACGAATGAGAGGCAGCGCTTCTTCAAATAGCAGCGGATGCACTTCAAGCTCTTCAATAGCTGTATCGGGTACAAAATGAACGAAAAGTTGAAGACCCTTTCGGCGAAAAACTAACAATTGATTATGGTCAGCTATCTTGGCTGTCTTCACCCTTGCAGGGAAATCTGCCAACCCACTCACTAGTTCCGTATATTTTTCCTTTATACTATGAAACTCTTTCCGGACGGTGGTTAGCAAGCTTTCCTCCTCTTCTTCTTCTGGATTTCTGTTAATCCGTCTAAAGAGCTCAGCGGGAGAAGGTGCTTCCTCAGGAGCAAATATCTTTGCATCTTCCCCAAGGGTATTGTGAATCAAGAACATCTTTTCTGCGGCAATCTCTCGGCTCTTGACCACTTCAGCACCTTGTTCGGTAGGGAAAAAGTTACAAATATACAGTGCTTTAAAGACTTTCCGCCCAATGCGATTAATACGTCCAAGCCGTTGAATCACACGCGTTGGATTCCAGGGAATATCGTAATTAATCACTGCGCCAGCTCTGTTCAGGTTGACTCCTTCAGATAGTTTATCAGTTGTAATCAGGATGTCAAAATCATCCCGCTGCACGTCTTCATGATAGCTTGCGTCAAAATTAGAAAGGAGATCAGCGAAAAAGCGTTTACTAAAGGAGCGATCTGCAACTAACACGCGTCCAGGAATGGTTGCTTCCAATAGTGGAGCAATATAATCAACGGTATCCCTATATTCACTAAAGATCACTAATTTGCGAGTTGGTTCTGCTGCACCAGACCTAAGCTTTAATACGTTTCTAACTGCTTCGATAAGACACTTGCTCTTTGGATCATTAGTAACGAGTCCTAACGCATCCACTTGCTTGGCGATTTCCTGAAGTAGCGTTAGGTCAGATCGTATATCATTCAGAAATAGCTCTGGCTCGTCAAAATCATCGACAGTATAAACACGATCATGCCGGGGATTAGGGTCTTCCTCTTGTTCAAGTCGCTCAGCAAATAGCCTAAGCGCCTCTTCTATAGTTTCTTCGTCTTCGTCCCATATCTTTTCGATAAGGCTCCTATCCAGAATATACCGTCCTGTCTTTTCAATAAAGCTTAAGACCATTGAATGAACGCGGATAAAATTACCAACACTTTGCGCAAAGGCTCCAAACGAGCTCTCAAAACGCTTAACTAATAACCTGCGCATGAAGTCATATAAGTTGCGTTGCTGTTGAAAAGTGAAGTACCCATCTTCATCGAGTTCTCCTAACGTCCGACGTTTTTCATAAGCATAAGGTTGATATATGGCGCCTCGAAATACGCCATCCTCACCAAAATAATCATTGATTACTCGGTCATAAAATGCTGACTGTTCGGGGGTTAACTCGTAGAACAATTCGATTGGATCAGCAACGTCAGAGAGTGCGGTAACTTCCTGACTGTAAAGTGGGTCGCGTTTCAGATCTAATCTGTTGCGGCGAATAACTACAGGTTCTATCACGGCGCGAATTTCATCTGCAAGCCTTTTCACACGACGTCTGGTTCTTAATAGATCAATGGGAGGAGGCAACTCGAAAATTTCGGTATAATACCTTTCGGCTCTCCCCTGCCGCTCTCCACCTGCATTATGATAGCGAATAATGTATGACAATCTGCGAAATTCACTGTTATAACGAGCAAATCGAGCAGCTAGTCTTTCATCCAATGTCAAGGTCGACTTGCCAGGTGGTATGAATAGCTTTAATAACGAAAAAATGTCTGCCGGTGCATTGTTAAAAGGTGTTGCTGTAAGTAAAATCACGTGTCTGTTGGCGCATATTTGGCTTAATCGCTCATAAGCTTGAGTATCCTCATTTCGGAAACGATGGGCTTCATCAACTATAATGGTATCAATATCATCACCGTACTGCGCTAGATATTTCTGGACCACTTCTAAATCACCTAGGGAATATACATCCCAATCGTGTAGTCCAAAATCGTTCAAGTATTTGTACCAACCGGTTGACTCAGCTCGATCACCAATGAGAGCCGGTGGGCAAATAACCAGACCACGGCCATTTCTTTCCCGGGCAAGCCAGCTGGCAATAACGGATTTGCCTAAGCCAACCACATCAGCTAGAATCACTCCACCATATTCCTCTAAAACGGTCAGCGCTTGCTGAACAGCATCCTCCTGATATCGGTAGATCTTATATCCACGTTCCTCCATTAATCGCTTCACCTGAGGTCGCAAGGCTTTTTGCTCCATCAAGTCAAGATAAGTTTTGAGTACTAATGCATATGCTTCAAAGGGAGTGATTTCTGCGACCTGTGTTTGACGGCGGATAACTTGGATAATCTGGGCTCTGCGAGCATCTACTTCACTAAGAGGAATGGCTGTAGCCCACAACTCGTCGAAATATGCCTCCGCATCGTCCCATCCATAATCTCCTATTTCTACGTTAAACTCGTTTTGCCCCACAAGGCCACTCCGAGTGAGATTGCTAGAGCCAGTTATAAAACGACCAGGAGAGTTCATTATCGTTTGTCCGGTTTCATCCAAACGGAACAGATAGAGTTTTGCATGATTCGGTTCAAATGTCTTGCGCAGTTGCAGCCGACCTTGTTCAATAAGATCTAAAAAGAATGATACCTGTTCGTAGAAATCCTGAGTATCCAAGGATTCGTCTGTTAGTGCATTAAGGAGAGAGGCAAAAAATCTTCCCACCAGTTCCTCTTGAGTAAGCCTATCCGAATTAGGAACTGCGACTTCCAATACCTTGTCTAAATACCAATCAGTATCGAGTCCTATAAGTATTTTTAACGTTAAACCATCACTGGCTTTCAATTTATCATAAAGTTCCCGCCAACCCGAGAAGTAGAAAAACCCAACCAGGAATTTCAGTTCTTCACTGTGTTTGATTAATGCATGTATCCGACTCTTAAGGGTGCGTTGTGGAGCATTTGTGATGAAATTAGCCATTTTGGTTAACACTCCTTGCCTTACTAATGCGCTCCCAGACTAATTGACAAACTGCTCGGTATACTTCTTTCCGTTCTTCCATGGTCAGCCCAAGAGCGTCAAAGACTATATCATCTAGTTCCTTGCGATGCGGTAATGGATTCGGTTCCTGCTCCCTTATTGGAACACCTGAACTTGGGTCAATACCGCATTCGATAAAAACACTTTGTATCTTTGATGCGGTTTTCATTTGAACACGGTCCTTAGGTATAGTCAAGGAAGGAAATTTCCTAATGTCGATTCCCTCAGTTTTAAGAGCACCGTCTCCCAAATTGGCTCTACCAAAAAGTTCCCTAACAAGAACAGCGAAAACAGAGAACAGTGTCACGATATGCTCTCTATTATTATTGGGAGTTATCTCAAATAAGTTATGATCAACCTGCACTCTATAGAGATTCACAAAAGCAGCCAGACGGTCACCATGAATCATAGGCCAGAGATATAATCCAAACTCTCGATCGCCCAGATCCCACCATCTTTGACGTGCCCGTAGAGTAGACCGCAAGTTGTATCTCTGCCTTTCCCCCCATTTAACATAATCCAAGGCACGCAATCCATGTAATTCTGCTTTATCCTCATGACACATAAAAATACGATACCTGAGAGCATCTGGCTCAATTATCACCTCTTCGCTCTCCCGCGGGCTCTTAATAACCGGCTTCAGAAACTCCTCCTCAATTTCTCCTTCCCAGCCAACACCGTTTCGCACGCGCAGAAGACCAGGCTTGGAACCAGGCCCGAGTGGTTCCAAGTAGAAGAAATCGTTAGCACCCGTAGTAAAACCACGACGCACTTCCGCAATGTCACCTAAACGGACCAGCTTTCCCTTTCCCTTTTCTAAAATAGTGAAGAATATTTCGGGTGCACGCAAATATTTACCGCCCCATTTGTCACCCAAATACTTACCTAATAGACTGCTCCTTCTGGGCGAAATCGAAACGCCTTTTAAGCCTGATTCTGTCACATATGAAGGTGAGACTTCACTAACCAACTCGAGAGTAGGTTTCTTACAATCAATTTCTTCTCTGCTAACCGCCACTTCTGAACCGTGATGTAACAACTCTCTGACAGCCATCGGAAACACGCGAAAATCATCAGTGCGTCGTGTTTCCATCGCATTTTCAATGGCAAGCAAAGTATCGGATGCTATTACATCCTCAAATGGCTTCTTGAAAGCAACAAACCGAATCATATGACTTTCCTTGACTCCTCGGGGTGGTCCGGCTACAGTTATGACAGTATTAACGTCAGCCCGGGCAAAGCTCCTGCGAGCGTGATTATCAATTACAAAGTAAAGGGGCGTTTGGTACAAGAAAAACTCTTGTAACCACGTACCAAAATCAACATCCAACCAGGAATTAGAACAAATGAAAACATGTACTCCATTCTTGTTGAGCAGTCGTAAAGAACGAACATAAAAATAGGTATACAGATCTGAACGTCCACTTGGTTTCCGTCCCGGTTTAAAATCAGCTGTTTCCAGCTCCGATTTAGCAAAATGACTGGGGAAATCAATTAGCACCATCTCAGTTAAAGCACCTTTATAGGTTGCGGGATCAAGATTACCATTCGGATCACTGATATGCTCTTGACGCACATACGGTGGATTACCGATGATGATATCGAAACCACCACGTTCAAAGAAAATCTCTGGAAATTCGATACTCCAAATGAACGGCCTCTCTTCTTTCAGGTTGTTTTTCTGTTCATTGAGCTCCTCCAGTTCTCTTTGCAACCGTCTAATCACATGTGCAAAATCCAGCTTCTTTTGCTCTAGACCGATGTCTTCTACCGAAAATGGCAATGGCCCGCTTTCATGCCGTGGCTCTTGTAACATCCGTATTTTATTACTGCGCTCGATGATTTCTTCGTCCAGAATCGTCCTAAAGATGTCCAGTTCCTCGTGCTCTATATCATAGCTATCCGTTTTTTTGTTGTAGAAAAATTCACTTTTCATGCATTTCAGACGAGTAATTCGGCGTTCCAGATCTTTCGACAATTTAACATTCCCATGAACGGGGAATGTCTTACTACCTACACGCTGAACAAGCGAATCACCCGTCCGCACTTTGAACGACAAGTTAGGTAGCAATGGCTCACTGGAATGTTTTTCGGTCTCAGGCATGTCCACAAATAAAGTTAGCCAGAGGCGTAATTGATTAATCCATACTGCCCATCGTTGAACATCCACACCATATAGCGAGCGAGAAATAATTGCTTTTTTCCGCTCGAATGGCGTTGGAGCTTGGCTTTTTAAGTCTTGGGGAGTGTTTTCTTGAGTATACAAATCCTCCAATACCTGCTCTAGTACTTGCAGCATACCAACCTCAAATGCACCAGATCCGGCTGCTGGATCACAAACAGTAACCGTCTCAAGATGTTCAATCAACGTCCGAATTTGCTCTGGGGAAATCTCGTCGCATTCCCCATGATGATCATGCAGTTCTCCAGCACGGGTTGTTTTGAAGAAAAGACGGTAGAGTCTCTCCTTTGATATATCTGTATTCTGTTCCAACCATTTTACCAGGGCCAATCTGCACATTAAATCAACTTCTACACGGGGTGTATACACCGCACCTTGGTCTTTGTTGGTTATCCTCTCCAAGATAATGCCTAGGAATTCAGGGTTTAGCTCAAGCTCTTCATCATAGAGTTCGTTTTCTTCTACCGTGAAATTATACTGGAAAAGGAAATCAAAGAACTCACAGATGGATTGATCCATAATCCGTAGTCCACAATCATCCACATTTTGTTTACGTTTGAACAGCTCTCCATTCAAGTAAGGTGCATTATGCAAGATTTCTTTCGTGCAATTGGAAAGAGGCGCCATATCGATTATCTCTTTGCTGCCAGGTGGAGAATTGAATGCACCAAAAAAGAGCGCGAAATACGGTTCATCTCGATCACTCAAAACGGTTAATGCCGATCACCGAATACGGTTCATGCCGATCACCAAATACGGTTCATCCCGATCACCAACTACCGCTTAATCCGATCACTTTTGGTGGGGGTATCCTCTAAAATCAACTTTGCCATAGGACATTTGCGCCCGGAATCTAAGTTCAAAGGTAACTTAGAAGAAGGGTGGATGCAGAGACCATGGCCACAAGGAGGATATCCGTGCGAAAGATCAAAGAAGTCCTGAAACTGAAATGGCATGACGGCTTGAGTAATCGCAAAATCGCCACGAGCTGCAATGTTTCACCAAGTACTGTAAGCGACCTAGTCCAAAGAGCTGCACATGCAGGGCTATCGTGGCCATCGGTCCAGGAAATGACCGACAGAGCCCTGGAAGAACTGCTTTATGTAGATGTCAGTGTCAGAAAGCCTCCTGACGCAATGCCCAATTGGCAAGCAGTTCATAAAGAGTTATCCCGGCCAAAGGTAACTCTTAAGCTTCTGTGGCGAGAATACAAGGAGATTCAACCCGACGGTTTCCAGTATACGCAGTTCTGTTATCACTACCGCCAGTGGGCCAAACATCTCGATGTTGTCATGCGTCAGCACCATAAAGCTGGGGAAAAGCTTTTCGTTGACTGGGCTGGACAGACTGTCCCTATCCATAATCCGATTACTGGCGAAATCAGTGAGGCCTATTTGTTTGTGGCTGCTCTAGGAGCCAGCAACTATGCCTTTGTCCGTCTGTATCCTTCGATGGAGTTGAGGAATTGGATTCAGGCTCATTGTCTTGCTTTTGAGTTTTTCGGTGGAACACCAGTCATCGTAGTGCCAGACAACCTTAAGACCGGCATCACGAAGCCCAATTATTACGATCCAGACCTTAACCCTACCTATGCAGACATGGCCAGGCACTATGACGTAATCGTTCTCCCTGCAAGGGTTCGCAAGCCTAATGACAAAGCAAAAGTTGAAAGTGCGGTTCTCCACGTAGAACGCAGAATCTTGGCTGCCCTTAGGGACTACACCTTTTTCAGCGTTGACGAGGCCAATGACGCCATAGCCGAAAAGCTGCAAGAAGTGAACAACGAACCATTTCAGAAACTGGACGGTTCAAGAACGACATGGTTCTTGGAGTTGGACAAACCTGCCTTGAGTTCGTTGCCTGAGAAGCGTTATGAGTTCCGTCAGTGGAAAAAAGCCACTGTTCATATGGATTACCACGTTGAGTTTGAAAAGCGCTTCTACAGCGTACCCTACAAACTCGTGGGAAAGTCTGTTGAAGTTCTGGCCACTCAAACCATGGTCGAAATCTTCTATCAAGGTATTCCTGTGGCTGCACACAAGCGCTGTGGCAAATTCGAGCGCTTCTCAACAAAGAGTGAGCATATGCCTCCTTCCCACCAGAAATATGCATCCCGCAGCCCAGAAACCATGGAAGCCTGGGCAGGACAGATTGGAGAACATGTCCAAGAATGGGCACATAATCTCTTCGAACGCTGCCGGCATCCAGAACAAGGTTATCGTGCCGTCTTAGGTGTTATTCGATTATCCAACAAGTATACTTCGGAACGAGTAAACAATGCCTGTAAGAGGGCAATTATCTATGGTGCCTACTCATACAGAAGCGTTAAGTCCATTCTTGAGAAGGGCCTAGACAGCGTGTCCCCGGATCACCTAACACAAACAGCGCTGCCTGAACATGAAAATGTCAGAGGAGCTGAATATTACGCTGTAGGAGGAGGTGAATCAGAATGGGCATCCAACAGACATTAGAACGGATGCGCAAGATGCGTTTGCCTGGAATGGTGCAGGCTTATCTGAGAGACTCCCAGATTGAAGGGATAGCGGAACTGCCATTCGAAGAGCGCTTGACCCTAATGGTGGACCATGAATGGGCTCTTCGGGAATCCAACAGAATTGCCAGGCTGCGCAAAAGAGCTCGGTTTCGAGTTGACGCCATGCCAGAAGATATCGACTATCAGCATCCCCGTGGGCTTAAGCGGAGCCAGTTCCAGGAACTGTTGCGCTGCGACTGGATTAGGCAAGGGCATAATGCACTCATTGTTGGCCCAACAGGTGTTGGCAAGACCTTTCTCGCTTGTGCCCTGGGAAATGCAGCTTGCCGTCAAGGCCTATCGGTAAGATATTACCGTGTTCCAACGCTGCTGCGTGAAGCAGCTGTTGCCCAAGGCGACGGCCAGTACTTTGAGCTTCTAAAGACTCTGCGGAAGGCTGAACTTCTGATCCTTGATGACTGGGGACTGGCCAATTTACTTCCGGCTGAATCCCGGGATCTTTTGGAAGTACTCGAAGACCGTTCCCAACGTTTCTCTACCTTGGTGGCCAGTCAGCTGCCCATAGAACACTGGCATCAGAGTCTTGGAGATTCCACCATTGCGGATGCCATATTGGACAGAATCATTCACAACGCACACAAAGTCTTACTGCGTGGTGAATCCATGAGAAAGATTACAAGGGATTCGGAAAACGAAGCAGAATTTCACAGCAAGAAAGAAGACTAAATTACCAACAAGAGGATACCCCTCTGTGGTAATCAAGATTTGGACTCGTAATTCAGTGATCGCCATGGACCGAATTGAGCGATCGATTCATAACGTAATCAGTGATCGGATTGAAGCGTATTCGGTGATCGAATTAACCGAAATACACGAAAGAGAGGTTCTAACCACTCCTTGTATAATGTATCAGAACTACCCAATTGTTTATATTCATCCAAGAAGTCCTGCATGAATCTTGGATTATCTCCAAGCCAACCTTTCTTTTGAACAAAACCCAAAAAGATGATACGTATCGCAAATAGCAATGCAAAGTCTCGTTTCAGAACTTCATTGTTAGTACCTTGTACACCATTAGACAACCTATCGTAATGATCCTTGAATTCTCTGTAGAACTCATCAGAGACAGCTTCAATCGAAAACGTCTCCAGTATGCCTGATATATCCGTAAAACTAGCTTTTTGTATTTGTTGTATGAATGTCTTATTTGAAAGGCAAGGATCTACATAAAAAGTGTATCGCTTGAACGTACTGTACTCTCGCTTAGTGCCATGATATGCCACTGTAACTAGTGAAAACCTGAAACGACCAGAATCGTCATAGAAAGCAAAAATACCTGCATCATGAGCTTTGTATCTTAGAATTCTCTTCGCAAGTTCATATTGCTTGCGCTTGCCCGAACGTATGTTCAGTTCCCTTTTCGTATGAATTGTAGCAACAATCACGGATTGAGCGTTTCGGAATTCAATAAGACCTATTTGTTCTGCTTTATTAAACAGATCATCGGTTTGACCCCCCAACTTTGGAGAATATCTGCTTAATGTTCCAACTATCACATGATTGCTCTTTTCTTAGGCAACCATCATAGTTGGTTTGACTTCCTGGTCAACATTACTGCGGTAAAATGTCATGGGCGCTTTATTTTTTAGGCTGCCATGACGTCGCCGGTGATTGTAGTAATCCATGAACTCACTGACACATTTGTAGGCTTCAGCATAGGACTGAAACTCATGGCGAGACAGGCAGTCGCTTTCTAAAATTGAGTGAAATGATTCAATATGAGCGTTCATGTTCGGTGTGTTGATTGGTATACGAGTGTGGTTAACCGGCAGCTCCGCACAGCCATCCTGGAATGCATGGGCCGTGAATTGCGGGCCATTGTCTGTACGCAATATCAGTTTATCAAGATCCGTTACTCCTCGGAGTAAAATGGCTTGCCGGAGGGTTCGAAGGGCATCCAGAGCCAAAGCATTAAGCCCAATGTGGTAGCCGACAATGCAGCGGTCATAAACATCGATGATTGACATCATGAAAAAGAACCTATCTATACCGGCAATATAGCCGTATTTCAGATCCATCTGCCAAAGCTGATTGGATCCGGTTACCTCAATTCGTTTGGCCAGTTTGCGCGGATGCTTAGGATTCACTTTCCGCTGAGGAAGCAGCACATCCAGCTCCTTACACAATCTGTATACCTTTTTGTGGTTAATGTTCAGCCCATAGTCCTCTTGCATGCTGGCCGTAAGCTTTTTATAGCCATAAGGATACCCATCGCCGGAGAGCTCCTCCATGATGAACTCTTTAATCTGTTCATCGGAAATCTTCCGCCCTGTATAGGTGCAGGAGTAGCCTAGTATCCGGCGTCCAGCCCGGCTTTTTAATGGTTCTGACTTATCATCAGACTCAAGCAGAGTTTTCTTCGATTGACGAGCCTTATGACTGTAGTAGGTGGAAGAAGCTAAACCGACAGAGTGGAGAACAAGGCCAGCATTATACCCTTGTTCAATCCACCGACTAGCTATCATCACTTTGTCGGTTACCGAGGGTTTTTAAGGTCCCTTACCTCTTCCATGATTGTAATTTGGAGTTCTTTTTCGGCAACGATACGCTTTAGTCTGTCGTTTTCGGTACTGATTTTTGCAAGTCTGGCTTCCAGCTCTTTGATTCGCTTGGCTTCATCCGCAGGCAAAGGCTTAGTTGAACCAATTTTCTTAGCTTTCCTTCTCCAAGTGTGAATTGTATTCGGTGAGATATTATGCCGCCTAGCGACAAGCGAAACATTCCCAACCTCCTGGGATTCCCTTAATATCTGTTCTTTGAATTCTTGCGTATAATCTCTTTTTGTCATGAAACTTCCCCCTGATCTGAATGATAGCAGATAAAAGGATTTTCTCCAAATCTATTAGGGGGGCTAAATAGCACAGGACTCCTGTAACTAGCAACATCGTGGACTTTTATTTTAGTAATCAATCCTTGCTCCTCCCTTCTAATCTCGTAGCCTTCGTCATCTATCCCAATCCTGTAAGGTTCTTTGAAATATCCTGTTCACCCATCCAGGGATCGCTTGGACACTATATACGTAAAAAGAGCACCATAGATGAAATAGCAGATATGAGGTGCGTATAGGTGCAATGGAAAGCCTAGATACTAAAAAGTGCTGATAAAGTATGCGCCAGTTCTAAAGCGAACATACATCCTGCCCAGAAAAAGGGGAACAAGGATAACATATTCATGACCTGTACACAGACTGATAGCCTAACAACCCAGTTGGATTGACTCCAAAAAATCTGCTAAGTCCTTCGCCCCGAATGAACGGGAGGAGAAGTGGAATGGGATCAGCGAGGCCTACATCTAAGCATTAAGCAGAATTAATCGCGTTCACTGGACCACACCTAGCAAGGGGTCATGAACTATACGAGGTGATACAAACAACATGACCCTAGAATTCAAGGTAGAATCGTAAAGGAAATTTGTTACTAAAACAGTAAAGAATGTTATCCGTCATCACCGAGTAACTACTATCATGAACAGTAATCAAGGCAGTTAATTTACTAGTGCCGTTTAATGTTGTTCTACGTCGGAACTAGCACACGTCACTTTCTAGTTTACAGTTGGTTATACCAACTTCCCCTTTTGTTAACATATTCCTGCCTTTTTCAGCAAAAATATGACCTTCAGGATTCTTTACCTTCTATTCTGACATTTCGGTATCCAATATATCCAAATAATTCGACAAATGTTAGTCCAAGTTAATCCTTTCACCCCAACACCCAAAGACGACATTGATGCTCAATGCTATAGTTGCACTGAGCACGGGTGTTTTGTATCCCCCTGTGTCAGGATAGTTGTCGTAGGTTCCTCAGTAAAGTATAGTTAAAACAGAGGACTTACGGGAGGGTCAAAAATGGCTAGATACAGTGAAGAGTTTAAGTACTCGATTGTTAGCAAGATGATGCCGCCGCAGAACCAGTCTGTGGCTGACATAGCAAGGGCAACAGGATTGTCTGAAGCGACTCTATATAAGTGGCAACGTCAGGCTAGAGAGAAAGGCCTTGTTGTACCAGGTGGAGAGGCTAATAGCGAGCGTTGGAGTACACAGGATAAGTTCCAAATTGTGCTTGAAACCGCCACCTTAAGCGAAGTTGAGTTAGCCGAGTATTGCCGTGAGAAGGGCATCTATGTGGAACAAGTGAAAGATTGGAAAGATGCCTACCTTCAAGCCAACGGCGGTGTCGCGCAGGAAGCTGCCAGATTGCAGAAGGAACTAAAACAGAAAGAACGCGAGAACAGGAACCTTCAAAAAGAGCTAAATATCAAGGAGCGTGCATTGGCCGAGACTGCGGCACTACTTGTTCTACGAAAAAAAGCCCGTGCGATTTGGGGGGACGACGAGGACGCCTGATCAGCGCCTCAGATCGCAAGACAGCAATGGAGCTGATCGATCAAACAATAAAGGCTGGAGCAAGAGAAAAAATGGCCTGTCAGGAGCTTGGGATATCACAACGAACGTTACAGCGCTGGAGAGCGGCAGAGACGCTTCAGGATCAGCGCCAGGTGGTGAAACGCCCCACTCCTAAGAACAAACTAACGAAAGCAGAACGAGATGCAATTATTACCGTAGTGAACTCGGATCTATTTAAGAGTCTTCCCCCGAGTCAAATTGTTCCAGCGCTTGCAGACCAGATGATTTATCTTGCATCAGAATCAACCTTTTACAGAGTTTTACGGCAACACAACCAACAACACCATCGTGGACGCAGTAAAGCACCAACTAAAAAGCCAATAGTCACCCACTGTGCTACTGGACCGAACCAAGTGTGGATGTGGGATATTACCTGGCTTCCTGGCCCAATCAAGGGACAATACTACTACCTGTATCTCATTCTAGACCTATTCAGTCGTAAGATTGTGGCATGGGATATCTGGGAAGAAGAATCAGCAGCACTAGCCAGCGAACTCGTAAGGCGCGCCGTCTTATCCGAAGGCCTAACCAAGAAGAACCCACTTGTTCTGCACTCAGACAATGGTAGCCCAATGAAGGGTGCAACACTGCTAGAAATGCTCTACAAGCTTGGTATAACACCGTCTAGGAGCCGGCCAAGGGTGAGTAACGATAATCCCTATGCTGAATCTATCTTTAGAACCTGCAAGTATCGTCCGGGGTATCCCAACAAAGGTTTCAAAGACCTAGAAGCCGCCCGTCTATGGGTTCTAGCATTCGTCCGCTGGTACAACTACGAGCACAAACACAGTGGCATAAAATTCGTGACACCTGTTCAAAGGCACACCGGCTTGCACAAGCAGATCCTAGAGAACCGCAAACGAGTCTATGAATTAGCAAAAGCAAGGCATCCAGAGCGCTGGACAGGCTCTACGAGGGATTGGCTGTTACCCGACAAGGTTTGGCTCAATCCCGAACGCTCGAAAGATGAATCGAAACCTAAAGAGAGTAAAGCATCATAACTACAATGGAATTTATTGGGGATAGCGACAACTAGCTTGACAAATACCGCTACCCGCATTCTACATATAGCATCCCCTGCCTGCTCATTTAACAGCTTCATGGACATTTTATAGCGGGGGGCAGCACGCGCGGTCAACGTTTTGATCCCGGCCGTAGTTACCTCTCCGCTCCAGCCTACCTCATTACCCACTCTTCTAGCGTAAGTATCACAGATCTCCGAACACAACTTCAATTTTTGTTCCCCCCCGTAAGAATAACATAGTATGATTGGTTTCATGACCAAGCTTACGATGTTTGCCCCTTCTCAACTAGTAAGTACGGCAACAACTCCATTACTGAGTAACACGATAAGGATAGCTGCAATGAAATTACCAATCAATATGGCTGGGAAGGCCCACTTAAACCGGACGTCGAGTAGTGCAGCAATTAAGCTCCCGCTCCAGACACCTGTTCCTGGTAAGGGTATGGCTACCAAAATGATGAGACCTAAAGTGCCGTATTTTTGAATCTTGTGACCATGATTGTTTAGGGATCGATTGGTCAGTTTGTCCACTAAACCTTTGAAAAGTTTGGTTTGTCTCAAATAGCTAAAGATTGGACGAATCCCAAACAAAATAAACGGTACCGGAACCATGCTGCCTAAAAAGCCTAGGATTGTGGAATTAAGAGGAGATAGGCCCAATGCAATACCTACCGGGATGGCTCCTCTTAATTCCACAATTGGAAACATGGACATGATTAGAACTGTTGGCGCTGCTCCCAAACCTTCCAAGACTTGCTGTACTAAATCAACCATATGGTTCTCCTCTTATATCATAGACTATAGAGTCATTGACTCCTTAGACAGATCTACCTCGCCGTAATACCCTTTTCGCAGTTTCCAGTAATCCGAGTTTTTCTAAAATCAATCGAACTCCTGCCACTAGTTTTCTTTTGATTCGTACCGGAAACTTGTCACGGCAAAGCCTTCTTATCAGTATGTCAATTCTCTTATGATCTAATTGTTCGAAAAACTCATCTCTGTGGGGATGCCTTTTCGCTGATCGTATCATTGCCGAATTATATTGAATTCCCTGCCAAACGTCTACTTCTTGACCCACGAGGGAACGTTGAATTCGTTCAAACAGCTGTTTACCTTTTTCCGAATGAATGATGACAAAAGAAGTGCCTTTGTCATCATCCATCTCAGGCAGCACATTTTGTATACCCCAAAAATCTGCAAGGGTTAGATCGCTCTCTCTATTGACCGTCTTAAATTGACAGGCATGGCACGACGGGCGCAAACAGATATCTTTTAAGAATGCCTGCATGTACAAATCCTGATGAAGGATTTGTAGATACTCCGTATTATTATTGAATAAGAATGATACGGAGTATCGCTTCCAGCCTCTATCCTTTCGTCTGAAAGCGATTCTCCGTGCTGAAGCGCCAGCACGGTTTTCGCGATACGAAACATATTTCTGCCAAACTTTTGGACTCGGTACTCCATGACATACAATATCCTGACAAAGGAGATTGTCGAAATCCTTACCTAGATAGTGCTTTAAGCCACTAATTTGACAAGGTGTTCCTGTAAATAAAACAAGTCTTCCTTGCTGCAGGAATTCTCGAACCCGCTCATAACTGTCCCCAATTCTACTTTGTACATATTTCGATCCTCGGAATTTGGACAATTCATCTACTTTTTCGACATAATCGTGAATTACATTGAACCGATCGTCAAAACGTGCACCAAAGACTACTCCACCAACACTCAAAACTTCTTCAGCTATAAGAGTGAACAAACCTCCTGATGAACTGTCTAATCGGACCGTGTCATCTTTGTTATAGGCGGCATATGCTAAAGGTTTTGTTCCCTGTTCACGTTCTTTGTGCGGTGTTTGTATAATTGGACAGACCTTCACGCACATTCCACACTCGATACATCGGGCATGGTCAACAACGGGGTACCAAAAACCCTCGTTATCGCTTTCCATAGAAATGCATGTCTTGGGGCAAATCGTTGCACAAGCATAGCAACCCATACAATTTTCTTTGTCGGTGATTGTAATCATGAGATTCTCCGTTCCTTGCAACCTTTGGCTCTAAGCCATTCGATCAATTCTTCGCCTTAATCTAGAAAACGCCCGCTTCGCTGGTCCAGCAATCAACCCTTTTTCGTAATCATTAATCCCAACAAGCCACATAGAAAGAGCAAAGACAATGGTGTAACTCAACCCAGCGAGCAGAAACCCGCCAACCTTTTGTATATTCATGACTGAAGTTAGTATCAGCCCCACAATGGTTGGAACAATAAGTGAAGGTATGAACTTCAGGATTTCAGACCAGAAATACTTCATATCAAGACCGACGCGATTATGATAATACCAATTCATAATCAGACCATTTCCGATTAGTAAGGAAAGTGCTGTGCCAAATGCACTACCAATTCCACCATACCAGTAAGTAAGGGGAATGCTGATTATTAAGTTTCCGATGGCAATAAAAAAGTAGACCCAAGAGCGAAATTGATGCATGTTCTTGGCCTTTTGTATTTCGATGCCCAAATTCTGAATCAAAGGTATGGTCACGGGAACTATTAACAACAAGGCAATCGGATACGACTCCCCGTAATCACTACCCGCCCACATCCTAATAAACGGCTGCCCAAACAAAATGAATCCAGAACAGATTAAAGATAGGACAATGAACTGTACTCTCCCCACTCGCGTAAATAACTCTGTCAACTGCTTGTTATCATCGGTAGTCGCTACCATTCTGTTCACCCTAGGTATAAAAACACTAGAAATAGCTGTTGATAGAGACATATAATATGAGTTCAACTGGGAAGCTAAACCATAAACCGCTACAGCAACCGTGCCGCGAAAGCGACCCAATAAGAATTTGTCAACGTTCCAATTTACCTGGTCAATAATCATGTTCATGGAAATAAAAGAGGAAAATACTGTCATCTCTTTCATTAGAGCAAAGTCAAATTCACGAAATGAGAACTTCATATTCAATCGCTTAAGACAAAAAACCGCATTACTAATTTCCACTACAATGGTGAGCAAAGTGGTAACAACCACCATCCCAACGGACTTATACCCCATTAAAAGAACGGGGAGCATAACAAACGGACTGACCACGGTCTTTATCATCTGTATTAGTTTTTGAAATACGTATTTCTCGTTAGCTGTTATATACGAATTGAACACACTAGCTGGAAACGATAAGGCGATATTGAACACCATAATTGTCATCAATATCTTGGCTGTTTGCATCTCATGAGGTAATAGTTTTTCACCAAAGATATTTTCCGTATTAGCAACTAAGACCAAGCCAGCAAGAACAGCTATAACACCGATAACCGAGAAAATAACCATGAACATTCCATTTAGTTTAGCTATTTCTCGTTCGTTGTCTTCAACCTTATATCGAGAGTAAAACCTCACATAAGCACTGCCAAATCCGAAACTAAGTAAACCCAAGTAACTAACCACTGAAGCTACTAGGTTATATAAACCATATTCACTTTGCCCTAAAAGGCGCAGCATGATTGGAGTATATACTATTGCTATGACATATCCCAAGATCATGGAACTATAGGATAGAATAACTCCTGCCTTCAACTGGTTAACCTTCATACGTACCCTCCGCTGCGCGTTGAATCACTCAACATAGAATGTACCGTTCTACAATGACAACGTGCTTTAATCGTTATGTTTGAGAGTCTGTAAATCTTTAACAACGTTATCTAATTGCTCTCGCACCATTTCAGTCGTCCGGGTCACATTCTGGTCGATCTCATGTACAAGTGGTTGGTAGTTCTCCAACACATACTCTACCTTTTCATCCACAAGCTGGCTTATTTGTCCTGTCGCCCATAGAGAATCATCAGCAGATTCTATGACTAAATTGGACATACCAAGACCTTGACCGATGACTCCTTTGTATTTGACGCTGTAGGACAGCGATATTGCAGGTTTTCTCATAAAAAAGGTAGAAATTGCAGCATGCATTCGACCAGTTATGGTAAAAAGTCCATTACCAAGAATTGCTCTTGCTTCAGACGCTAATAGGTCTTCCTTTATCGTGACAATCCTATCTCTTTCTGCTTCGTCAAATCTGATTTCCAAATCCTCAATTACCTTCCGGTCCGACGTGCCAGGCGCCTTTACGTGAGCTAGTAACACTATGAACTTGTCTCTAAGCATATCGTTGGATAGCAATTTCTTGATAATGTTGTGCTGTTCATCCAAATAATTGTCATAGTTAGATGTATATGACTTTGTTAACCCCGATGGTACGATGGTCACATAAGAATTCTCTCTCAAGTTATGTTGGGTCAGAATGGATCGTGCGGCGTCTTGATTTGGTAGTTCCAAAAATGCTAAATCCCGCCCTCTAGCCCCAGTCTTAATTCCGAGACTGCTAATATATCTTAAAGTCTCATCATCGCGGGTATAAATCCTGGTTCGGTTCAACGCTAATCTAGCTAACAGTTTCCGATAACTTGTAAAAGGACCTATTGTCTGCCCCAACAAGATGGTCGGTACGAAAAAACCTTCGATAATCATCAGAGGAAACTTGATAATCCAACCGCGCTTTCCATAGTACTCTGAAATGTCATCTCCACCCAGAACAATCTTGACATCATATAACTCACCCTGCTTCTTGGCAATTCTAAAGCGCTTTACAATCTTGGAAAATACACTATTAGAAACTATATCATGTTCATATGCCATCTGAATATTATCAAGTTTGGTTTCTTGGCGAAGTCTATTTAAATCTTCTTGAGTTCTGCAATCAACAAAGAACTCAGCATGCTCCAAGTACCTATTGAGATAATCTATTGCTGTAATAGCCATCATTAAGCTGCCATAATTGTAAGTATTAGGAATATGCCTAACAAGTATTCTCACAATACCCCTCCAACCTTGCTTACTAATTTTATTTCTGAATTAGTCTAGTAAGTATAGTGTAATATGCCAAAAGAAAAAGTGCCCATTCACGTTCAAGAGCAGTTAATACAAGTCTCTTGCGAAGAGTATAACCTTTGGTACTTACCATACCAAGAATATCCCTAAGTCTGTCATCTTTACAATATTGCTGAATTACCTCTACTTTTTCTGTGAGACTACTATCATTATCAAGATGAGCTTCGTGAGCTACCAATGTAAGGTACATATTAACGGTTCAAACCCCTAACTTTGGACATTATGCAGCAATAACTTCAGGTTTCAAATC
>ENA-UPSB01002062-UPSB01002062.1-bioreactor-metagenome-genome-assembly--contig:-NODE-2062-length-20524-cov-4.812839_pt1 | contig 20524 bp, 20 predicted proteins | sample MGYA00238182_ERZ773286 | MGnify/ENA primary metagenome ERZ773286 (study PRJEB29026, sample SAMN07631240) | bioreactor metagenome | isolation source: Switchgrass digestor | place: USA: Dartmouth... | reverse complement strand
TGATTACGCCGACCATCTATGCCGGAATTTTAAAAGGAATTACTAGGGACACTGTAATAGAGTTGGCACGTAATTATGATATACCGGTTAGAGAGGATTTATTTAATCTGGTTGATGTTTATACCGCGGATGAGTGTTTCTTGACCGGAACCGCCGCCGAGCTTATTCCTGTCACCGCGGTTGATTCCAGAATAATTGGTGATGGTAAGCCAGGACCGGTATTTAAAAAATTATTGGCGGCTTTCCAAGAGTATGCCAGAAACAACGGAGAGCCCCTTTAAATCTTTTTAATTGTGCTGGATAGGAAAACAGGTTATTTAATGTATTGGATAAAAAAGCAAGTTATTGGACCTAAATGAAATATGATTGTTGGTTGAACAAAGATTGTTTATATTTGATATCAAGATTTGAAGATTGAAATTAAAGGAGAGGTCATATGAACAGCGACGCCGTAAAAAAAGGAATTGACAGAGCGCCACACCGCTCTTTATTCAGAGCCTTAGGGCTTACGGACAGGGAAATGGAAAAGCCTTTGGTGGGTGTGGTTAATTCATTTAACGAATTGGTTCCTGGTCATATGCACCTGCGTCAGCTTACTGAAGCAGTCAAAGCCGGAGTGCGCGAGAACGGTGGGACCCCGCTGGAATTTCCGACTATCGGGGTTTGCGACGGCATTGCCATGGGGCACGAAGGCATGCATTTTTCTCTGGCCAGCCGCGAACTGATTGCCGATTCTATTGAAATCATGGCTAGAGCCCATTGTTTGGATGCCCTGGTGCTTATCCCCAGTTGCGATAAAATAGTCCCGGGAATGCTGATGGCTGCTATGCGGCTTAACCTGCCTTCCATTGTGGTCAGCGGCGGGCCTATGCTACCTGGAAAGTTTCAGGGGGAAGAGGTCAACTTAATCACGGTATTTGAAGCGGTAGGCAAAGTTCATTCCGGGCAGAAAGATGAGGAATGGTTGAAAAGCTATGAGCAAAAAGCTTGCCCAACCTGTGGCTCCTGTGCAGGGATGTTTACGGCTAATTCCATGAATTGCCTGACGGAAGTTTTAGGATTGGCTTTGCCCGGTAACGGTACAATTCCCGCCGTTTATTCGGAAAGAATTGTGTTGGCCAAAGAAAGCGGCTATCAGGTCATGAATCTTTGGCGCAGTAATATTCGTCCCCGAGACATAGTTACTAAAGCTTCAATAATGAACGGCATCGCTGCCGATATGGCTCTTGGTTGCTCGACCAATACCATACTTCATTTGCCGGCAATTTCCAATGAAGGGGAAATTGATTTTAACCTGGCTGAAATAAATGCCATAAGTGAGAAAACACCCCAAATTTGCAAATTAAGTCCGGCTGTGAACGGGCATTATTTGGTAGACCTTCATGAGGCTGGCGGTATTAGTGCGGTTCTTAAAACCTTGCTCGATGCAGGTCTGATTGACGGTTCCGTAATGACTGTTTCCGGCACTACTTTAGCGGAAAGGTTGGCCAAAGCCGAAGTTAAGGATTTTAATGTCATCCGTCCATTGGATAAACCTTATTCACCTCAAGGCGGTTTAAGCATATTATTTGGCAATCTGGCTCCTGAAGGCGCAGTTATCAAAGTGGGAGCATTAGCCGAACGGGACATTGTTTTTGAAGGAAAAGCCAAAGTATTTGACGGAGAAGATGATGCTGCTCAAGCTATTCGCAGCGGTGAAATAAAAGCAGGAGATGTCCTTATTATCCGTTATGAAGGCCCAAAAGGTGGCCCCGGTATGAGAGAAATGCTCGGGCCTACGGCTACTTTGGCCGGTATGGGACTCGATTCCACTGTTGCCCTGCTCACCGACGGCCGTTTTTCAGGGGGAAGCAGAGGACTTTCCATCGGTCATATTTCTCCTGAAGCAGCTTTAGGGGGAGATATAGCTTTTGTGGAAAATGGCGACATTATTAGAATAGATTTGACTAAACGTACTATTGACTGGCTTTTGCCCGAAGAAGAAAAAAAAGCGCGCAGGGAAAAGTTTGACCCGGCTAAAGGGTTGAAAAAAGCTTATCAAGTAGCCGGACGAACGGGTTATTTGGGACGTTATGCCCAGTTTGTGCAATCAGCCAATAAAGGAGCTGCCTTCAGACCGATGAAGGAGGATTAATAAAATGGCTAAGCCAGAACAAGACATTTACATTACCAGTGATCCGGAATTCACTTGGGAAGATGAAAAAAGTCTTGATTCCGGTAAGTATAACGGGGCGAAAGCCCTTCTGGAAGTTCTGGAAAAAGAAGGGGTAGAATTAATATTCGGTTATCCCGGAGGGGCATTGTTAGCCCTCTATGATGCCCTGCTCGACAGTTCGATTAGGCATATCCTGCCTCGCCATGAACAATCCGCGGTTCATGCCGCTGACGGTTATGCCCGTGCCAGTGGTAAAGTGGGTGTATGTCTGGCTACCTCGGGGCCGGGGGCGTCCAATATGGTAACCGGAATCGCCAACGCTTATATGGATTCCGTACCCTTGGTTGTTCTCACAGGTCAAGTGCCTACTCATCTTCTGGGCACGGATTCTTTCCAGGAAGTTGATATAACGGGTATGACCCTGCCGATAACAAAACATTCCTATTTAGTAAAAGACGCCAACGATATACCTCGGATTGTAAAAGAGGCTTTTTACATAGCCCGTACCGGTCGTCCCGGACCGGTTTTGATTGATCTGCCGAAAGATGTAATGGCTGCTGAAGTGACGACTTCCTGCCCGGAAAAAGTACATTTGCCCAGTTACAAATATTTTGGCAAAGGCAATGCCGGACAAATTAATGAGGCTGCCAAAGCCATATCCCAGAGTAAGAAACCTGTGGTTTATGCAGGCGGAGGAGTTATTACCTCCGGTGCCGGGCCCAGTTTATGTCAATTGATCGAAAAATTAAATATCCCGATAGTAACAACTCTAATGGGGATAGGAAGTGTACCGAGCCGGCATCCCAATCTTTTGGGCATGGTGGGTATGCACGGAACAATTACCGCCAACCTGGCAGTTAATGACTGTGATCTATTAATTGCTGTCGGAGTGCGTTTTGATGATAGGGTAACCAGCGGTTTAAAACATCGCTTTGCCAACAAGGCCAAAATAATTCATATAGACATTGATCCGGCTGAAATCGGTAAGGTTGTCCGGGCCGATATTCCGATTGTGGAGACGCCAGGTTGGTTTTGGATGACCTAATACCCCTGGTTCAGGCTCCGGAAACGACCGCTTGGTGGAACCAGATTCGCACTTGGCAAAAAACATATCCTTTGCGCTACGAACAAAATGGTCATTTAAACCCCCAAATAATTCTGGAAGCTTTGGGAAAGGTCGGCGGAGAAAAAGCTATTGTGATTACCGATGTAGGCCAACACCAAATGTGGGCGGCCCAGTTTTATCCTGTTACCAATCCCAGACATTTTATTACCAGCGCTGGTTTAGGGACTATGGGTTTTGGCTTCCCGGCGGCCATCGGTGCCCAGTTTGCCAAACCCGACAGCTTGGTGTTTTTGATAACAGGAGACGGCTCTTTTCAAATGAGTATTCAGGAGTTGGCCACTACGGTTCAATATAATCTGCCGATAAAAATTGTTTTAATGAACAACGGTGTGCTGGGCATGGTACGCCAATTGCAAAAAATGTTTTATAATGAGCGTTTTAACCAAATTCAATTGCATGCCAATCCAAATTTTGTCAAAGTTGCGGAAGCATATGGGATTAAAGGTTTAAGGGTAGAAAAACCTGAAGAGGTGGAGACGGCCCTGCTTAAGGCTGTTAACACTTCCGGTCCTTTTCTGTTGGACTTTGCGATTTCCCCGGATGAGGTGGTATTGCCCATGGTTCCTCCCGGCAAGGTGATAACTGAAGTCCTGGGAGGTGAAGACTGATGCGTCATACTTTGGCCGTTCTTGTTGAGAATAATCCGGGTGTTCTGGCAAGAATATCCGGGCTTTTTTCAAGACGGGCTTATAATATCCACAGTCTGGCCGTTTGCCAGACCGAAAACCCTTCTTTATCTATTATGACTATTGTGGTGGAAGGGGACAGCCAGGTCATTGAACAGGTTACCAAACAGCTACATAAATTGGTTGTTGTGCATAAGGTTACCAATCTTAGCAATGAGGCGGTGGTGGACCGGGAATTGGCTTTAATTAAAGTAAGAGTCAAACCGGAGACCAGGCTTGAAATTATGCAGACTGTTGATATTTTCCGTGGCCGGGTGGTTGATTTGGGCAGGAGCAGCCTGACGGTTGAGCTGACCGGAAATGAAGATAAAATTAATGCTTTTATCCGAAGCATGAAAACATATGGGATTTTGGAACTGGTCAGAACAGGACGAATCGCCATTGCCCGTTCCGAAAACTGATCCGTTTGCTTAAAGGTTTAAATCAATTCAATTATTTGTTGAAAAATAAAATACTAAAAAGATAAGCCAAAACAAAATAAATTTAAATACTGTAAAAAACAAAAACATTATAAAAAAATACTAAATATGGAGTTGATAAATCATGGCAAAAATTTATTATGATGCAGATGCGGATTTAGGTATTCTTAAAGGTAAGAAAATCGCGGTAATGGGTTGGGGAAGCCAAGGGCATGCCCAATCGCAAAACCTTAAAGATTCCGGTTTAGACGTAATCGTAGGGTTACGCCGGGGAAGTGCTAGATGGGCCCAAGCCGAAGCGGCGGGTTTAAAAGTAATGACTGTGGCAGAAGCGGCTGCGCAAGCTGATTTTATCCAGATTTTACTGCCCGATGAACAGCAGCGCAAAGTTTATCAAGAGGAAATTCTGCCCCATTTAAAAGCGGGCAAAGTATTGGGTTTCTCTCACGGCTTTAATATTCATTTCGGGCAAATCGTAGTTCCCGCTGATGTTGATGTTATTATGGTTGCTCCTAAGAGCCCGGGACATCTTGTCAGGCGTACTTACTTGGAAGGGGCCGGAACACCTGCTCTAATTGCCGTTCACCAGAATGCCAGCGGCAATGCTCTGCAAATTGGATTGGCTTATGCCAAAGGAATTGGGACCACACGTGCAGGTGTCTTGGAAACTACATTTAAAGAAGAAACAGAAACAGACCTTTTTGGAGAACAAGCGGTCCTTTGCGGCGGCGTTACCGAGTTGGTAAGAGCCGGATTCGATACTTTGGTTGAAGCAGGTTATCAGCCGGAGATAGCATATTTTGAATGCTTGCATGAATTAAAACTCATTGTGGACCTGATGTATGAAGGCGGCATTAGCAATATGCGTTATTCCATTTCCGATACGGCTCAGTACGGTGATTTGACGGTTGGCAGGAGAATTATAACCCAAGAAACTCGTAAGGAAATGCGAAAAATCTTAAGTGAAATTCAATCAGGACAATTCGCCAAGGAATGGCTGCTGGAGAACCAAGTCGGCAGACCTGTATTTAATGCCATGACCCGCATGGATGAAGAACATCTTATTGAGAAAGTCGGTAAACAACTTCGTTCCATGATGCCTTGGTTACAGAAAAAGAAATAAGATAGTTTTTCCAAGCACAATCAGACTCATGAATTCAGAAATTATTTGAGCAAAAAGGGGGCTATTTTATGGGAATGACTATCAGTGAAAAAATCCTGGCCGCTCATGCCGGGGTTGATCAAGTAGTGCCCGGAGAAATCATTAATGCCAAATTAGATATTGTTCATGCCAATGATGTAACCGGGCCGGTAGCCATTAAGGAATTCGAAAAATTTGGCGTGGACAAAGTATTTGATAAAGAAAAAATAACTTTGGTTCCCGATCATTTTACTCCCAATAAAGATATTCCTTCTGCCGAACAAAGCAAGATCTTGAAGGAATTTGCCAAGAAGATGGAAATCAAACATTATTGGGAAATTGGCAGAGTGGGAATTGAACATTGCCTGTTACCGGAACAGGGGGTTGTTCTCCCTGGGGATTTGATTATCGGCGCCGATTCCCATACCTGTACTTACGGTGCTTTGGGTGCCTTTGCCACTGGTGTGGGCAGCACGGACTGCGCCGCAGGAATGGCTACCGGGGAAGCTTGGTTTAGGGTGCCGGAGTCATTGAAATTTGTCTTTCATGGAGCAAACTTTCAGCCATGGGTTAGCGGTAAAGACCTTATATTGTATATAATAGGTAAAATTGGGGTTGACGGCGCCCGTTACAAAGCTATGGAGTTCGCCGGGGACGGGATCCGTGCCCTTTCCATGGATAACAGGTTTACCATTTGCAATATGGCCATTGAAGCCGGTGCAAAAACCGGAATTATTGAACCTGACGAGATAACCTTGGAATATGTAAAAGCTCGGGCTAAAAGAGAATACAAAATTTATAAAAGCGATCCCGATGCCCAATACGAAGAGATTTACGAATTTAATTCTGCGGAAATCCCGCTTCAAGTTGCTTTTCCTCATTTGCCGGAAAACACAAAGTCGGTTGATGAGGCCAGCGGCATAAAAATAGATCAAGTCGTAATCGGTTCCTGTACCAATGGCCGGCTGGAAGATTTGGAAGTAGCGGCCAAAATTTTAAAAGGCAAAAAAATTCATCCGGAAATTCGTTGTCTCGTATTCCCGGGGACCCAACAGATATTGCTCGAAGCTATGCGTAACGGCTGGATAGAAGCAATGATTGAAGCCGGGGCCGTGGTTAGCACTCCAACCTGTGGACCCTGTCTTGGCGGGCATATGGGAATTTTAGCCAAGGGTGAACGGGCCCTTGCCACCACCAACCGCAATTTTGTCGGCCGCATGGGCAACCCGCAAAGCGAGGTTTATCTTTGCAATCCGGCAGTAGCAGCCGCTTCAGCTATTCGCGGGGAAATAGTTCATCCCAGGGAGGTAGTTAACTATGGCTAAAGCATGGAAATTTGGTCATGATATCGATACTGATGCCATTATTCCGGCCCGTTACATGAACAGGTCCGAACCTGAACATCTGGCGGCTCATTGCATGGAAGATGCCGATGCATCTTTTGCCAAGAAGGTGCAAAAAGGGGATATTATTGTTGCAGGTAAAAACTTCGGCTGCGGTTCATCAAGGGAACACGCACCCATTGCCATTAAAGCGGCAGGCGTTAAAGCCGTCATTGCCGAATCCTATGCTCGCATTTTTTATCGCAATGCTTTGAACATAGGATTGCCAATTCTGGAATGTCCGGAAGCGGTGCAGGGAATTGAGGCCGGGGATGAGGTTGAAGTTGATCTTGCCAGCGGTAAAATTGAAAACAAAACGAAGGGAACTACTTTCCAGGCCAGACCGTTTCCGCCTTTCATGCAGGAACTCATAAAGGCCGGCGGGCTTGTTCCTTATGTAAAGGAGAAGATGAAAAATGCCTAAAATTGCAGTTCTACCCGGGGATGGGATAGGCCAAGAGATTATGCCCGAAGCGCTCAAAGTCCTGCGAGCCGTTTTAGGTGACAGAATAAAAGATTTTGAGTTTCAAGAATACCTGGTCGGCGGAACTGCCATTGATCAAACCGGAAAGGCCTTACCGCCGGAAACCCTGAAAGCTTGTCAAGAGGCGGACGCTGTACTGCTGGGAGCAATGGGAGGACCAAAGTGGGATAAGCTGCCGGCGGAGGAAAGACCGGAACGGGGAGCGCTCCTGCCCTTAAGGAAAGAGCTCGGTCTTTATGCCAATATTAGACCGGTGAAAATGATTCCGTCCTTGATCTCTGCTTCAACCCTGAAAGAAGAAGTGGTAAAAAATGTGGATTTGGTGGTTATTAGAGAGTTGACGGGCGGCATATACTTCGGGGAAAAGGGAAGAAAATCCGACCCGCCGTCCGTTTATGACGTGCTTTACTATACCGAAGAGGAAATCCGCAGGATCCTAAAAATTGGCTTCGAAACGGCTATGAACAGAAAGAAAAAGCTCTGTTCGGTGGATAAAGCCAATGTTCTGGAATCATCTCGCTTCTGGAGAGAAATCGCCGAAGATATGGCCAAGGAGTATCCTGAAGTTGAACTGACCCATATGTATGTGGATAATGCTGCCATGCAGCTCGTTCGCTATCCTGAACAATTTGATGTTATTGTTACGGAAAACATGTTTGGCGATATCCTAACCGATCTGGCTTCCATGCTGGGCGGTTCAATAGGGATGTTGGCTTCGGCTAGTATGAACGGCAAGAAAGGTTTGTATGAACCGGCCCATGGCTCAGCGCCGGATATTGCCGGCCAAAATAAGGCTAATCCTTTGGCAACCATTTTGTCGGCGGCCATGATGCTGCGTTTTACCTTTGGACTGGATCAGGATGCCGACCGGATTGAACAAGCAGTAAGAAAAGTACTGGCTCAGGGCTATAGAACAGGGGATATAGCTGGGCCAAAAGATCATGTGATCGGAACCAAAGAAATGGGAGATGCCGTTGTTGCTGCTTTATAGATAATAATGAGATATCAATTGCGGTTTGTCCGCTTTTTATGGTAAAATATTTCAAAAAGTAAGGCACAAATTTCATTAACTCCTAACAGAAGAAATGAAGTTGGTTTTACAATGATGACCGGCCCAGTATGTTAACAGGACATACAGAGAAGAGAACCACAGAGTATTTATGCAATTAATAAATGCGTTTATGGTGGTTCCGGGGGAAAAGACTTCTTTCGTCCTTAGTCAGGGACGGAAGAAGTTTTTTAAATATTATTTTGGAGCGTGAACTGATGATTAAATTAGGATTTATCGGCACAGGCAATCTGACCGCTTCTGTTCTTAAAGGCTTGCGGCAAAAAAATACAGATTTTGAGATTTGTCTCTATGATATTATTGCAGAAAAGGCCGACTCTTTAGCCCGGCAGTATCAAGTTAAGAGTTGTGATTTCTCCGGATTGGTCAAGACTGCCGATATTCTTTTCCTGGCTGTAAAACCAAAGGATATCAAGGATTTGTTGCAAGATTTAAAGGCTTATGATTTAAATGGCAAGTTGATAATCACGGTGGCGGCAGGAATCGGGCTCAATGTTTATGAGCGGGCTTTGCCGGGAGTGGCGGTTGTGAGAGTAATGCCAAATACTTCCTGCGCCGTACAACAATCGGTAACCGCAATGGTAAGAGGACAAAATGTTACGGATCAGCATGCCGAAATTGCGGAAAGCATTTTTTCCGCGGTGGGCAAGTATTTATGGGTTGAAGATCAAAAGATTAATGCTGTAACAGCAGTTAGCGGCAGCGGTCCGGCTTATTTTTATTTACTGACGGAATTGATGGCTGAAACAGGTGAAAAATTGGGCCTAAGCAAGGAGGATGCCATTCTTTTGGCCCGGGAAACGCTGGTGGGAGCCGGCAGGATGTTGGCTGAAGACAGCCGGACGCCCCAGGAATTGAGAGAGGCAGTAACTTCTCCTAACGGCACTACATATGCAGCCTTGGAAGTTTTCCGTAAAAAAGGCTTGCAGGACCTGGTTGAGCAAGCGATGCGAGCTTGCTACAAGCGAGCCGAGGAAATGGAGGAAGAGTATACGAAATGACTACCCTGAAAAGAGCTATTATTAAAATTGGCAGCCATTCCTTAACCTCATCTCAAGGCGGACTTAATGGAGTAGTTATTGATCGACTGGCTTGGGCTATAGCAGCTTTACGAGAATATGGAGTGGAATGCATTCTGGTTTCCTCGGGTGCCGTTGCTGCCGGCATGGCCAAACTGGGTCTGAAGAAAAAGCCAAAGGATATTGCCGGTAAACAAGCGGCGGCCGCGGTGGGCCAAGGAATATTAATAGAAAAATATGCCTACTTTTTTGAAAAATACAATTTAACCTGTGCCCAAATACTGCTTTCCAGAATTGACCTGGTGGAATCGGCCCATTACCGAAATGCCCAAAATACCTTGGAAAGGCTACTAAAATATGGTATTGTGCCTATAGTTAATGAAAATGACACCGTAGTATATGAGGAGCTCTGCTTTGGCGATAACGACAAACTTTCGGCTTTAGTAGCCGGGATTGTTGATGCCGATATCCTTATTATGCTTACGGATGTTGACGGTTTATTTACCGCCAACCCGGCCAAAAATAAAGATGCCCGGCTTATCCCCTTGGTTGAAGACATCAATTCCGTTAAAGCCTTGGCTCAAGGAGTAGGTTCCGAGGTGGGGACCGGGGGGATGATTACAAAATTGAGAGCTGCGGAAATAGCCACCCGTTGCGGAATTGCCACTTTTTTGATGAATGCTTCCCGTTTGCCGGAAATAACTAAAATAGCTGAAGGCAAGTATCCTTTGGGCACCTTGTTCCCACCGGCTGAACACAAGCTGACAGGGAAAAAACGATGGATGGCGTTTGCCGCCATATCCATGGGCACCGTAATGATCGATGAAGGTGCGGAAAAAGCTTTGATCCAAGACAGAAAAAGCCTTTTAGCTTCCGGTGTGATCAAGGTGGAAGGGGATTGGGAGCGTAAAGATATAATCCGGATAATTAACACCAAGGGAGAAGAGATTGCCAGAGGGGTGGCGGAGCTAAGCGGCAAGGAAACAGAACGGGCCAAGGGTTTACACTCCGATGAAATACTGGCTTTATTTAAAGATTTGAAAGCTGAGGAATTGGTTCATAGGGATAATATGACGGTCTTGTATTTCTAAACTTTGCTTTTCAGAAAAAGGAGGTTTAAATGAATTATGGAGATTTCCCAAGAGATGATTGACATCGGCCAAAGGGCTAAAGATGCGGCTCGCAAGCTTGCTTTTATCGGAACGGAAACAAAAAACAAAGCCTTGGCCGCCATGGCTGAAGCTTTATTGCAGAATCAGGATCAGATTTTAAGTGCCAATGCCCGAGATGTTCAAGCCGCTGAAGAGAAGGGCCTTCGTCGGAGTTTAATTAATCGCCTCCAGCTTACGGAGAAGAAGGTTAGTGAAATGAGCGAGGCTATTCGAGATGTCATTGCCTTACCTGATCCTGTGGGGGTGGGTGAATTTTGGACCCGTCCCAATGGCCTGAGGATACAAAAGACTAGGGTGCCTTTGGGCGTAGTAGCTATGATCTATGAGGCCAGGCCCAACGTTACGGTTGATGCCGCCGCCTTATCACTAAAATCCGGTAACGCTTGCATTTTGCGCGGAGGTTCGGAAGCCATTGAAAGCAACAAAGTTTTGGCCCGGATTATTGCTGAAGCTGCAGTAAAAAGCGGCTGTCCCGCAGGTTCCATTCAATTGGTGGATAAGACCGATAGGGAATATGCTCTTCAATTAATGAAAATGAATAAATATGTTGATGTTATTATCCCCCGAGGCGGGGCAAGTTTGATTCAGACAGTTATTGAAAATTCCACAGTTCCTGTAATTGAAACCGGAACAGGAGTTTGCCATGCCTTTGTGGATAAAGATGCCGATTTGGAGAAAGCGGTAAATATAGTGTTTAACTCCAAAACACAAAAACCGGAAGTTTGCAATGCTTTGGAAACTTTGCTGGTGCATGAGGATGTGGCGGAAAGCTATTTACCGTTAATAGGACAAAAATTTAAGGATTATGGGGTAGAAATCCGCGGGTGCGAAAAAGTACGGGCCATACTTCCTTACGCCAAACCTGCGCAAGAAGAGGACTGGTCGACGGAGTATCTGGACTTGATTATCAGCATTAAAGTCGTCCGGGATTTGGATGAAGCCCTAGACCATATTTATAAATACAGTACCAAGCATTCGGAGACAATTATTACCGAGAATTACACTACGGCCCAAAGGTTTATGAACGAAATTGACGCTGCGGTGGTATATACCAATGCTTCCACCCGTTTTACCGACGGGGGAAGATTTGGCTTTGGCGCCGAAATCGGTATCAGCACCCAAAAACTTCATGCCCGTGGTCCAATGGCTTTGCCGGAGCTGACCACTGTCAAGTATATAGTTTACGGTGATGGGCAAATTGTTTAAGTATGTATAAGTGTGTAAAAGAACTTTGATGTTAGCGGAGGAAAGCGGATATGATAAAAGCTAATGTTATAGATGATTTATCTCGTGAAGAACTATTGGAACTTTGTAAGATTTATGCTAAAAATTGGTTGGCCCATGACGGTTTATGGTTCCAGGCCGTTGAAACCAAGTATAATATGGACGTGGCGATCGAATTGGACCGGGAAGCATGGCGTAAGTTTACTGTCATTGAAGCCAAGCGTTTGATTGAATTCTTGCAATTGGGCAAGAACTCAGGAGTAGCCGGTTTGAAGAAAGCGCTTTGTTTTAGACTTTATGCTTCTTTAAATGAAGATGAAATTGTGGCCGTAAATGACAAGGTGCTGGAATACAGGGTGAAAACCTGTAGAGTACAAGCCGCAAGGCGTAGAAAGGGCATGCAGGATTTTCCCTGCCGGTCAGTGGGCTTGATTGAATATAGCCTGTTTGCCAAAACGATTGACGAAAGGTTTGAAACCGAGGTAATTAGTTGTCCGCCTGAAATCACTGAACCGGAGGCCTATTGTATTTGGAGGTTTACTTTAAAAGATTAATGGGATGCAATAATATAATTTTGGAAGGATTTAGCCCAGATGCTCTACAAGCGTCTAAAAACTAACTATTGTAAGACAATCCTAAAAGGAATAACATTTCCCTTTTTATTAATCGTTGCTTGGGAAATTGCCGCCCGCTTGGGATATTTGAACGCCTTATTTTTACCGGCCCCCACAAAGATCTGGTATGCTTTTGTACAGATGGTGGCTGACGGTAGCTGGGCCGAAAATTTGCTGGCCAGTTTACAACGCCTGGCTTACGGTTTTTTAATTACGGTTTGTCTGGCGGTTCCTTTAGGCTTGGCGGTGGGGAAGGCCAAGAACTTTCAAAATTGGGTAAATCCGACTTTGTCCTTTCTACAGCAAATACCGCCTATTGCCTGGATTCCGATTTTTATTTTGGCCCTTGGTATTTATGAAGCCCCTAAAATTGCGGTTATTATTTATGCGGCATTTTTCCCGGTATTTTTAAATACAGTTCAGGGAGTAAAAAGTGTAGATCCCAAGCTGGTGGAGGTAGGCCGGGCTTACATGCTGTCACCATTGCGCATGATTCGCCAGGTATATATCCCTTCCGCCTATATGTCTATTTTTGTGGGTTTGCGTCTGGGCTTAAGCAATTGTTGGCGAGCGCTGGTTATGGCTGAAATGATTACCCGTACCACTGGCATCGGTGCTCAGATTTGGGAAGGCAGAGATCTAATGCAACCGGATAGAATATTTGTTGCCGTATTTACTATTGGGTTAGTCGGCTTGATAATCGATATCTTTTTAAAGAGAATGGAATGTAAATTTATGCCTTGGAAAAGGACGAATGACGGGAAAACGCAATGAGTAATTTTAGTAACAATCTGTCTTACAAGGGTGAAAATGAACCACTGATCAAAGTCAACAATATCAGTAAAACTTTTTCTGCTAACTGGGGAAAGGTTCAGGCTTTGCGGAATTTAAGCTTCTCTTGCAAGCGGGAAGAGTTTGTTGCCATTGTTGGAACCAGTGGCTGCGGTAAAACAACCTTGCTTAGAATAATTGCCGGTTTGGACTATCCCACTGAGGGAGAAGTGTTATTCAATGGAAAAAGAGTTCTCGGACCGGGGCCGGAGCGGGCGATGGTCTTTCAAGAACCAAGGCTTTTTCCTTGGTTAACGGTGGAACAGAACATAGCTTTTGGTGTTCAAGGCGGCAGGAGCAAACAGGAGATTAAAGAACTAACTGCCAGGATTATGGCTTTGGTTGGACTGGAAGATTTTCGACAAGCCTATCCTCATGAATTGTCGGGAGGGATGGCCCAGCGCGTAGCTATTGGGCGGGCACTTGCTTTTGAACCGGAAGCGTTGCTGTTGGATGAGCCTTTTTCTTCGTTGGATGTCAGTACCCGGCTTAGACTGCAGGGAGAACTGCTTGGACTTTGGCAAAAAACAGGCAAAACTATTCTCTTGGTTACCCATGATATAGATGAAGCACTGCTTTTAAGTCAAAAAATAATAATAATGTCCCCTGCACCCGGTACGGTAAAGAAAATATTAGAAATCGATCTTCCCTATCCCAGAAGGCCGGATGATCCGATCTTCTGGGAAAAAAAAGAGTATATTCGGCAAAATATTATTTAGGATATTGTTTTCAAGCAGTTATGAACTATAAATGCAAGGGGGGTAAATATATGAACGGCAAAGCAGCAAAAATTGAATGCCTAATAATGATTGTTGTTTTGCTTTTAGGTATTAGTCTCACAGGCTGTGGTACCCAGCAACCGCAAGTTTCCGAAAAACCGGAAATTATCAATATTTCTTATTCATTACGTCCCTTAAATGTACCGACCATTGTGGCCATGGAAAAAAAGATGTTGGAGGAAGCCATGGCTGCGGAAGGGATTGAAGTAAAATGGCATGAATTGGAAGGGCCGGCGACGACCGAAGCTTTAGCTTCAAAAGCTATCGATATGGCTGTATCTCTGAATTATGTTACGGCTATTATTTCCAAGGCTAATGGCAATCCAATCGAAATAATATCCAGCTATGCACGATTCCCGAAAGCCATTGGCTTGATTGCGGCAAGAGATGCGGGGGTGGCGTCAGTTGCCGAACTTAAAGGTAAAAAAGTAGCTGTCAAGAAGGGTACTATGCTGCAGGAAATGTTGATCAAAGCTTTGGATGAGGCCGGGGTCAAAGCTGGAGACCTGGAAATTGTGGATATGGAATCGGCTAACGCAGCCAACGCTGTTTTGCTTAAACAGGTGGATGCGGTAGTATTGCCTGATCCGTTGTTAATGAAAACTTTGGCTTCCGGTGAAACGATAATGTTGCGCAGCGCCGAAGGTCTTATCCTGGGACAGGCCGTAATTGCAGCCCGCAGCGATTTTTTGGAGCAGTATCCGGATCTGGTCAGGAAATTCCTGCAAGTGCATAAACAGGCTTATCAATGGTCCTTAGACAATGCTCAAGAGGCGTTAGATTTAACAGCCAAAGTTGTAAACATGGATATAAAAGCTGTAAATGCCCTCTATCCTAAATTTGATTTTAGTTTGGAGATAGATGAGAGTAATATTAAGCAATTGAAAGAATCCGCTGATTTTCTCCAAGCCAATGGCTTCATTGACAAGGAAATTGATACCCAGGATTTAATTGCAGATTTAGTGGATACCAGTTATCTACCTTAATAATTTTAAAGCTCCAATTTTTTTTGGACCAATAATTGGAGGATGGAGGCAGAAGAAATGATGGTGGGGGTTAAATGAGATGATAGTTGATATCAAGGGGTTTTATGATTTACATGTTCATTCATCCCCTTGTCTTTTCCCGCGTCTAATCGATGACCGGGGATGTGTCCAGGCCGCAGCTTCGTCCGGACTAGGAGGAATTATGTTAAAATGCCATCATGAAAGCACTGCGATAAGGGCACAAAAGCTGCGGCAAGAGTTTCCCGACATTAAGATATATGGCGGAATTGTTCTTAATGAACATGTCGGCGGTTTTAATCCCCAGGCCGTGGAAGAGTGTCTGCAGTTGGGCGGTAAAGAGGTATGGATGCCTACCATAGATGCCGACTATCATGCCCGGGTATATGGGTTCAAGGGAAAATATGATGTTTTGCAAAACGAGGTAGAAACAAGCCGTGATTTAAAGGGATTAACTGTCCTCGATGAGCAGGGGAAAATAAAGAAGAATGTGCAGGAGATTTTAAAATTAATTGCGGAATACAATGTGATTTTAGGCACTTGCCATCTGGCCCCACAAGAGATCTTCCATTTGGTGAAAGCGGCTCGTGCTATCGGGGTAAAAAAAATTTTAATTACCCATCCATTTTTAAAAACACCGGGTTTGAGTCTTGAGCAGCTTAAGGAATTGATTGTGCTGGGAGCAAAGGCGGAGTTTTGTTACTGCACGGTTTCAATGATGTGGCGCCATGCTACAGTTCAGGAAGTGGCAGCCGCTATAAAAGAAATAAAGCCGGCCAACGCAATTATCACCAGTGACAGCGGGCAACGGCATAATCCTATACCACCTGAAAGTCTGCGCGTTTTTGCTCAATGTCTGTATGAATGCGGGTTGAGCAAGGAGGATATTTCCCTTCTGGCTGTGGATAATCCCAAAGGGTTGATGGAGGAATAAACTTAGTACAACTCAATGGAGGCTAACTTAATGAGCAGCGTAATTGAACAATTGCTGGAATCTGTTCCCCTTCCCAAAATGATCAAGGTCAGACAGGTTTTTCCCGCTATTCCTCTGGAGAATGTTGAAGCGGAATTAAGAGAACAATTAAGAAAAAAACAATTGCTTTCTCGTATAAAACCTGGGCAGACAGTTGCCATTACCGCAGGCAGTAGGGGAATTAGCGATATTGTCAGGATTTTGCGCGAAGTTGTGGTCTGTGTAAAAGAAGCCGGCGGGATTCCTTTTATAGTACCAGCTATGGGAAGTCATGGGGGAGCCACAGCTCAAGGGCAAGTCGAAATGCTGAATAGTTTGGGTATTACGGAACAAAGCGTGGGGGCACCCATTAAATCTTCGATGGAAGTAATCCAAGTAGGGGTTGCCGCCAACGGTTTACCGGCTTATATTGACCGTTATGCAGCCGAGGCCGGTGGTATTATTGTGATCAATAAAATAAAACCCCATGTGGCATTTCACGGCAAAATCGAAAGCGGTTTAATGAAAATGATCACCATTGGCTTAGGCAAACAAAGAGGCGCCGATACCTGCCATAGGCTGGGACCCAGAAAGATGTCCGAAAATATTGTCGCCATTGCCCGAACCTTGCTCGAGAAGACTAACATCATCTTTGCCGTGGGCATTATTGAAAACGCTTATGATCAAACCCAGGAACTTGCCGTTCTGGGGGCGGAAGAAATTGAAAAAGAGGAGCCTAAACTATTAATAAAAGCCAGGGAACTGGCTCCCAAACTCATTTTTAAAGATATTGACGCTTTAATAATCAAAGAGATGGGTAAAAATATCAGCGGTACGGGCATGGATACCAATGTAATCGGCAGATATCACACCGATATTGACAAAATTGGTAGCGAACCGAATATCTCCAAAATAGCTGTTCTTGATCTTACTGACCAGTCCCACGGGAATGCCAACGGCATAGGGCTTGCAGACTATACCACTTCCAGGCTGTTTAAGAAGATTTCTTTTGAAATGACTTACCCTAATTCCTTAACTACAACAGCCAGCTTAAGCGTAAAAATACCAATGATTTTAGACAACGACCTGCTGGCAATCAAAGCTTGCATTAAGTGCAGCAATATTCCGGATTACAGCAAGGTAAGAGCGGTAATGATTAAAAATACTTTGGAGCTTGAATATATATATATTTCAGAAAGTATGTTGGAGGAAGCGCTTCAAAATCCCAGGATTGAAATATTATCTGATCCGGTGGAACTGGAGTTAGCTTTGTCTTCTATGATATAATGGAAAAGCTATTAAAGATTTGGGAGGAATAAGTATGGCCGGACATTCCAAGTGGGCCAATATCAAGCATAAAAAGGCCAAAGCAGACGCACAAAAAGGAAAAATCTTTACCAAAATGGCCAGAGAAATTATGGTTGCCGCCCGGGCGGGTGGAGGAGATCCCAACAGTAATTTCCGCTTGAAAATAGCAATTGAAAATGCCAGGGCTGCAAATTTACCTAACGAGAATATTCAGCGCGCCATTCAGAAAGGAATAGGGGGCGGTGAAGGAACCAACTATGAAGAACTTCGCTATGAAGGTTACGGTCCGGGCGGAGTGGCTATTATGGCTGATATTATGACCGATAATCGGAACAGGACCGCTTCCGAAGCCAGACATATATTTTCCAAAAACGGGGGCAATCTCGGCGAGTCAGGAAGTGTAAGCTGGATGTTTACGGAGAAAGGGCAGCTTACCATTTCCAAAGAGGATTTAAAAATTAGCGGGGATGATTTAATGCTCTTGGCTTTGGAAGCGGGTGCGGAAGATATCGAAGAACAGGATGAGAGCTTCGAAATCTATACTGAACCCGCCGCCATGCAAGAAGTGAGACAGGCCCTTTTGGATAGCGGGATTGCCATTGAAAATGCCGAAATCAATCTTATCCCTATAAATAGGGTGGAGATCAGTGACGCGGAACAGGCAAAAAAGATTATTAAATTAATTGAAGCCTTGGAAAACCATGACGACGTACAAAAAGTTTATACTAACTTTGATTTGGCTGATTCCTTAAACGAAGAGGATTTATAATGCTAATTCTAGGTATTGATCCCGGGACGGCAATCATGGGCTATGGTTTGATTGAAAAAAAGGGTCAGACCCTAAGGGCAGTAGACTATTCCTGTTGGCGAACTCCGGCTGATTTGCCCATGCCTTATCGACTAAAAATCTTATTTGAGAATCTGGAGAATTTTTTATTAAAATATTCACCGGATGCCATAGCTGTGGAGGAGTTGTTTTTTAATCGCAATACGACTACAGCCATCTCCGTAGGGCAAGCACGGGGAATTGTGCTTCTCAGTGCGGCCAGAAATAACATAGAAGTCTTCGAATACACTCCCTTGCAGGTAAAACAAGCGGTTGTGGGTTACGGCAAGGCGGATAAACATCAAATTCAATATATGGTGCGAGCTCTTTTGTCTTTGACTGAAAACCCAAAACCTGATGATACGGCCGACGCTTTGGCTATAGCCATATGCCACGCTCATAGTCAGCGGTTGTAATAATGGGGGATATAACAAATGATTGCCATGTTAAAAGGTGTGGTTTGGACTTGCGAACCGGAAAAAATAATTTTAAACGTCGGCGGGGTTGGCTTTCTGGTACATGTAACTACCGGTTGTGCGGCAGCCCTCCGGCCGGGTGAAGAAAAAACCTTTTATACCTATCTACAGGTAAGAGAGGACGATCTGGTTCTTTATGGTTTTAATCATAAAGAGGAAAAAGAATTATTTCTTCAATTGCTCGGTGTTTCCGGTATAGGCCCCAAAGCGGCTCTTTCCATTCTTTCCGCCTTGACGGTTAAGCAAGTTAGGATGGCCATTGTCAATGAAAATGTTTCTTTATTAACTCAAGTCCCGGGAATAGGCGCCAAAACAGCCAAGCGAATTATCTTGGAGCTTAAAGAAAAACTTAAAGATTTAATACTGGAAAGTGGAGACTATACAGAGGTTATGGCCGAAGAATGTCTTGCACCCGGCTTGAACGAAGCGCTGGATACATTGCTGGCATTGGGCTTTTCCAGATTGGAAGCCAGCTCGGCCTTAAGACAAGTAAGCCAGCAACAAGCAAGCACAACCGAGGACCAAGTCAAAGAAGCCTTGCGCTTGTTAGCAAAGCGATAAACGGAGGTAAGAATAGGCAAACGGAGGAACGAAATGGAAGAAAGAATTATAACTTCCTTGGAGCGGTCTGAGGACAGGGAAAATGAAGCCTTGAGACCGGTAAAACTTGCGGATTATATCGGTCAGAGCAGGATTAAAGAGAATTTATATGTATTTATTCATGCCGCCTTAAGCCGAGGAGAAGCTTTGGATCATGTTTTGTTATATGGTCCCCCCGGCTTGGGAAAGACAACGCTGGCCAATATCATTTCCGCAGAAATGGGAGTTAATATTAGAACAACTTCCGGGCCGGCCATTGAAAGACCCGGTGATTTGGCAGCAATCTTGACATCATTGGAGCCTCGCGACGTGCTTTTTATTGATGAAATTCATCGTTTGAGCAGGACGGCAGAGGAAATACTTTACTCAGCCATGGAAGACCATTGTTTGGATATTGTGATTGGCAAAGGCCCCAGTGCCCGTTCAATTCGACTTTCTCTTGCGCCTTTCACTTTAATTGGAGCGACTACCCGGGCCGGCCAATTGACGTCTCCCTTAAGAGATAGATTTGGGGTTATCAACAGGCTGGAGTTTTATACAACAGATGAACTAAAACAGATCGTTCTGCGGGCTTCCAAGATCCTTCACATTAAATTAGATGAGGAGGGGGCTATAGAAATAGCCAAAAGGTCCAGGGGGACTCCAAGGGTAGCAAATAGGCTGCTGAAGCGAGTTAGGGATTTTGCTGATTTTTGGGGCAAGGAAGTTATTGATTTTCAAGTGGCTTCCTTGGCTTTGGATAAACTTCAGGTGGACCCAATTGGCTTGGATAGCCTGGATCTCAAAGTTATCGAAGCCATAATTAAAATATTTGACGGCGGACCTGTGGGTTTGGAAACTTTGGCCGCTACTGTAGGTGAAGAGCCGGAGACTTTGGAAGATGTGGTTGAACCCTTTTTACTGCAGTGCGGTTTTTTACAGCGTACTCCTCGCGGCAGAACAGTTACTTCCCTGGCTTACGAGCACTTGGGAATTAAGCCTTCGGAAGGGCATTGGGAAAAACAGCAACCCAGACTTTTTATGGAAAACAATTGAATATCCTTTAATTTGCAGCCGCCGGAAGGTTAAAATCTTGTCTGTTCAGGAAAAATATATCGTAGAAAATTAAACAGATTTTGACCTGAAGGTGTTTATGTTTATGATTTGTAGATGTATGAAGCAAAGAGCTTTTTTTATGTTTATTCTACTGATAACTATGCTTCCCGTTTCACTATTGCTAATACCCGATGTTTGCTTGGCATACGATGTCTCGGTCCG
>ENA-UPSB01002058-UPSB01002058.1-bioreactor-metagenome-genome-assembly--contig:-NODE-2058-length-20558-cov-65.770180_pt1 | contig 20558 bp, 17 predicted proteins | sample MGYA00238182_ERZ773286 | MGnify/ENA primary metagenome ERZ773286 (study PRJEB29026, sample SAMN07631240) | bioreactor metagenome | isolation source: Switchgrass digestor | place: USA: Dartmouth... | reverse complement strand
TCATAGGTTACTTCATTTTACTTGGTTAACCCCAACATTTGACGTAGAGCCCAAAAAGCACCGGCTCCCCAAGAGGAGATATGAAGCTCTTTGGGAGCCGGTGCTTTTTTGTATGGTTTTACCAATGTCCTTTGACTTGAGGAGAAGAGGGGGAGAACTGCATGAATTCGATTTTGTTTCCATCGGGGTCCCTGACCCAACACTGATAATTCAGATCCCTTCCCAGTCTAGGCTCAACATCCAAAGGTATACCGTTTTCTCTTAACTTGCCTGCGATTTTATTAATGTCTTCGACTTCCAGGCAAAGGTGGGAAAAACCAACATTGGCAGGCACATATGAATGCTCATGAATCCCGCCTGTTATTAATTCAAGGTACTGGCCCTCTGCTACTTTGATATTGTAAATCCACGGATTGCCATCTTTGTCTTTCATTTCAAAAGCCATTTTCAATCCAAGAATGTCGCAATAAAAATGAAGGGACTTTTTGATGTCCTTTATGTTGAATGCTATGTGAGCAACACTGCGAACCATGGGTTGACCTCCATCATGAATCATGATTTTGATTCCTGCACCTTATCGAGCAGGGCTTTTTCCATCACTTCAAAGGGAGCTTTAACACCGGTGTACAATTCAAACTGGAAACAGGCTTGGTGAATCAACATTCTATATCCTGGAATAGCAGTACAGCCAAGACTTCTGGCAATTTTTAAGAAGGTGGTCTCAAAGGGCATAAACACGACGTCAAGTACGATTTTGTTTTCTCTCATCTGTTCGGCCGTCAGAACGGACTCCTCGGTCTTGAAACCCACAGATGTGGCATTGATTAATATGTCATAATCTACGCTTCTGTTAAAGTCAGCGGGAACACCGGCATATTTGACGCCAAAATAATTGCATACTTCCTTCCCCATATCTTCCTCGATGTTGTATACCACGATATCGTCGGTGTATTTTTTTAAGGCATAGATAATTGCCCTGCCGACACCTCCGGCGCCTATTACGGCGATTTTTTTGCCGTGGATGTCTCCGGTTTCCTCAAGACACTTTATAGCTCCTGTCCAGTCTGTATTATATCCTTTGAGGATACCGTTGTCGTTCACAATAGTGTTTACAGCGCCGATAATTTTTGCAGATTCGTCCAGTTCATCGAGGTATTTTATTACTTCTTGCTTGTAAGGCATTGTAACGCCAAGGCCTCTTATTCCCATTGCCCTGACTCCCTTAATAGTGTCTTCCAGATTGTCCGGCTGGAAGGAAACATAGCAATAATTCAAGCCAAGAGCCTTGTATGCGGCATTGTGCATCAAGACTCCGTTACCTCCTATGCTTCCGGCTATTGATCCGCATAGTACGGGAAATGATTGTGCCATTATTATTGATCCTCCTATTCTATTTTTATCAGGGTTGCTGCGCCTATGATACCGACGTCGTCACTTGATTTCAAGACATTTTAGATTCTATAGCACCAAGGTTGCTGCCCCTATGATACCAACGTCATCTCCAAGTATGGCGGGAACGATATTTACAGGATAGGCATATGATATTTTTGAAAGCTTTTTCAACTTTTCACTGAACCTGTCAAAAAGGGGCTTGCCGAATTTTGAAACGCCTCCGCCGACAACAAAATGATTGATGTTGAAAATCTGATAAAGGTTTGCAAACATTATTCCCAGCAGGTCACCGGTCCGGTTGATAACGTCAATGGCCAGCTGATCTCCGGCTTTGGCGGCATCCTCGATATGTTTGCAGGTCAGGTCATCCAAATTCTCAACCATACTTGACAGCATGCTGCTGCAGCCCTCTTCAAGCTTTTCTCTTGTGTATCTGATTATTTTCGGACCGGAGGCAAGGGACATTATGCAGCCCCTATTGCCGCAGCCACACAGGTAGCCGTCATCGCTGATAATCATATGCCCGAATTCCCCGGCAGCACCATAACTGCCGCGGAATATGGAGTTGTTAATTATTATGCCTCCGCCGATCCCTGTGCTTATAGTGACGTAAAGCATGTCTTTTTTACCTTTGCCGGCGCCAAAAAGATGTTCCGCTATTGCTGCTACATTCGCGTCATTGTCGATTTCTACCGCCACGCCAAGTTTTTCTGAAAGCATTTCTTTAGCAGGAACATTGTCCCATTTGGGAAGGCTGGAGGTGGTGATGATAAAACCCTTGTCAAAATCTATATGTGAAGGAAATGCGGCTCCAACTCCCAGAAGGTCTGACCTTTTAAGAGAATTGTTTTTCAATAGGGTATCAATATGGGTACACATTTCATCAAGCATTTCATCAGGTTCCAGTTCCACATTGGTTCTTGCTTTGAATCGGTCTATCAAATTGCAATCCTTATCGAATAACCCGTAGGCCAGCTTTGTGCCGCCGACATCTATCCCGATGAAATATTTTTCCATCCTTTTATCTCCTTTCACGATTAAGCCAATACAACTTCAATTCCAAAGCTTTTAAGAACCTCCAGATGTTTTTCAGATAAATTCTTGTCTGTTATTACCATGTCCGCCTCTTCGGGCTTAAACTGACAGGCCACGCCCACTTTATCAAATTTGGAGGAGTCTGTGACTACTATGACCTTGTTGGCACGTTCAGCCATTGCACGTGCAACTTCAGCTCTCATAAGATTAATGCAGGTGAAACCGGTGCTTGGGCTGAAGCCATCAACTCCTATGAATACCTTGTCCACATGGAATTGCTTCAGACAAATTCTGGTAAGAGGTCCTACAAGGACCTCCGACTCGTGCTGATAATCACCACCTAAAATGATTATTTTAAGATTGTTCATTCCCCTTACATATCTGCTGATGAAAGTGGAATTTGTTATTATGGTGACATCGCTTTTATTTGCCAGTTCCCTTGCCAAAAGGGCGTTGGTGGAGCCGGATTCAATCATGACCGTTTCTCCGTTGCTTACCAATGAAGCAGCTTTTTTGGCGATATTTAACTTGATATCATAATTAATGGACAGCCGTTTCATAATATCATCATCCGAAACCGGCATCGCACCGCCATGAAATCTTTTCAGCATTCCGGTTTGCTCAAGAAGCTTTAAATCCTGGCGGATGGTTACTTGTGAAACCGAAAACTCTTTTGCGAGATCTGCTACATTTATTTTGGGCGAACTAATCACGCGATTCAAAATAGCCAACTGTCTTTCATTTAAAGTACCCATCAAATCAGCTCCTGAAAAAATTATTAAAAGCTTAATTACACATAATATATTAACAAAAATTGATATATAATTAAACCTAATAATGTCTTATTTAGTTAATTTATATAGAAAGCCCAGCTTTGTAACTAAATTTCTTTCTGTCATAATCAATAATACAATAATTACGAATGAAATTCAATATGATTTCATAATAAAATAATTTACTGTTGAAATTAAAAAAATAATGAGTTATAATAAAAACAGAAAATATCGCGTGAAACCATGGGAATATGGCAAAAAATTGCTAAAAACGGAAAAAAGGGGCTGGACACATCTATACTTCCGATGAAATTTATACTCACCTTCAAATGAAAGGAAAATTTTAAAAAATGTAAATTAACCTATTGAAATATGAAAGTGTGTGTTATATAATAAGTTTGTCACAAAAAGAGATGTACCAATTTATAAATGAACTGATTCGGTAATTTGACTGCAGAAAACGATTCTCCTTAAGGAAAACATCATAACGACGCGTAAAGTTAAAACCTTTACGTGCTGACAATTTTAGTCCTTTTGGATAAAGATGGTTTCTGTACTGGACAAGTGCAAATCGTCTGGAAAGGAGGGTAATGAAAGCCGCAAAGCTTAAGCTTATGCCGGTATTGTTTGGTGCTTTTGCTTGTCGGTGCGGGACCCAGTTTTTTCAAATTGAGGATAAATGATGCAAAATTTTAAATTTTAAAAAAGTAAAGGGAGGAAATCAATAATGAAATTAGCTCATAGGAAAGTTATAACCATATTGTTGGCAGTTTTTATGGTTATAAGCTTAGCAGCTTGTGGCGGCGGCGCATCGAATCAGGGGAAAGATGCTGAAAAGCCGGCGGCAAGTGATTCTGCTAAAGGATCCGATAATTCCTCAAAAGAACTGGACAGAATTGCTTTTATCGTTGCTGATATGGCCAACGAATCTCAGGCTTTTTCTTCAAGAATGTTCCAAAAGCATGCCAAAGATTACAACTTCGAAGTGATCATCCTAGATGCGAAGGGTGACGCTCAGGCTGAAACTCAGGCAGTAAACAACGCCGTAGCCCAGGGCGTAAAAGCACTCTTTGTAAACCCGAATGATATAAATGCTATAGTTCCGGCTCTTGAGGCGGCAAAGAAAGCCGGCGTGGTTGTGGGACTGTATTCTTCTGACCTGCCGAAAGATAAACAGGATGCACGAGACTTCTTTGTGGGTGTAAATGATAATCAGGCCGGTGAAGCGGCGGCGAAGGCTTTCATGGACAGATTCCCCGACGGAGCAACTATTGTTGAGATAGGCGGACAATCAGGCCATGATGCGCAAATCAAGCGTCATGACGGATTTAATAATGCTATTAAGGATTCTAAAATCCAGGTCATTGACTATAAAGCAACTCAACAATGGTCTACAGAACAGGCTATGGCCATCATGGAAGATATGATTACCAAGCACGGCAATAAAATTCAAGGTGTTTTTGTCCATTGGGATAACGGCGCAACCGGCGTTATCCAAGCTGCAAAGGCTGCAAATATGGAAGGCTTGTTCATAGTGGGAGTTGACGGAAACAGGGCCGGTTTTGAACAGGTAAGGAACGGTGACCAAAGCGTAACCATCATGCAGAACTTTGAAAACATGACCCTGAAATCCCTTGAACTGGCAAGAAAAGTTATCGACGGCGAAAAAGTTGAGCCTTTGAACTTTATTCCTCTGGATATAGTTACAAAAGATAATATAGATAATTTTACACCCCCAGAATGGTAATATGAAATTTTAATTAAAGTATTAGAGCTCGTTGCGAAACGGGCTCTAATATTAAAATTATTCGAAAGAGGTCATCTCCGATGGGAAATAGTGGGCAGGAAATTATTCTGAGTATCAAAGACGTAAGTAAATCCTTTCCGGGAGTCAAGGCTCTGGATCAGGTTTCGATTGAAATCCGGCGTGGCACCGTGCACGGCATAGTGGGAGAAAACGGCGCCGGCAAATCGACATTGATGAAAATATTGTCCGGCGTGTATCAGAAGGATTCGGGCACTATCATTTTTGACGGTGAGGAGATTAAAAATACAACGCCCATTGAGTCTATGAAAAGAGGTCTTAGCATCATCTATCAGGAATTGAACCTTGTGAACACTATGAGTGTCGGCGAGAATATTTTTCTCGGCCGTTTCAGAGAAATGGGCGGTATGCGCGGGGTCCATGCAAAAGCGAAGGAGCTGCTTAAAAGTATCGGCAGCAATATCGACACTTATAAGCTGGTTTCCGATCTTAGTGTTTCAGAAAAGCAGATGGTAGAGATAGCAAAGGCATTGTCATTTGATTCCAAGCTCATTATCATGGATGAGCCGAGCAGCAGCCTGACTTCTGACGAAATGAAGGAATTGGTTAAAATTATTCATCATCTTAAAGAGAAAGGCATTTCCATTATATATATAAGCCATAAATTGGATGAAATATTTGAGTTTTGCAGCGTAGTGACTGTCATGCGCGACGGGCGTGTCATCGATACCAAGCCTATCTCTGAAATTACCCGGGCTGAAATGATTGCGAAGATGGTAGGCCGTCCAATTGAAAATGAATATCCCGAACGGCCTGAATGCGTAGGCGAAACGCTGATGGAAGTTCGATCACTCAATACAAATAAATTACACAACATATCCTTTGAACTGAAAAAGGGAGAGATTCTTGGTTTTGTGGGGCTTGTCGGAGCAGGAAGGACCGAGATTGTCAGAGCGATATTCGGTGCTGACAAGGTAAAGGGCCATCAGATCCTTATAGACGGAAAGCCTGTCAAAATAAGGAATCCAAGGGACGCAAAGAAGGCCGGCATTGCCCTGGTGCCGGAGGATCGAAAGCTGCAAGGCCTTGTGTTGCCCTTCTCAGTGGAGTCCAATATCTCCATGGCCAGCTTGGACAAGATAACGAGGTTTGGCTTTTTGAATAGGTCGGCAGGAAAGGCTATAGCCGAAAAACATGTTAAAGCCCTTGGGATTAAAACCCCGTCCATCAAGGCCAAAGTCCGAAACCTTTCCGGAGGCAATCAGCAGAAATGCATAGTGGGACGTTGGATGGAAACGAACCCGCGCATTCTTATTCTGGATGAACCCACAAGAGGCATAGACGTAGGAGCTAAATACGAGATCTACCTTTTGATGAAGAAGATCGCTGAAAGTGGTGGATCTATTATACTTATATCCTCCGAATTGCCTGAGGTGCTGAATATGAGCAACCGCGTGCTTACCATCTGTGACGGGCGGATAACGGGCGAATTTGACCCTAAAACGGCTTTGGCAGACCAGATAATGGAAAAGGCGCTTGAATTTCGCAGAAAGGATCGGGAGTATGAGAGAGCAAATTAGTTTTAAAAGTGTTATTCAGACTGTATTCAGGGATTATCTGGTTTTGGTTGCGATCGCTTTGCTTGTGATCATCACCGCAATCGTTGAACCGAAATTCCTGACAACTGGGAACATGACAAATATAATGCGTCAGTTTGGCCCCTTGATCATGGTTGCTCTTGGCATGACCTTTGTGATTATAGGCGGCTTCATAGACCTGTCGGTATCAGGCATGCTTTCCCTTGTAGCTGTTGTGACCATTTCTCTTATTGAGCCTCTTGGGCAGGTGGGCGCGCTTATTGTAGGTTTATGTCTGGGCGCTTTTTGCGGATATTTGAACAGCGTACTGATACTGGTCAGCGGGGCGATGAAACAAGCTGAGGCTTTGTTTATAACCTTTGGTATGAGCACGGTATACGGCGCTTTGGCGCTGATTTTAAGCGGAGGGCGAACGAAGCAGATGAGTTGGATAAAAGCGGATACCTCCATTTTTAAAGCCATAGGTACAGGAACCGTTGGATTCCTTTCCGTGTCCTTCATCATGTTTCTTGTTTGCCTCCTGTTGCTGTATATATTTCAAAACAAGACATATATGGGACGGGCTATTTATTTGACCGGCGGTAATAAAACGGCGGCGGAACTGGCTGGAATACCTATTAAGCGCAGCATCGCTTTTATTTACACGATTTCCGGGTTGATGACCGCTTTGGGTGCCATCGTGCTGTTCTCCCGCGTGACTACGGCATCGCCGGTTATAGGTAAAGGTTATGAGACAAACGCTATTCTTTCGGTAGTTGTCGGCGGCACAACACTGGTAGGCGGAAATGGAAGCGTACTGCGCACCGTGTTAGGTACCACCTTGGTCATACTTTTGTCCAATTGCATGAATTTGCTGGGCGTTTCGGTATATATGCAGTACATGATGAGAGGTGCTATCTTGATCCTTGCTATCTGGCTTGATAATCGCAAGCAACTTTAGGAGGAAACTCGGATGAATAATTTTAGTATCGGCAAAAAGCTTATTAATATTGCAACCAAGCAAAAGGCCTTTTTGGCCATTGTAGTGATGTTGGTAATCATGCTTTTTTCTAAAACTAACTTTTACACGGCATACAATCTGTTCGATCTGATGAAATCGGTATCCGTGCTTATGATTCTCGCCTTCGGGGTTACGCTGGTCCTCGTGGCCGGCGGCTGTGACCTGTCCATCGGAGGCATTATGGTTTTGTCGGGCATCGTAGCGATCAAGTTGATGAATGCTGATGTTCCAATGCTGATTTCCATATTGGCTGCGCTGCTCATGGGTGCCGTTGTAGGCGCTATAAACGGTTATTTGGTCGTATATCAGAGGACAGAGCCTTTCATTATTACATTGGGAATGGGCATGCTGCTCACGGGGATAGCCCAGCAGCTAACCGATGCGCACCCTGTTCCTTGTAAGCACCCGACTTTTGTGACCCTTGCCAACGGCAAATTATTTGATACAATACCTAATCTTGTCATAGTCATGCTTGTTGTGTTCTTTATCATCCATTATATCTTGCGCTATACTTCCTTTGGCAGGAATTGCTATGCTATAGGCGGTGACTACGAGGTGGCGAAGTATTCCGGTATCAACGTCCTTCCCATAAAAGCGGCGACTTTTGTAGTATGCGGCATCACTGCCGCCCTGGGTGGGGTCATGCTCTCATCCATGCTGAATTCGGGTTCTTCAACATACGGCGACACCACTGCCCTCGTGGTCAACTGCGGTGTGGTGGTGGGAGGTACTTCCTTTGCAGGCGGTATTGGCAGCGCGCCGCAGTCAGCCATCGGTCTCCTGGTGTTCGGAGTGCTTCAGAACTCCATGAACATGCTGGGCATCGATGCTTATGTTCAGCAGATATTACAGGGTATCGTGATTGTTGCCATCATCTGTCTTGACTGCTATGGAAGAAAGCGCAAGCGTGAGGCCGTATGATGCTCCCAGGGATTAATAAGACCATCGGACTCTGATTTCAATTGGGGTTAGGAGGGTGGAAAGGCATGGCAAACCATATTGAAGAGATTTCAAAATTGCAAAAAAGCCATAGGATGTCCTTGCTAAAGGAAAGGATGCTGAGTGAGCCAAGGTTTCTGTCCTTAGAACAGGCACTGCTTATAACCCAGTGCTATAAGGAAAATGAGAGCCTTCCCCGCATTCTCCAAAGAGCTAAGAGCCTTGCGTTGGCACTTAACAGGATAGAGATAAGGATTGATCCCCTGGAGGTAATAGTAGGAAACCGCACACCCGGCGTAAGAGCGGGTGTGGTTTCGCCCGAAGCGGGCATTTCATGGGTAGACCGTGAGATTGAAACCCTTCCCACAAGGCCCCAGGATAGGTTTAATGTCAAAGAAGGAGACATTAAAGTATTCAGGGAGATTATTCTTCCGTATTGGAAGGGCAAATCCCTTGAAGATGCGGTAAAAGAGAGGGTAGGGGCGGAAATATCCGCTATTGGAAAAGTAGTAAAAATCAATCAGACAGACCATGCTCAAGGCCATATTTGCCCCAATACGCCGAAATGGCTGGCAATGGGGCCTGCAGGGTTGAAAAGGGAAGCTGAAGAGAAGCTTAAGACTGCCTCAGACGATAAAAAGGTTTTCTATGAAAGCGTGATTATTGTGCTTTCCGCTGCGCAGGATTTTATGAGAAGGTACAGCGAGCTCGCAAAAAAGATGGGTGAGGAAGTATCTGACAGCAGCCTGAAAGAGAACCTTGCGGAAATTGAAAGGATATGCGCAAAGCTTGCCGACAGTCCGCCTGAGACATTCCGGGAGGCGGTTCAGTCATTGTGGTTCCTATTTGTCATTTTGCAAATGGAATCAAATGCTTCCTCCTTCTCCCCCGGAAGAGCCGATCAGTACCTCTACCCATATTTCAAAAAAGATATCGACAGCGGAAGGTTGGATCTTGCCGGTGCTTTGGAGATAATTGAAGCTTTATGGCTCAAGTTTAACCAGATAGTGTATTTAAGAAATTCCAACAGCGCAAAATACTTTGCCGGTTTCCCCATAGGATTTAATGTTGCCTGCGGCGGACAAACCCAAGACGGCAAGGATGCCTCCAATGAGCTGTCCTTCCTGTTCCTTAAAGCACAGGAACACTTGCTGCTTCCTCAGCCTAACCTGTCAGCCAGATTGTTTAAGGGCTCATCCAGTGAGTTTGTGGACCAGTGCAGCAGGGTTATAGGAATGGGAAGCGGGATGCCTCAGATCTTTAATGATGAGAGCATAATTCCGGCTCTAATAAATCAAGGCATAAGCAAAGAGGATGCTACCAATTATGCCATAGTTGGCTGCGTCGAGCTTACCACCCACGGAAACAACCTTGGCTGGAGCGACGCTGCCATGTTCAATCTTGTAAAAGTGCTGGAGCTGACTCTTAACAATGGCATCTGCCTCCAGACGGGCGTCCAGATGGGCCTGCAGACAGGTTACCTGACCGACTATAAGACTTATGAGGAGCTGGAGGAAGCATATAGAAAACAGCTTGACCACTTTATAGACAGGATGATTGCAGTTTGTGACGCGGTTGACAGGATGCATGCTGAATTCCTGCCGTCGCCTTTCCTCTCCAGCGTCGTTGACGACTGTTTAGAAAAAGGCATTGACGTTACTGCCGGCGGCGCTCACTACAACTTTTCGGGAATACAGGCCATTCAGGTGGCAAACATAGCAGACAGCCTGGCCGTCATCAGAAAGCTGGTCTATGACGAGGGTACCCTTAAGGCTGAGGAACTTTTAAAGGCGCTTCAGACAAACTATGAAGGCCGTGAAGAATTGAGGCAGTACCTTATCAATAAAGTTCCAAAGTACGGCAATGACGTCGCATGGGTCGATAATATAGGCGCCAAATGGATCGAATACTTTGCTAAGAAGCTGGAAGGCTACAGGAACGCCAGGGGCGGCCGCTACCATACAGGGCTTTATACCGTTTCTGCCCACATACCCATGGGACACAACGTCGGGGCTTCTCCCGACGGACGGCTGTCAAAGGACCCTCTTGCTGACGGTGGCATGTCAGCGATGTATGGCAGAGATCGGAACGGGCCGACGGCACTTTTGAAATCGGTCTCAAGGATTAATTCCATGTACGGCAGCAACGGCACTCTGCTCAACATGAAGTTCCTTCCTGACTTGTTCAAGACCGAGGAAGGGATAAAAAAGTTTTCATCGCTGCTTATGACATTTGTGGATCTTAAGACAAATCATGTCCAATTCAACGTAGTGAGTAAGGAAGACCTTATCAAAGCGAAACAAAACCCTGAAAAATACAGAGGGCTTACTGTCAGGGTAGCAGGCTATACGGCATACTTCACAGAGCTTGCCAGCGACCTCCAGGATGAGATTATTGAAAGAACAAACTATGGAGATATCTGATGTACGGCAATATTATAGACATTAAAAAATTCACAGTTCATGACGGACCAGGGCTCAGGAGCACGGTTTTCCTGAAGGGATGTCCCTTGAGTTGTGTCTGGTGCCATAACCCTGAAGGGATTGACGGCAGAATCAGGCTGTGGTATTTCGAAAGAAAATGCATAGGTTGTCATAAATGCGTTGCAGCTTGTAAAAATGGCGCATTGTTTATAGGAGACGCAAGTCCTCACATTGTGATTGACAGAGAAAAATGCATTAATGCAGGCAGCTGTGTAGAGGCTTGTCCCACTGGGGCCCTGAGTTTCGACGGTAAAAGGGTTTCTCAAAAAGAAGTGGTAGATGTGCTTTTAGAAGACAAGCCATTTTATGATAAGTCCGGCGGGGGGATAACCATTTCCGGCGGAGAACCCCTCTTCCAGCCTGAATTTTCATTGGGAATTTTAAAGGACTGTAAGAAGCACAAAATGCACACAGCTATTGAAACCTGCTTGTATGCCAAAAAAGAAATCCTTGAAAAATTTTTTGACCATGTGGACTTGTTCATCGTTGATTTAAAAATTTTCGACCCGGTGGCTCATAAGAAATACACTGGTGAGGGAAACGGGCTTATAAAATCAAATTTTGAATTTTTGGCCTCGGAAAAAGAAAATATTCTGGTTAGGATTCCCCTGATACCCGGCATCACTGCAACAAAAGAGAATATTGGTGGAATTGCAGCCTTTGTCTGCAAAGTAAGCAATAAAATACCTATAGAGCTCATGAATTTTAATCCTCTCGGCGAAAACAAATACAAGCTTATGGGAAGGACCAATGAGTTATTAAAGGGTATAAAACCGCTGCCGGAGGAGGAATTGGATGAGCTGTACCAGGCGATTGAAGATAAAGGCGTAAAAATAGTGAGAGAAAAAAAGGTGAAACGATGGTAAAGGAATTTTTAAAAGCTGCCAATGCGGGAGAACCGGTATTCATAACCACTGTCTGCGAAGCTTTCGGAAACCTGAAAGAAACTGAAAAGCAGGTGATGAATTGCGTACTTGCACTTTTGGAAAAGGATGAAAAGCGGCTTTTTAAAATAGACCTGCCCCTTTTAGATGATTTTAGCCCCGAAGAAATCAATTTTGTTAAAAGCTACGTGCGGGCCAAAATATATAATATCCTTTCGAGCCTTGGCGGAAAGGCAATGGATATCTATGTAGACAAGAGGAATTCTTTACTTACTGAACTGGCGGCAGAACTGAACCAGGTGTTTTATGTAGACAGCAAGCGTTCCGACAGGCGAGGCTACGGAAGGGCTGTCAATGTGATAGACCGGATGCTGGGCGCCCTATGCCCTGATGCGCCGGGTTTCAGATTCAATGTCATGGACATCTCGGAAATACCTGAAATGAATAAAATCAATACCGAAGGAAGGAAAAAGGCCGGAGATTCAAGCATATTCAAAAGGGTAACGGAAAACCTTGACGGAAAGGTCATCTGCGGTATAGACGTGGGAGGAACCGTCATTAAAGCTGTTCTGGTGAAAGACGGCAAAATAGACAGCTGCAAGGAATATAACTGGTTTCCCGCCGGATTCAGGGAAACGAGGCAGCTAATAGAGCCGATCTGCCTTATAGTCAGACTTATGAGGGCCAAAATATCGCTTGAATGCCTCAATGACGCCTCCGGTGCGAAAGCTGAGTTAACAGGGGACATAAATAAGGCGCTGGACAGGAAGGCAAGGGATGATTTTATGCTTGCCGCAGTAGAAAAAGCGGAAGCTTTCCTTAATGGCAGATATGCGGAAATAGATGCGATAGGATTGTCCTTTCCTGATGTGGTTGTCAGGAATAAGATTGTCGGAGGCGAGGTATATAAGACCAGGGGCATACGGAATAACCCCGGTATCGATTACGAAAAGGACTTTTTGAAGCTTACAAACCTAAATGACAGGCTTCGTGAGTTTATCAAGAGAGACGGGTCGGTGAACATTATAAACGACGGTTCGATGGCTGCTTTTACTGCGGCAGTGGAAAATGCGGCGGCGGGTTGTCAAGAGTTAGTTGCTGAGGGCGTATTCGCCCATACCCTAGGGACTGAATTGGGAACCGGCTGGATTGACGGGGACGGAATAATTCCTGATATTCCCCTTGAAGTGTACAATTTCATCATTGACCTTGGAAACTTTGTTGAAAAGCAATATCCTTCCGATGATTTGAGAAGCATAAACAATTTTAATACCGGACTCCCCGGAACGCTGCAGAAATACTGCAGCCAGAGCGGCGTTTTCCGGCTTGCCATGAAATATTTTCCAAAGGAGAGGCCGGACCTTTGGCAGGAGCTGTTCGATAAGGGCTTTGTGGTTGAAAGAGAACTGGACGGGCATACCGGCTACTATGTGCCTACCGAACCTAAGGATATGAGGAAGCCCTTCCTTGAACATATGGTGGCTTTGGTTGAGAGAGAAAATGACGAAGTGAATAAAAGAATTTGGAAAGACATAGGCACATTTTTAGCCGTGACCTGGCTGGAAACTGAAAAGATTCTCAGTCCCGGGACGGCAAGGCGTGTACTCTTCGGCGGCCTTGTGGCAAACAGGCGCTGCTTTGAATTGATAAAAGAAGGCGCAAAGGCGATAAATGAGGATATTGTGCTTGACGTCGCAGATTCGGAGATGGCAAACACCCCGCTTATGAAGCAGCTGAAGGCTAATCCCCAATATTCGGTGGCGCAGTTTGCTCAGGCTGTCGGCGCGGTGTATTTCGGAAACCTGAGTTAAAAGGGGCAGGAAAGCTGCTTGCTGAGTATAAAAGGTAAAAAAAGCCTAGCATTGGAAAAGTGTTGGGCTTTTTAAATTCATATTGATAAATTGTTGTTTTTGTGTCAAAATAGATATGGGTTCCGAAATAAAGGAATGTTCCTTTACTTTGGACAGCAACAAAAAAGACCTGATTGCGAGGAGACTTCCGAGCGAAAGGGGAGACTTTGTCATAGGGTATATTGTAGCAGGAAGCGCAAGTTTAAGGGCTTATCGGTTTTGTGCGGTTTCCTGTACAATGTGGTCGGTAAAAGTTCCCCTCCTGTTTGCTCAGGAAGGGGTTTTTTGTTTCCGCATGCCGTGAAAATCAGGAGGTGATGCTGTGGAAAAACGAGTGGGTGTGGTCGGAATTATTGTAGAGAACCGTGAAAGGGCAAAAGAGGTAAATGAGATCCTGCACAAATACGCCGAAATAATAGTGGGGCGTATGGGGGTTCCCTACAAGGAAAGGGGAATATCCGTGATCTCTTTGATTGTAGACGGCACCACAGATGAAATCAGCGCAATGACCGGAAAAATCGGGAAGATAGCGGATGTCCAGGTAAAAACGGCGCTGGCTTCTAAAAATAAACAAGGATAAAACCTATTATCTACACGAAGGATACAGGGGCCAAAGACATTGCAAATGGAAGGCTGCCCTGTGAAAATCAAGATGAAGGGGGATTTAGAATGAGTCAAGCTCAAATTGTAGATTTTATCAAGGACGATGAAATTAGACAAGTTGCAGATTTTATCAATGACGATGAAATCAGACAAGTGCTTAGAATAGGAGAAGAGAAGGCGAAGGATGCAGGCTGCGTGAGGGATATCATAGAAAAGGCAAGGGAGGCGAAAGGGCTTGCTATCGAGGAGGTTGCCGCCTTGCTTCATACAGAGGATGACGATCTGCTGGAAGAAGTATACAGTGCCGCAAGGGAAGTTAAACAGAAAATTTACGGAAACAGAATTGTCATGTTCGCACCTCTGTACGTGAGCGACTACTGCGTAAATAATTGCGTGTATTGCGGCTATAAATGCTCAAATAAAGGAAATCGGAAGAAACTGAGCAAAGAGGAATTGATCCGGGAGGTTGAGATCCTTGAGGATTTAGGACATAAGAGGATTCTGATAGAAGCAGGTGAAGATCCTGTAAATTGCCCTATAGATTATATAGTTGATACCATGAAAACAATTTACAGCGTGAAAAAGGGCAACGGTTCCATAAGGAGGATTAATGTCGATATTGCCGCTACTACCGTAGAAAACTACGCAAAGCTGAAAGAGGCCGGCATCGGGACATATACGCTGTTCCAGGAGACCTACCACAGGGAGACATATGAAAAAATGCACCCGTCAGGACCAAAGCATGATTACGACTACCATACTACCGCAATGGACCGCGCCATGCAGGCCGGCATCGATGATGTAGGCATTGGAGTGCTGTACGGGCTTTATGATTATAAATATGAAGTTATCGCCATGTTCCAGCATATAAGGCATTTGGAGGATACTTTCGGAGTAGGTCCCCACACTATTTCTGTCCCGAGGTTGAGGCCGGCGGCAGGAGTAGACAGAAGAAATTTCCCGTATTTAGTAAGTGATCATGACTTTAAGAAATTAGTTGCTGTAATAAGGCTGGCTGTGCCTTATACCGGGATGATCATTTCTACCAGGGAAGAGCCCGGATTCAGGGATGAAGTCATTTCAGTCGGCATCTCCCAGATGAGCGCCGGTTCCAGCGTAGATGTGGGAGGTTACGTGAATGAATACGGAGAACAGCCTAAGAGGGAGTCTGCCCAGTTTGATGTCGGCGATACCCGCAGCCCCATTGAAATACTGAAGTGCCTTTGCAAAGACGGGTATATTCCGAGCTACTGTACCGCCTGCTACCGCCAGGGGAGGACCGGCGAGAGGTTCATGAGCCTTGCGAAAACAGGAAATATTCATAACGTATGTCTTCCCAACGCAATCATGACTTTCGAGGAGTTCCTGATGGACTACGCAGATGATGAATTGAGGGAGATAGGAGAAAAAACGATAGAGAAAAATCTCAAAGACATAGAGTCCGAGAAGGCAAGGGAGGAGACTTTGAGAAGGCTGGAAAGGATCAAAAACGGGGAAAGGGATTTGTATTTTTAGACAACATCCTTCAATTGCAATATCGGATAAAATCCTATATAATATTGCATTATTATATAGGTTAAAGGAGTTGTTACCTTGAATAACGAATTAGTCCTTGTCCTTGATTTCGGGGGACAGTATAACCAACTGATTGCCCGCAGAGTAAGGGAAGCCAATGTGTACTGTGAAGTTATTCCGTATAATGCTTCAATAGACAGGATCAAAGCCATGAAGCCAAAAGGAATTATATTTACCGGCGGACCGGCTTCGGTGCTGGACCCTAACGCCCCTTACTGCGACAAGGAGGTGTTCAACCTCGGCGTGCCCGTCCTGGGCATATGCTATGGGATGCAGCTCATGAGCGTCATGCTTGGGGGAGGGGTTGAGAAGGCCCGGCAGAGGGAATACGGCAAGGTGGACATAAAGCTCAGTCCGTCAAGCGGGCTGTTTCACGGGATCGAGTGCGATACCACCTGCTGGATGAGCCATACCTACTATGTAAATAAACTGCCGGAAGGCTTTGAATGTGTCGCAAACTCTGCCAACTGTCCGGTTGCCGCCATGGAAAACCCGGAGAGAAAACTCTATGCGGTGCAGTTCCATCCTGAAGTGCTTCACACCCCCAGGGGAAGGGAAATCCTGAACAACTTCCTTTACAAGATATGCGGCTGCTCGGGTGACTGGAAAATGTCCTCCTTTGTTGAGCAGTCCGTAAAGAGCATCAGGGACAAGGTGGGAGGTAAAAAGGTCCTCTGCGCCCTGTCCGGCGGCGTGGATTCGTCGGTTGCCGCCGTCCTTGTCCATAAAGCTGTGGGAAAGCAGCTGACGTGTATTTTTGTTGACCACGGTTTGCTGAGAAAATATGAAGGAGACCAGGTGGAACAGGTGTTCAGAAACCAGTTTAACATAAATTTGATAAGGGTTAATGCGGAAGAAAGGTTCCTGAACAGGCTGGCCGGAGTTGAAGACCCCGAAAAGAAAAGAAAGATTATCGGCGAAGAGTTCATAAGGGTCTTTGAGGAAGAGGCCAAAAAAATCGGTACAGTGGACTTCCTGGTGCAGGGGACGATATATCCCGACGTCATAGAGAGCGGCACCGGTGATGCCGCGGTTATCAAGAGCCATCACAACGTCGGGGGTTTGCCCGATTACGTAGATTTTAAAGAAATAATAGAACCCCTGCGCAACCTTTTTAAGGACGAGGTGCGCAAGGTCGGGGAGGAGCTTGGGATACCCGAGGAAATAGTATGGCGCCAGCCCTTCCCGGGCCCGGGTCTGGCTATAAGGATAATAGGAGAAGTGACAAAGGAGAAGCTTGAGATATTGAGAGACTCAGACCATATTTTCAGGGAGGAAATCGCGAAAGCCGGGCTCAAGAGGCAGATTAACCAGTACTTCACAGTCCTCACCGGGATGAGGAGTGTAGGAGTGATGGGGGATGAGCGGACTTATGATTACACTCTGGCCCTGCGTGCCGTAACCACCACCGATTTTATGACGGCAGACTGGGCGAAGATCCCCTATGACGTGCTGGAGAGGGTCTCAAACAGGATAGTTAACGAGGTCAAGCACATAAACAGAGTCGTTTACGATATAACCAGCAAGCCTCCAGCGACTATCGAGTGGGAATAGAGTCAAAATGCCTCTGAACCCAGTAAAATAAAGGGTTTCAGAGGCTTAATTTTTGTCCGTGGTAGCAATTTGGAAGCATTATTCTGAAATACCCGGATTTTCGCCTGTTTTTTGGAAAATTTTAGGGGTAAATAGTTCGTTCAGTTTACTGGAAACTTCCCCGTGCTTATTGGGGTATAAATGGGCGTATATTTCCAGAGTGGTCTCCACATTCTCATGGCCAAGACGCTCTGATATAAGCAGCGGAGAAAAACCCAGTTCAATCAATAACGATGCGTGGGAATGGCGGATGTCATGAACACGTATCTTTTTTACCCTTGATTTCTTGCACCCGCGGTCCATTTCGCTTTGAAGGTAGTGCTTTGTATATTCAAAAAGGCGGTCCGAAGGCTCGTAGTCCACCAGGCGGCCGGCGTAATCCTTCAGGATATCCAGGAGAAAATCCGGCACAGTTATTACCCGGCGGCTCTTTGGAGTTTTTGGAGGAGAGATCACATCTTCTCCGCTGATCCTGGCGTAGCTCTTTGTTATGCTTATCGTTTTAGCTTCGAAATTTATATCATTCAGAGTAAGGGCCAGGAGCTCTCCGGAGCGCATACCGGTCCAGAATAAGGTGTTAAAAATAGCATATGACGCAGGCTTATCTGAAACAGCTTCAATAAAAAGCTGGAATTCATCCTTTGTCCAGAACTGCATAGCCTCGGCGTTCTTTTTACCGATGGATCCTGCGACAGCTGCAGGATTGGTACTCAGTCCATAATAGCGCTTGGCAAAATTGAAAATGGCCGACAGCTGGTTATTTATCGTTTTAAGATATGTTGGAGAATACTCGGCATCATCATCCAGGAGCTCATTCTGCCATTTGCGCACCGTTGCTGCTGTTATAGCATTGACAGGTAAATCTTTAAAAGTTGGAAGTATTTTTGACTCAATGAGGTACTTCTTACTTTCGTATGTCGTGGAGCGGAGCCGCGATTTACAATCTTCCATGTATAGCTCCACCATAGAGCCGAAGCTCATATCACAGCTGCCGCTTTGCTTTTTTAGAAAGTCTCGCTCGTACTGGACAGCTTCAGATCTCTTCTGAAAGCCTCTCTTCTTGTGCTGACGCACAACGCCGGCCCAGTCTTTGTAGCGGAACCAGACATACCACGTTTTTCTCTCTTCATCTTTGTAAACCGGCAACCAACCGCCTCCCTTCATATAAACTCTTGATAAAAAGTCGGTACTTATTTTTTATTCTTTTCCCCTATCATCTTGGCTGGCACTAATCGCTTTCTCCTGAAGGCTAGAGATCTGAACAAGGATAGACATAGAAAGCTCGGTAGATACTTTGGTATCCTGGAGCGCAGAGATTAACTCTGATAAGGGTTTACCTGATCGGAGAAATTGTGCTGCAACCATGTAAGCATCTATTGTCCCCATTACTGCAGTGAAAAGACTATCCCGTAATCCAGATTCCTGAGGGAGCAATAGCGACGTTCGAATAAAAGCACTCCATAATTCAGAATGCCGAGCTGCCAGAGCTGGGACATCATCTAAAATTTTTGGAAGCGTATGAGAAGTTCCAGGCTTTTTGGGAGCATTTATTTTAACATACGGATCAGGTTCATCCTTCAGACCCAAAAGGAAGTCTGCGGACACATTAAAATAATCCGCAATGACATACAGGACATCTATAGGAGCTGTTCGGCTCTGTTTTTCATAATAGCTGATACTGCCACGAGACAAACCAAGAGCGGTGCCTAATTCCTCCTGCGAGAGTTTCAGCCCTTTGCGTAGCCCCCTAAGGCGTTCAGAAAAACACTCCCGCACCCGCATCTCGGTCTTGTTGATTTTGCTTTCTCCCATTTTATACCTCCTCGTTTAACAACATAAGCAAATAAGCAGCGCATCAAAGCCGCAAATTCTGAAAATGAATAACATTGTTGAATTGCCATTAACATAATTGACAACAACAGCAACAAGAATTATTCTAAAGACATAATACAACATAACTATTCAAAGGTCAATAACAACAACAACAATTATATGCAAAGGAGGATGTAAAATGATTAAAGCCAACGCTGATATTAGGAGAGAAGCTAAAAATGCAAACGTGGCTCATTGGCAGATTGCCAAGTGGCTGGGATGCTCTGAATCAACATTCTGCCGCAAACTGCGGGACGAACTATCTCCGGAGGAGAAAGCGATGGTCCGACAAGCAATTAAGGAACTCAGTAAAGCAAAACATGGATGCGGTAACGATGGCTACATGCGTGAAGCGTTCGGAGCATAATCCGATTACCCCGGAAAGAAGAAGCAGAGCAATAGAAGGTAAAATGAGAGGAGGTGGTGAGTTTGGCCCGACCTCAAAAAGAAGGATTAGATTACTTTCCCCTCGATGTTGATATGGATCAAGACGACAAAATAGCCCTTATTGAGGCAAGATACGGATTAGTAGGCTTTGGAGTAGTGATCAGGCTGTTCATGAAAATTTATAAAAACAGTTATTTTTATGAATGGGCCGAGAAAGAACAGTTACTATTTGCAAGGCGGGTTAATGTAGACATTAACGTAATTAATGAAATCATAAACGATTGCTTAAAATGGGGCATCTTTGATAAATCCATATATGAAAAGCACAAGGTATTGACTTCACGCGGTATCCAAAGGCGATATTTGAAAGCAGTAGATAGAAGACAAAGAGTTCAGATAAGCTCAACATACTTGCTTTTAGATGATGAGGAAGTTAATGCATACAAAAACTTAGTTATTGTCAACAATAACCCCCATTCAGACGTTAATAATGCAGACATTAATCCCCAAAATAAAGAAAAGAAAAAAGAAAGTAAAAAAGAGAATACAGTAACTACATCGACTGACGCTGATAATGGTCCAGAACAAAAAGATATTCAACCATGCGAGAGCCTAACGGTTGAAGAGATAAAAATGGCCGGAACGGCAACAGGAAAAGAAACCTGCGAACAGCCCTCCAAGACCCTGGTTGAAAGAAGATTCGACGAGTTCTGGGCGGCTTACCCCAAGAAGGTAGGCAAGAAGGCAGCCTGGACAGCCTGGAAAAAGGTCAAGCCGGATGCGGAACTGTTTGACAAGATCATGACGGC
>ENA-UPSB01002049-UPSB01002049.1-bioreactor-metagenome-genome-assembly--contig:-NODE-2049-length-20636-cov-5.743793_pt1 | contig 20636 bp, 14 predicted proteins | sample MGYA00238182_ERZ773286 | MGnify/ENA primary metagenome ERZ773286 (study PRJEB29026, sample SAMN07631240) | bioreactor metagenome | isolation source: Switchgrass digestor | place: USA: Dartmouth... | reverse complement strand
AGAGCATGGCGCCGGCGCCGACGGGGTGGGCGTCGGTCTCCACGTCCAGCTGCTTCGCGGTGGAGGAGCTGGAGACGAGGCTGTGCCAGCCCGAGATCGAGCCGCAGGCGATCGCGACGAACATCAGCGGCCACATCGGGTTGTTGCCGGTGGGGTTGAAGCCGACCCAGGCCGGCTGCTCCAGCCGCACCCCGGTGAAGTTGGAGACCAGGGCGCCGAGGAGGATCAGGATCACCGCCAGGAAGGTGGGGAAGAAGGAGACGTAGTTGACGGGCTGGATGAAGGTAGGCAGCGGCAACACGGACGCGAGATAGAGCACGACGCAGGCTACGAGGCCCCAGATCAGCAGCGACCACTCGCCGGCGATGCCGCCCGCCTGGATGCCCTGGGCCGGGTTCGGCGGCCAGGCGCCCTGCGGGGTCTGCAGGAACGGGAGGGAGGCCGCGGCCCAGATCACCAGGGCCATGAGGACGATGGCCAGCAGGGTGGTGGTGATCACGTTGGCCCGGAGCTTGTAGAGCATCTGCCCGGACAGGACGCCCACCAGCAGGATGCCGACCGTCGCCGCGAAGGTGGCGGGGAAGATGTGCCAGAACAGGGCGATGAAGTAGATGAAGGTCGCAGAGATGATGAGCAGGTAGAACAGGATGAAGCCGAGTAGGGTGTTGCGACCGGTGTTGCCGGTGAACTCGTAGGTGATGGGACCAAAGGAGCGCCCCTGGTTGCGGACGGAGAGCATGATGGAGCCGTAGTCCTGGAGCCAGCCGATGAAGAAGTTGCCCAGGATGATCCAGGCCAGGGCCGGTGCCCATCCGTAGTTGATGGCGATGTACGGGCCCAGGATGGGGCCGAGGGCGGCGACGCTCTTGAACTGGTAGCCCCAGAGGACGTACTTGGTGACCGGGAAGTACTCCACCCCGTCGGTGTACATGTGGGCCGGCGTCGTCCGCCTGGGGTCCGGCTTCCAGACGTTCCGGTCGACCCACTTGCCGTACCCGAAGTAGGCGATGCCGTAGGCAACGAGCGCCAGCAGCACGAACAGGGCCGGTGAGCTCATCCTTCCAGTAACCTCCTCTCTGTCAGTCGGGTGCTCGTGGACTCAGGCAGTCCGTCCGGGCTCTGTGACTCCCGCTCCGTGGCTCCCGCATCCCCCCTTTGCGTCCGCACACCCCCGTGCCCGGGGGCAGGCGCTCCGACCGGCGTCATGGCCGCGTCGGCTCAGCGCCCCCGGGCTTGGGGGCGAATGGGTGGGAGGTCCGTTGTGACCAATATATTGTCCATAATCATCCCAATTCCTGCTGACTTGGGAATGTTAAAATAAGAACACGCGATTTGGCAGGGATTTGCCGTCGCGTTCCCGAACTAGACATGGGAGTAGCCAACCAGGAAGGGGTGGGTGATGCCGGTGGGGGGCCATCACGGCGGCCCGGGCCACAGCCACGGGCATGAGCCATGGGTGCGGCACGAGAGGCTGCAAGCCGCCCCGCGCTCCTGGCGCGAGAAGGTGCGGCAGTTCTTCTGGGGGCTCCTGTTTTTCGAGTGGTACCACGAGCTCCAGCACGAGCGGGCCAAGTACAACGACGTGCTCAACCTGGTCCTCTTCGGCGAGCTGCTGGGCATTCCGCTGATGAACTCCAGCATCGGCCTGCGCCTGCTGCCCCACGTCCTGCCGGAGCTGCAGGGGTGGAAGCACCGGCAGCTCGAGGAGCGGGAGATCATCGAAGAGGTGCCGCACGTGCACTGACGGAGCATCGGGGGCGATCGCATGCAGGTGGGACAGGTCCTGGTCGGCGCGGTGGCCGGCGTCTTCTTCGTCTGGTACTTCGCGGGCGCGCTGGTGAACCGCCGCCGGAGCGCACAGCTTCTGCGCGCCGTCCGGCAGGCGGTCGGCGCCGTCGGGCAGGGCGCCACCGTCCGGTGGCACGGCCGCTCGGCCTTTGAGGTGGCGGTGGGGGAGCCGTCGGCGCCGCTGGCGGGGTTCCGCCTCCTCTGCCTGCTGGAGCCCCGCGAGTTTCCCCTCGCCCTCGCCTGGAACCGGCTGAAGGGGCGGCGGGACCAGGTGCTCATCCACGCGGACTTCACCCGCCCGCCCCGGGCCGCCCGGCCGCTGGATCCCGCCGCCTGCGGCGTCCGGGGGCTGACTGCGGGAGCCCTGAGCGACTTGCCGCCCCACCTCAGCCTGACCCTCCAGGTCGGGGCCGGCGGCGAGGAGGCGATCGCGCAGTCGCTGGCCCTGGTGCGCCGACTGGCGGAGCAGCGGCAGGAGGAGCGGCGACGGGTCCCGGAGTGACGGCGCCGGCCCGGGCGATCCCGGGCCGGCAGCAAAAGCGGGGAGGGCTCCTGCCCTCCCCGTATGTCCGGTTCGTCCGCGTCAGGCCAGCAACTCCCGGGCCAGGTCTTCATACACGCGGGTGTCGGCGGGGCTGAAGCAGCAGAAGATCACCCGGAGCGGCGAGTTCTTCTCCAGGAGGTAGTCGCGCACCGTCGTCTGCGCGATCCGGGCCGCCTTCTCGATGGGGTACCCGTAGGCGCCGGTGGAGATGGACGGGAAGGCGATGGAGCGGTATCCCGCGGCCTCCGCCAGCTCCAGGGCGCGCCGGTAGCAGGAGGCCAGCGTCTCCGGCTCCCCGTGATCGCCGCCCCGCCAGATGGGCCCGACGGCGTGGGCGACGGCCTTCGCCGGGAGCCGGTAGCCCTTGGTCATCTTCACCTCGCCGGGCCGGGCGCCGCCTAAGGTGCGGCACTCCTCCAGAAGCTCCGGACCCGCCGCCCGGTGGATCGCGCCGTCCACCCCGCCGCCGCCCAGCAGGCTGGGGTTGGCGGCGTTGACGATGACGTCCACCTGCAGGGTCGTGATGTCGGCCGTGACGATCTCGATCCGTCCGTCCAGCCAGGTGCTCATTCCGCATCCCTCCGTGCAGGGGTGTGCTCCCGATGTTCTGGTTCAGGGTTCAGGAGAACCCCCGGCAAATCCTGCTGCCGCCGGGTCCTCGGGAGCCCCCGTTCCGGCGACCGCCTCCCGCAGCAGCGCCTCAAGGCTGACGCCCTGCATCGCCCGGCCCTGCCAGCCCGGGCTCAGCCGGTCCAGCGCCAGGGCCTGGGCGGCGCCCAGGATGTACACCCGCGCCCGGGGGGCCCCGGCCTCGTCAACGAGTTTCGCGAGTTCCGCCAGCAAGGCGTCCGCGCCGCCCTCCTCCGCGTGGGCCTGGACGTACCGGGCCAGCCCCTCCAGCCACTCGTAGAACTGTTCCACCTCAAGCAGCGGGTTCGCTGCCTCTGCGCCGAGGCGGTCCCGCCAGTAGGTGGCGCGGGCGTCCCGCACCGCCAGGAAGGCCGCAGCCTCCGCCCGGACGTGAGACTCATCCTCCGCCCGCACCGCTGCCTGCGCCGCCGCCAGCAGGCGCTCCGCCTCCCGCCGCTGCAGCCGGTTGTTCTCGGCCTCCCGGTAGAGCTCGTGCCAGAGCCGGGTCGGGTCGTGCGCATCGCCCCAGCCGGAGACCCACCGCTCCGCGACGGGCATCTGGTAGGCGTGGAACAGCTCGTGCACCACGGCTCCCAGGTACTGCTCGTCCGTAACCCGGGCCTCCGCGCCGGCGCGCAGGAGCCTCCTCAGCAACCCGGCCTCACCGCCTTCCAGCAGGCCGGCACCGGCCTCCAGGGCGCCCACGGCCCGGTCGAACTGCCGCCGGCCGGCCACCACGGCCACCGGACGGTCGCCCACCTTCCAGATGCCGTTGGCCACCACGGGGATCTCCGGCTCGTCCAGCCGGATCACCCGCAGCGAACCGTCCGCCACCGGCCTGCCGGGCGGCGCCCCGGCCTCAGCGGGGAAGTTCACCAGGTAGTTCACCGGCCCCTTGGTGAGCAGGACCGGCGTCCGGGCCGGGTCCCAGCCCTCGAACCGCCCGGCGGCTTCCGCCGCGCGGTGCAGGGCCGCCCGCAGGAGGGCCGCATCCTCGCCCGTCCAGTCCAGGGGGTCCGGCGCCGCCGCGAGCGCTGCGGCCAGCAGCAGCCCGGCGCCCAGGTAGGAGACGACGGCCCTGCGCCCCGCCTCCCGCCATCCGAAGGCGGCCGCCGTCAGCCCGCCGGCCGCCCACAGGTAGAGCAGCCCGCCCAGCAGCGGCCGGGGATCCACCGCTCCCCCGGGGACGAAGACCTGCAGTACCGATGCCGTTACCGCCCCCGTCGGGGGCAGGGCGGTCAGAGCGGCGCGGGCGAGGGGGGGCCACCAGGCGTCCGACAGCGACACCAGGGCCGAGAGTTCGGGACCGAAGGCGCCCAGGCCGTAGGCCAGGAGCCCCAGGAAGCCGGCCGCCGGCCCGGGCAGCCACAGCGAGAGAAGTGTCGTCAGCGCTGCGACGGCCGCGATGTTCAGGAGGAGCCCGGCCAGGGCGAGCGGCAGCGCGGGCACGAGATCCCAACCGCCCCGCACCGTCAGGGCGGGAAAGAGCGGCACCGCCAGCACCAGGAGAAAGAGCCACCCGCTGAGAACATTGCCCAGCACGAACCCGGCGCCGATCTGCCAGCGGGGCGCGGGGCGGACCAACAGCAGTTCCGCCGTTCCCCGCTCGAACTCCCGGGGAACGGTGTTCATGCTGAGCACGACGGTCACCACGGCTCCGATGAAGCCGGCCATGGCGAAGCCGACCCGCATCGCCCCGGAGGCGTCGGCCAGGAGGTCGTTCCCCGCAGGGTCCCGCACCGAGCCGCCGCCGGTGACCAGCATGAGGAACATCAGGAGGACCCCCACGCCCGTCAGCACGTGGAGCGCCCGGCTGCGCAGGGCCTCCCGCACCACGTTGAGCGCCACGGCGATCGGTCGCGCCCCGCGCACCGCGTCCAGGGCCACGGCCTTTCGCCAGAACCGGTCAGGCCCCGCGGGCATCGGCGGCACCTCCCTCCATCAGTTTCAGGAACCGGGCCTCCAGGTCGCCTGCCGGCGGCTCCACGGCGACAATCCGCCCCGCCTTCATGAAGGCCACCCGATCGGCCACCCGGGCCACGTCGCCGACGATGTGGGTGTTGAGGAAGATGGTCTTGCCCGCCTCTTTCAACCGGCGGATCAGGTTCCGCATGGCGACCCGGCCGGCCGGGTCCAGGCCGGAGCTGGGCTCGTCCAGGAAGAGCACGCCCGGGTCGCCCACCAGCGCCTGGGCGATCGCCAGCCGCTGCACCATCCCCTTGCTGAACCCGCCTACCCGTTGCCGGGCGGCCCCGGCGAGGCCCACCAGGTCCAGGATGCCGTCGAGGTCGGCCTGACCCGGCCGGAGTCCGCTGAGCCTCCGGAAGAAGTCCAGGGTCTCCCGGGCGGTGAGGAAAGCGTGGAAGTGCGGGGTCTCGGGCGAGTAGCCCACCCGGCCGCGCACCGCCGGATGGCCGGCCGGGAGCCCCAGGACCAGGGCGCGGCCGGCCGTTGGCCGGAGGAGCCCCAGCAGCAGCCGGACGGTGGTGCTCTTGCCGGCGCCGTTGTGGCCCAGCAGGCCCAGGCACTCGCCCTGCCGGACGGCGAGGTCGATCCCGCTCACCGCCTCCACCCGGCCGAAGCGGCGCACGAGCCCCTCTGCTCGGATCACATCCATTGAAGGCTCACCTCCGTCGACCAGTGTGCCGGGCGAAGATTACAGGCCGGTCGGGCGAAGGTCAACGGGAGATAAACAGTGCGTGAAGAAGGAGGATGCACCCCGCATGCAGCCGCGGATCCTCGTGGCGGACGACGAACCGGAACTGATCGAGATCCTCACCGACTACCTGGAGGCCGAAGGGTACGCCGTTACCGGCGTGGAGACCGGGGAGGAGGCCGTGGCCCGGGTGCGGGAGGGCGCTTACGACTGCGTCGTGCTGGACGTCATGCTGCCGGGCATGAGCGGCTTCGAGGCCTGCCGGGCCATCCGGGGGTTCAGCGACGTGCCGATCCTCTTCCTCAGCGCCCGCGGGGAGGACGTCGACAAGATCCGGGGCCTGGGCCTCGGCGGCGACGACTACGTGGCCAAGCCCTTCAGCCCGCCGGAGGTGGTGGCCCGGGTGAAGGCGCTCCTCCGCCGGTACCGTCCCGCCCGGGACCGGTGGCAGTTCGGACCGCTGACCATCGACCCGAAGGCCTACCGGGTCTGGGTGGGCGGGGAGGAGGTGGCGATGACCGCGAAGGAGCTGGAGCTCCTTATCTTCCTCGCCGGGCACCCGGGCCAGGTCTTCAGCCGCGAGCAGATCTACGACCGGGTGTGGGGCGACTTCGGCGACCCCCGTACGGTGACGGTGCACATCAACCGGATCCGGGAGAAGATCGAGCCGGACCCCGCCCGGCCGCAGTTCATCCAGACCGTGCGCGGTCTGGGCTACCGGTTCGCGGGGGTGGCGCGATGACCCGCCGCTACAGCCTGCGGTCCCTGGCGCTGCTGGCAGTGCTCGCCGCCCTGCTGCTCCCCCTGCTGGCCCTGGGCGGCGGCCTTGCAGGGACGGTGGCCCTGAACGCCGGATTCGTCCGCCTGGCGGCGGACGAGGTGGAGGCCGCGGAGCAGGCGGTCGCCCGGCTGGTGACCGACCGGTGGGAGGCGCTGGACGGCCCCGAGTTCGCGGCGGAGCTGGCCGCCCTCGGGTCCCGGTGGTCCTTCGCCCTGGAGGTGCGCGGCCTCGACGACCGGGTCCGCTACGCCAGCCCTTCGGTGGCCGACGGCACACTGGTGGGCAGCGGGTTCCGCGTGGAGCCGGTCCAGCGGGCGAGGCTCCTGCACCGGGACGGCGAGCCCCTGGGCCTGCTCGTGCTCTGGATCTGGCCCCGCGAGGCGATCTCCGGGGTGGGCGCAGCCGCCAGGGTGGGACTCGGCCTGGCCGTGGCCACGCTGCTCGGCCTGCTGGCGGGCGTGCTGGTCTGGACCGGGCGGGCCGTGCTGCGCCCGCTCAAGGCGCTGGAGGCGGCCACGGCGGCCGTCGCAGAGGGGGACCTCAGCTTCGGGCTGCCCCGCTCCCGGGTGCGGGAGCTGGACGCCCTGGGGCAGGCCTTCGCTGCCATGCGGGACCGGCTGCAGGCCGCGCTGGATCGGCAGGCGGCCCTGCAGGAGGAGCGCCGCCAGCTCATCGCCGCCATCGGCCATGACCTGCGCACGCCGCTCGCTTCCGTGCGGGCCTTTGCGGAGGGACTCAGGGACGGACTGGCCCGGGAGCCGGAGAAGGCGGCCCGCTACGCCGAGGTGATCCTCCGCAAGACCGCCGAGGTGGAGCGGCTGGTCGAGGACCTGTTCCAGTTCTCCCGGCTGGAGTTGCCCGAGGCCCGGGCCGCCCTGCGGCCGGTGGAGCTGGCCGGGTTCCTGCGGGCCGCACTGGGGGCCTTCGCCGCCCAGGCGGAGCAGAAGGGGGTGGCGCTCTCGGCCCGGGGACCGGATCTCACGGCTCCGATCGATCCGGAGCTGCTGGGCCGTGCGCTCGACAACCTGATCGCCAACGCCCTGCGCCACACGCCTCCGGGCGGGGAGATCCGCCTGGCATGGCGGCGGGAGGGCGGGGAGGTCGCCATCGCTGTGGCCGACACCGGCGAGGGCATTCCGCCGGAGCAGATGCCGCATCTCTTCACGCCCATGCACCGGGCCGACAGGTCCCGCTCCCGGCGAAGCGGCGGCGCCGGGCTGGGGCTGGCCATCGCCGCCCGTATCGCGGCGCTGCACGGCGGGCGGACCACCTGCGAGAGCCGTGTAGGGGAGGGGAGCACGTTTACGATCGTGCTGCCCGCCGATCCGCGGGTCCAGGGCAAAAGGGGGAACTGAGCGCTCTGAAAAGGGGGCGCCCTCGGGGGCGTCCCCTTTCCGGTGTCTGCCACCCGCGCCCGATCGCGCCGTCCGTGCGTGTGGGACGGGCCGGCCTCAGATGCCGGTCAGCATTTGTGACGACCCCGCGCGGGCGCTGTAGGACGTCCTTGCCGGGGGCGTCGCCCGTTATGCCTACGACCGACGATTCATGGACGTGAAGAAGATAGTCGTCTAAGCTTAAAGCTGGGAAGCCGTGCTAACCGGTGGGTTAGATAAGGGCAGACAGGCTGCCCTTGAACACGAAGGCACAACGGGCATTCGCCCCCGCCGGAAGGAGTTGAGAGCATGAGTGCACAGAAGGGGTCACGCACAGGTACCACGAGACGGGAGTTCCTGAGAGATGCAGGCCTGTTCGGTGCAGCGATCGCCGGGGCCACCCTGCTGCCTGGCTGCGGCAGCCCCGAGGTGGTCCAGGACACGCCGCCGTCCACGACGCCCGAGCCGTCGCCTGCGCCGTCGCCTGGGCCGGCCGCAACCGCGCCGGACGTGATGACGGCCGACCTGGCCAACAAGAAGTGGTCGTTTGAGATTCCCCCCGATCCCATCCCCGACAGCGAGATCGCCAACACCGTCGAGGCGGACGTGATTGTGGTGGGCGCCGGCGTGGCCGGCATGGTGACGGCCAACGCGGCGGCGGAGCACGGGGCGAAGGTCGTGCTGATCTCGGCCAGTTCCAAGCCCGTGTTCCGCGGCGGATCGTTCCATGCGCCGAGGAGCCGGCTGTACGAGCAGCTCGGCGCCGAGCCGTACGACGCGGACCTGTTCTTCCGGGAGCAGTTCGCACACGCCTCGTACAACATCGACCAGCGCAAGTGGTACCGGTTCTACAAGCACTCGGCTGAGGCGATGAACTGGCTGATGGACAAGATGGAGGCCGCCGGGTACCGGACGGTCTTCGAGGCGACGAACGTGAACCCGGGCGACCCGATGCACCAGCCGCTCTCCGCACACAGCTGGGTCAACGACCAGCTGACGACGGCCGGGATGGCCGCAGAGGCGGTCGTCAACCGTCTGGAGGAGACCGGCAAGCAGGCCGGCGTCCAGTTCATCTACAAGACCGTGGCCAAGCAGCTGGTGCGCGAGAACAACAACACCGGCCGCGTCACCGCCGTCATCGCGCAGGGGCCGGACGGGAAGTACACCAAGTATGTGGGCAAGCGCGGCATCGTGCTCGCGACGGGCGACTTCTCCACCGACAGGGAGATGATGACGAAGTACTGCAAGTGGGCGATGCCGCTGCTCGATAACACCGGCGACCAGGGCTACGACAACACGTTCAAGATGGGCGGCCTCATGCCCGGCGACGGCCACAAGATGGCCCTGTGGGTGGGCGCGGCCTGGCAGCGGGCGCCCATCGCGCCGATGATCGGCGCCCACTGGGAGGGCGCGAACCGGCCTTACGGCACCCACCGCGGCCTCGTCGTGAACAAGAACGGCGTCCGGTTCTACAACGAGGACGTCAACGACCCGTTCGCGGCGGTCGCACTCATGCACCAGCCGGATATGAAGGCCTACGCGATCTGGGGCGCCAACTACGCTGAGGCCGCCGCTCCCTGGTACCCCCACGGATCCATCGCGGGCGACCCGCCCATCCCGCCGGCGGATGTCCTCGCCGGATGGGAGGCCCTGGCTGAGGACGGAGGCCTGGTCAAGGGCAACACGATCGAGGAGGTCATCGAGAAGCTGGGGCTGCCGCCGGAGCAGACGAAGGCGACGGTCGAGCGGTACAACGAGTTCTGCCGCAACGGCTACGACGAGGACTTCCTCAAGAAGAAGGAGCTGCTCATCCCCGTCGAGCAGGCCCCGTTCTTCGGCTTCGTGGCACAGCCCGGGTTCCTGACCGTCCTGGGCGGGCTCAGGACCAACGAGTACATGCAGGTCTGCGACGAAAACGACAACCCGATTCCGGGCCTGTTCAACGTCGGGGCGATGGTGGGCGACTACTACACCAATACCTACACCTTCCTCGTCGCCGGCAGCAACCTCGGCTCCAACTGCCTCACGTTCGGGTATCTGACCGGCAAGGCGCTGGCGGAGGGCACGATCTGACCGGCAAGGGCTGGCGGAGGGCACGATCTGAGAACCTGCGGGGCGGCCTGAGTGCGGTCTGAGACAGTGGGCGCCCCGGTGGGGCGCCCCCTCCTTCTTCGCCGTACCGGTCGTGCGCGCTGCGCCCATTCGGCGGGTGTGCGGTTAGACCGCTGGCGACGATGTAACCCCTTTTTTCGGAACAGGATAGTCGCTTATGGCCAGCAATACCAACGATTCATAGACAGACTGAATAATCTCGCCTACCTTTCGGGTGGAGGGCGGAGCGTTTGCCATTTGGCGAATGAGCCGCCATGCAAAATTAAGGAAAGAAAGGAGTTGCATGGTATGGGCGCACAGAGGGAACCCCGACAGGGCACTACGAGACGCGAGTTTCTGAGAGATGCAGGCCTGCTCGGAGCGGCGATCGCCGGTGCGACGATCCTGCCGGCCTGTGGCAGTCCGGAGGTCGTGCAGGAGACGCCGCCGGCCACCACGCCTGAGCCTGCGCCTGCGCCTGCGCCGGCCGCCGCCGCGCCGGACGTGATGACGGCCGACCTGGCGTCCAAGAAGTGGAGCTTCGAGATCCCGCCCGATCCGATTCCCGAGAGCGAGATCGCCAACACGGTGACGGCGGACGTCGTGGTCATCGGCGCCGGCATTTCGGGTCTGGTGACGGCGCTGTCGGCGGCCGAGCACGGCGCCAAGGTGGTTCTGGTGTCCGCCAGCTCGCGGCCGGTGTTCCGCGGCGGTTCGTTCCACGCTCCCAAGAGCCGGGCCTACGCACAGAACGGGGTCGAGCCGTATGACGTTGATTTCCTCCGTGAGGACCTGGCCAAGGCCTCGTTCAACGTCGATCAGCGCAAGTGGTACAAGTTCTACAACAACGCCGAGACGGCGATGAACTGGCTGATCGACAAGATGGAGGCCCACGGGTACACGACCGTGTTCGAGCGGACCAACGATCACCCGGGCGATCCGATGCACCAGCCCATCGCTGCGCACAACTGGATCAAGGACTGGTCCGAGACCCAGGCCGGCATGAGCGCCGAGGCGGTCGCCAACGTCCTGGAGGAAGAGGCGAAGAAGGCCGGCGTCGAGTTCCACTACAAGACCGTGGCCAAGCAGCTGGTGCGGGAGAACAACAACACCGGCCGGGTGACCGCCACGATCGCCATGGGGCCGGACGGCAAGTACACCAAGTTCGTCGGCACCAGGGGCATCGTCCTGGCCACCGGCGACTTCTCCACCGACCGCGAGATGATGGCGAAGTACTGCCCGATGGTGATCCCGCTGCTGGACAACACCGGCGACCAGGGCTACGACAACACCCTGAAGCTCGGCGGCCTGATGCCCGGCGACGGCCACAAGATGGCCCTGTGGGTGGGCGCGGCCTGGCAGCGGACCTATCCCTGCACGCCGATGCTCACGGCCCACTGGCGGGGCGCGAACCGCCCGTACGGCAGCCACCGCGGCCTGATCGTCAACAAGCGGGGCGAGCGCTTCGGCAACGAGGACGCCAACGACTCGTACATGAGCTTCGCCGCCATGCACCAGCCCGACATGACGGTCTATGGCATCTGGAGCGTGCGGTATGCTTACGACGCCGCCCCCTGGTACTTGCACGGCACGTTCTATCACAAGCCGGAGACCCCGCCGGAAGAGATGATCAACATCTGGGACGGCTACGTGGAGACCGGTGAGATGGTCAAGGGCGACACCATCGACGAGGTCATTCAGAAGCTGGGCCTGCCGGCGGCTGAGACGAAGGCCACCATCGAGCGGTACAACGAGCTGTGCAGCAAGGGCTACGACGAGGACTTCCACAAGCGGGCCGAGCTGCTGGTCCCGATTGACCAGCCTCCGTTCTACGGGGCGCCGTGGAAGCCGTGGTTCCTCACCGTGCTGGGCGGCTTGCGCACCAACATCAACATGCAGGTGTGCGACGAGAACGACAACCCGATCCCGGGCCTGTTCGCCGTCGGCACCCTGGTGGGCGACTACTACGCCAACATGTACACCTTCCAGATCGCCGGCAACAACCTCGGCGCAAACTGCCTGACGTTCGGTTACCTGACGGGCAAGGCGCTGGCCGAGGGGACGGTGTAGGCCGGCACTTGCTCGGGTTGAAGGCGCCACCCCCTTTCCCGGGGGGTGGCGCCTTCTTCCGGTCTCGCGCACTCCATCGAACGGCCGGTGCGCGTGACACACACCGCCTCCGCCCAAGGGCGGGGCGGTTCCTCCACTTCCGGAACGGTCCTTCCCCTCAGGCTGGGTACGGTATGCCAGGGGGGTACTTCTGTGGAGCCTCTGTCAGAGTCTTACCCGAAATTGAGTAACTAGTTTCATAGACTTCTCATGGCGAGGCCACTACATTCTAAAGCGAAAAGTGTCGGATAATATCGGCGCTTCTGCCGGAGGGGTTAGGATCGCGAGCGCAGGCTGGTTTCCGGTGGGAGCGCCGGGAAAGGAGCATCTCGCATGACGACCCAGAGGAAGCAGTCCGAGGGTACTACGAGGCGCGAGTTCCTGAGAGACGCCGGCCTTCTCGGCGTGACCCTGGCGGGCGGCGGCATTCTAGCAGCGTGCGGGAGTCCTGAAGTTGTAAGTGAGACGCCTCCTGCCCAGCCGGCGCCTGAGCCGTCTTCCACGCCGTCGGTCGCCGCGCCGGATGTGCTGACGGCCGAGATTGCGGCCAAGAAGTGGAGCTTCGAGGTTCCCCCCGATCCGATTCCGGATAGCGAGATCGCCAACACGGTTGAGGCCGATGTGGTGGTCGTGGGAAGCGGCATTTCCGGTCTGGTGACGGCCGTTTCGGCAGCCGAGCACGGTGCGAACGTGGTCCTGATCTCGGCCAGTTCCAAACCGGTCTTCCGCGGCGGTTCGTTCCATGCCCCGTGGAGCAAGGCCATGGAGAGACTGGGCGTTGAGCGCTATGACGCGGGGCTGTTTTACCGGATGGAGCTATCCAGAAACTCCTATAACGTCGACCAAGGCAAGTGGTGGTTGTTTGTCACCAAGGCCCCGGAGGCCCTGAACTGGTTGATCGACAAGATGGAAGCGGCCGGCTACAGGACCAGCTTCGAAATAGGGAATGTGGACCCCAATTACGGTCCTATTCACCAGCCCATCGGGTCGCATGCCTGGATCAGCACCGACAAGACTCCTGCGTTCAGCGGTCCCGGGATGAGCGCGGAGGCCGTTGCAACGGTACTCGAGAAGGCTGGGAAGGAAGCAGGGGTGCAGTTCTTCTACAAGACCGTGGCCAAGCAACTGGTTCGGGAGAACAACAACACCGGACGGGTGACTGCCGTTGTCGCTCAGGGTGAGGATGGCAAGTACACCAAGTACGTCGGTCACAAGGGCATTGTTCTGGCGACGGGCGACTTCTCCGCCAACAGGGAGATGATGGCCAAGTATTGTCCATGGCCGATGTCGCTACTAGATGACACTGGGGATCAAGGCTACGACACCACCTTTAAGCTGGGCGGTCTCTTCAAGGGCGACGGCCACAGGATGGCACTGTGGGTCGGGGCTGCATGGCAGAAGACTGTCCCCAACGCTCCCTTGATCCAGGCAGACGGTATCTGCGCCCTGGCGGCCAATCAACCTTACACCGCTCACCGCGGCCTGGTGGTGAACAAGAAGGGCTACAGGTACGGCAACGAAGACACCACTGCTCCGTACGCGGCAATCCAGATCATGCGCCAGCCCGATATGGTGGCTTACGCAATCTGGAGCCAGTCCTACGCCGAAAAGGCGGCTCCCTGGTACAGCTTTGGCATGGAGTACAACAGTGATCCGATTCCCCCTGCCGCTGTGATCGAGAGATGGGAGCGGGCTGTTGAGGACGGCACCGCTGTCAAGGGGGACACCGTGGAGGAGGTCATCGAGAAGCTCGGCCTCCCGCTGGCTGAAACGAAGGCTACGGTGGACCGTTACAACGAGCTGTGCAGGAAGGGTGTGGACGAGGATCATCTCAAGGATCCGAGTCTCATGATTCCTGTAGAAGGGGCTCCCTACTACGGTGCCCCGATGAAGGCTGTGTTCCAGACAGTGACCGGTGGCCTGCGCACCAACATCAAGATGCAGGTGTGTGACGAAAACGACGAACCCATTCCGGGCCTGTTCAACGTCGGCATCATGGTGGGCGACTTCTTCGCCAACACCTACACATACTTGGTTGCCGGCTTCAACCTCGGAGCCAACTGCGTTACCTTCGGTTACCTGACGGGCAAGGCGCTGGCCGAGGGGACGGTGTAATCGCACAGGCGTGAGGCGCAGGGGCGCCGCCCCGGTTCGGGGGCGGCGCCCTTCCTCGCGCGCGGCAGGATCCGGCGGCCCGGACATGGAAGCGTTCACAGCGGTTGGACGGCCCGGTGAACGCATAGGCTACGCACGGGAAGGGGGTAACCGGCATCGCAGCGCTGGACATTCAACAGGGGGTCTCCCTGCGCGGCTACTCGACGATGCGGCTGGGCGGCCCGGCGGCCTACCTGGCCCACGTGTACAGCCCGTCGGACGTGGAGGAGGGCATCGCGTGGGCCGAGGCGCGCAACCTGCCGGTCATCATGGTGGGCGGCGGCAGCAACATCATCTGGCGGGATGAGGGCTTCCCCGGACTGGTGCTGGTGAACCGCATCCCGGGGTACGACCTCGCCGGGGAAGGCGACCAGGTGATTCTCACCGTCGGAGCCGGCGAAGCCTGGGACTCGGTCGTGGCGCGCTCGGTCGCGGCGGGGGCCGCGGGGATCGAGCGGCTCAGCCTGATCCCCGGCACCGCCGGGGCGACCCCGGTCCAGAACGTGGGGGCCTACGGGCAGGAGATCGCCGACGTGCTGGTCTCCGTGGAGGCCTTCGACCGGCGTGCCGGGCGCTTCGTGCGCATCCCGGCCGCGGAGTGCGGCTTCGGCTACCGCCGGTCCCGCTTCAATCAGGCCGACCGGGGCCGGTTCTTCATCACCGCGCTGACGTTGCGACTGGTCCGGGAGCAGCCGAAGCCCCCCTTCTACCCGTCGCTCGGCCGTTACCTGGAGGAGCAGGGACTCACCCGGCCCACGGTGCAGCAGGTGCGGGACGCGGTCATCGCGATACGTCGCGCCCGCCTGCCCGATCCGGCCTGCGTCGCCAACTGCGGCTCCTTCTTCCGCAACCCGATCGTCCCCGCCCGGCAAGCCGCCGAGCTGCTGCGCCGCTATCCCGACATGCCCCACTGGCCCCTCCCCGGGGACCGGGTGAAGCTCGCGGCCGGCTGGCTGATCGACCAGGCGGGCCTCCGGGGCGTGTCCGATCCGGAGACCGGCATGGGCACCTGGCCGGCCCAGGCCCTGGTGCTGGTGAACCACCGGGCGGGCAGCACCGCCGACCTGCTGCGTTTCAAGGAGAAGGTTCAGGAAGAGGTGCTGCGGCGTTTCGGCGTCGCCCTGGAGCAGGAGCCGGAACTGCTGCCGTAATCGTGGTCAAAGTGAACCATCACTTCTCGTCTTGCTAGGCACCTGGTCTACACGCCGCCCCCCGACTGAGGGGGGCGGCGCCGCTGCTTAGGGCACACCTTTCGCCAGCAATTGGTACACCATCTGGCAAATAGCTACTTCGGTCATGGGCCATGCGGTTCGCTGCCCGAAATTGATGAACATGCTTCATGGACGGCACGTACACTTCCCGGTACATTCGTAAACGACGGTATTGGTGCTTCGCTCGGCGCCGTCCGGCCTCCAGGCGGACGGCGACCAGGATGGAGCGCCGGGAAAGGAGTATCTTGCATGACGACCCAGGAAAAGCAGCCCAAGGGCACTACCAGGCGGGATTTCCTGCGCGATGCCGGCCTGATCGGTGTGACCCTTGCCAGTGGAGGCCTGTTAGCAGCGTGCGGGAAGCCTGAGGTTGTGAGTGAGACCCCTCCTGAGCAGCAGACCCCTGCGCCGTCTGCCGGGGGAAGCGTGCCGGACGTGATGACTGCCGAACTGTCCCAGAAGAAGTGGAGCTTCGAGATTCCGCCCGATCCGATTCCGGACAGCGAGATCGCCAACACGGTCGAGGCTGATGTGATCATCGTCGGGTCCGGCATCTCCGGCTTGGTGACGGCCAACTCCGCGGCCGAGCACGGCGCCAAGGTCGTGCTGATCTCCGCCAGCTCGGGCCCCGTGTTCCGCGGCGGTTCGTTCCACGCCCCGTGGAGCAAGGCCATGGCGGCTGCCGGGGTTGAGCGCTACGATGTGGACCGGTTCTTCCGGCGGGAGTTCTCGAATGCCTCCTTCCGGATCGACCAGGACAAGTGGTACAAGTTCTACAACCACGCCGAAGAGGCCATGAACTGGCTGATCGACAAGATGGAGGCCGCCGGCTATCGGGTGGGCTTCGAGAAGGGCAACTGGGATCCCGACTTCGGCCCGATGGAGACGCCGGTTGGGTCGCACGGGTTCTACAGCACGGACAACAGCCCGGTGTGGAGCATCCCCGGCCTGAGCGCTGAGGCCGTGGCGAAGCGCCTCGAGGCCACCGCCAAGGAGAGCGGCGTGCAGATCATCTACAAGACGGTGGCCAAGCAGCTGGTGCGCGAGAACAACAACACCGGCCGGGTGACCGCCGTGATCGCCCAGGGCGAGGACGGCAAGTACACCAAGTACGTGGGCCACAAGGCCATCGTTCTGGCCACCGGCGACTTCTCCGCCGACCGCGAGATGATGGCCAAGTACTGCCCGTGGGCCATGCCGCTGCTGGATGACACCGGCTCCCAGGGCTACGACACCGGCTTCAAGTTCGGCGGCCTGTTCAAGGGCGACGGCCACAAGATGGGCCTGTGGGTTGGCGCCGCGTGGCAGAAGACCGTCCCGAACGCCCCGATGATCCAGGGCTCCTGGACCGCCGCCAACCAGCCGTACGGCTCGCACCGCGGCCTGGTGGTCAACAAGAACGGCTACCGGTACGCGAACGAGGACATGAACGGTCCGCTCTCGGCCATCCAGCAGATGCGCCAGCCCGACATGGCCGCGTACTGCATCTGGAGCCACGTGTACGCTGAGAAGGGCGGTCCGTGGTACCGCTTCGGCATGGAGGTCCACGACGATCCCATTCCGCCTGAGCAGATCAAGCAGCAGTGGGAGCAGGCCGTGGAAGACGGCACCATGGTGAAGGGTGACACCGTTGAGGAGGTCATCCAGAAGCTGGGTCTGCCGCTGGAGGCGACGCTCGCCACGGTGCAGCGGTACAACGAGTTCTGCCACAAGGGCGTGGACGAGGATTACCACAAGCGGCCTGAGCTGCTGGTGCCCATCGAGGAGCCGCCCTTCTACGGCGCCTTCATGTCCGGCCTCACCTTCCTCACGGTCTGCGGCGGCCTGCGGACCAACCTCAACATGCAGGTGTGCGACGAGAACGACAACCCGATTCCGGGCCTGTTCAACGTCGGCATCATGGTCGGCGACACCTACGCCAACATCTACAACTTCCTGGTGGCCGGTCACAACTACGGCATGAACTGCCTGACCTTTGGCTATCTCACAGGCAAGGCGATTGCTGAGGGCACCGTGTAGCTGAGCCTCCGGGGCCCGGCCCCGCATCAGCCGGGCCCCGCGGCTCTGTTGCGCCGCCAGGCATCACGTTGAGGGAAGGGTGACAGCCCGCTATGACCAAAGACAATCAAGCACCGCGGAGCCGCCGCCGGTGGAAGATCGCAATCGGCATTCTCGTCGGCGTTCTGGCGCTGTTTGGCGGTGTCGGCGGCGCGGCCCTCTATCAGTCCAACACAAACCCCGAGTTCTGCGCTACCTGCCACGTGATGAAACCGAACGTCGAGTCGTACTTGACGAGCAATCACCTGGACAACGTGCACTACCGGGCAGGGGTTCAGTGTAAGGACTGCCACGACGTCACGCTGGGCGAGGAGATCCAGTTCGGGATCGACGCCGTCACCGGTAACTACCAGATCCTCGAGGACGGAACGCTACCTAAGCGGGAGTTCGACGACGAGTTCTGTACGAAGTGCCACATCAGCAAGGAATGGGTCGCCCTGGGGACGGACTGGCTGGGCTCGTGGAATCCGCACACGGATAGCATGGGCACCTTCTCCTGCCAGACATGCCACATCTCCCACGGCGAACAGATCAACCACTGCGCGACGTGCCACGCCAACCGGTCTGCGCAGCGGATGATCGAGAACCGGGATACGCCGCACAAGATCAGGTAGTGCACGTCTGTGACGCAGCAGCGCCACCCTCGGCAACGGGGGTGGCGCTTCTCTGTGTGCTGTGGTGTGCATACGAGGCCGGAGCCGTTGCGGCGACCTGATAATTCGCACACCGCCGAAAGGCCGTTCACGTCTGACACACTGGTCTCAGCGCCGCTTCCCGCCGTTCGGGGGCGGCGCCGCTACGTCAGTGTCAATGGATCAACTGGAGGCTAGACATTGGGTGAAATGGTTACTTTGGGATGAAGTCAAGCAGGCATTTGTACGAAAACGGTGCGCATTCTCCATGGGAAGCTACCAGTCTTTTCAGTAGAGTCGTTATCAGGCGTATTGACGCCAATCTCAGATCCATACGGTTCGCAGCAAGGATGGCAGCACGCTGGAAGGAGGGCTTCGCACGATGACCCAGGAAAACTCAGACCAAAGGAACCACCAGGCGGGATTTCCTGCGAGACGCTGGCTTACTCGGCGTGACCCTGGCAAGTGGAGGCATTCTGGCGGCATGCGGCAAACCGGAGGTGGTCAACGAGACACCACCGAGTGAGACCCCACCTGCTTCAACAACCCCGGAGCCCGGCGCCGGGCGTGAGCCGGAGGTCATGACGGCCGATCTGGCGTCCAAGAAGTGGAGCTTCGAGATCCCACCTGATCCGATTCCCGAAAGTGAGATCAGCAACACGGTTGAGGCCGATGTGATTGTGGTCGGCGCCGGCATCTCCGGCCTGACGACGGCCAACGCCTTGGCCGAGCACGGCGCGCAGGTGATTTTGATCTCAGCCAGCTCGGGTCCCATTTTCCGCGGCGGATCCTTCCACTCCCCTTGGAGCAAGGCCATGGAAGCTGCCGGATTCGAGCGGTACGACGTCGACCTGTTCTTCCGGCGGGAGTTCTCAAACGCTTCCTACTGCATCGACCAGGACAAGTGGTACAAGTGGTACAACAACGCCCCCATGGTGATGGACTGGCTGATTGACAAGATGGAGGCTGCCGGCTATCGCGTGGGGTTCGAGAAGGGGAACTGGGAAGAGAACTTCGGCCCGATGCACACGCCGGTGGGCTCGCACGGGTTCTACAGCACGCGTGAGGACCAGGTGTGGAGCGCACCCGGCCTGAGTGCCGAGGCCGTTGCCCGGCGCCTCGAGGAGACGGCGAAGGAGAGCGGCGTGCAGTTCTTCTACCAGACGGTAGCCAAACAGCTTGTGCGCGAGAACAACAACACCGGCCGGGTGACCGCCGTGATCGCGCAGGGCGAGGACGGCAAGTACACCAAGTATGTCGGCCGCAAGGGAATCGTTCTGGCCACCGGCGACTTCTCCGCAGACCGCGAGATGATGACCAAGTACTGCCCGATGGCCGTGCAGTTGATGGATGACACCGGCTCCCAGGGCTACGACACCGGCTTCAAGTTCGGCGGCCTTTACAAGGGCGACGGCCACAAGATGGCTCTGTGGGTGGGAGCTGCGATGCAGAAGACCTACCCGTGTGCGCCGATGATCCAGGGCTCCTGGGTGGCGGGAAACCAGCCCCGCGGGACGCACCGTGGGCTGCAGGTCAACAAGAAGGGCTACCGGTTCGGCAACGAAGACGTCAACGGTCCGCTGCATGCCTATCAGCACATGCGTCAGCCCGACATGGAGGTCTACAGCATCTGGAGCCACATCTACGCCGAAGCCTCCGCTCCCTGGTTCCGGTTCGGTATGGACGAAAGGGACGAGCCGATCCCCCCGGAGCAGATCAAGGCGCAGTGGGAGCAGCAAGTCGCAGACGGCACGATTGTCAAGGGCGACTCTGTCGAGGAGGTTATCCAGAAGCTGGGCCTGCCGATGGAGGCGACGCTCGCCACGGTTCGGCGGTACAACGAGTTCTGCCACAAGGGCGTCGACGAGGATTACCACAAGCGGCCTGAACTGCTGGTTCCGATCGAGGAGCCGCCCATCTACGGCGCACTGATGTCCCCTCGCCCGCGCCTGCTCACTGTGTGTGGCGGCCTGCGCACCAACACTAACATGCAGGTGTGTGACGAGAATGATGAACCCATCCCGGGCCTGTTCGCCGTCGGCATCATGGTGGGCGACACCTTTGCGAACGTGTACAACTTCCTTGTGGCCGGCCACAACTATGGCATGAACTGCCTGACCTTCGGCTACCTCACAGGCAAGGCGATTGCGGAGGGCACGGTGTAGCTGAGGCTCCGGGCCCCAGTCACGGTGCCAGCGCCACTCCCGAAACGGGGGTGGCGCTTTTCTTCCAGGTCGTACCGTTCGGCGGCGTTCTTTCTGACGTCGCTGCACGTGGCCCGGGGCTTGGAACGGGCAGTGTTCGACTTGGCCGTGAAGGCCGAAGTGAAACAGTGCCGGATACGAGCCGGGGTAGCGGGGCTTGGGGCTGGGTGCGTTGGTGCTGGGGAGGTGGTGGGCGGGGAGACGGGCGTGAAAGCAGGGTGCAGCCTGGGTGCAGGCAGGGCGGCATGGGAAGAGAGAAGCATGCAGGAAGCTGGTGTGGGCCCCGGGTGCTGCATCTGGCAGCTGGCGTCCCGGGTCCTCCCGGGCCCCTGAGGCTCGGAACGGGCAGTGTTCGACTTGGGCGTGAAGGCGGAAGTGAAACAGTGCCTGATGCGAGCTGAGGTG
>ENA-UPSB01002048-UPSB01002048.1-bioreactor-metagenome-genome-assembly--contig:-NODE-2048-length-20646-cov-20.147443_pt1 | contig 20646 bp, 17 predicted proteins | sample MGYA00238182_ERZ773286 | MGnify/ENA primary metagenome ERZ773286 (study PRJEB29026, sample SAMN07631240) | bioreactor metagenome | isolation source: Switchgrass digestor | place: USA: Dartmouth... | reverse complement strand
TTCGCTCTCTTTCTATAATGCCTGAACGATTCCCATTTCTTACTGCAGAATTTATTCCACTAAATAAGTATCATAAGATGTTTGTTGAAAAATATTATCTGGTTTTGTATCAAATTAAGGATCAGACAGTGTTTGTTGATTACATTGTGGATTGCAGGCAGGATTATGGGTGGCTGGTGCGGTAGATTTTATCGTTGTTAGTGTAAAAATAGGAAACTGCGAAATAAAGAAAAAATGAGGTCGAAGAATGAAAGATTATATAATTAGAGTACTGGATGTTTTGGAAAAGATAAAAACAGTGGATTTAGTTTTGGGAATTGCTTTAATCGGAATTTTTCTTATCATAGTAGTTTCAAAATCAAGAGCCAGAAGAACTTTATTAATAGATATTCCTAATATTACCTTTAATTTATATAAGACAGCTATTTTTCAAAACAAAATAATAGGAACGGTATTCCTTCTGATATTAATATCTTCTACTATAATCGTATATTTTCTTACCCAGTCAATTACTACAACCGCATTGTTTCTTATAATGCCATTTAAAACCATCTTGAAGGAACTTAAAACAATAACTGATAAATCCATAGCTAAGGTATTTACAAAAATATTCTGGGATTTTGAAAAAAGCTTTTTAGGGTATTCTATTACATATTATTTAGTACTCTTAAAGCTACCGACTGAATTAAAGCAAATTATTTTATATGGATACGATAACGTCAAAGAAGAAGTAATGAATGGGGATTTAGACATTATAATTCTGCTTGCTTTATTGTCTGTTGTAGTTTCTTTATTAATCTCGATGTTTATTACAGAAATTAAGCGTTTTGCTATGATTGAACAAGATATTATTATGATTAATAGAAAAAGCAAATATAGGGGGTTGAGTAAAACACAGATTTATAGGGTTGTCGTTGGAACCAGCTATTTTAAAAATGTGAAAATTAAAGTAGAAGTCTTAAGGGTTATAGCAGGGTTCAATAAATATGATTTCAAGGATTTTAAGAGGCTATTAAAATCATCCATGCGATTATATTCATTCTTAAGAGTAAAGGAATCCGACAGAATGCAATTCCTTAATTTTCTTAATAAATTTCTGCATTGTTGTGATCAATACGATACATGTAAGGACGCAGTAAAACAAATAAAAAAAGGTTCAAGACAAAAGGCTATTAACCTTATGAACTCAATTGATGAATTCTGGGACAAGGAATGTATGCAGTACATTTGCTATAATAAAAAGCTTGAATGTTTGACCGCTTTGTTAAAGGCAGTTCAGAATTAAGGCATTACTGAAATTTGTTCATATTCTAATGACTAGTAACTTTTCTATGATATATAAGTGATAATTCAAAGTTAAAGTATCCATAGAATCTGTTTGGCTTAATAAACTTACGGTGAACCGTAATTTACTGAATACATGACTCCGAATCACTCGTGTTTTTCATGTGTTATGCTAATAACAGAAGGGAAACACAGAAAGGAGGCATGTTATTATGGGTAAAATAGCAGTATATACTAGAGTTTCATCTGCAAAGCAGGCTGCGGATGATGCTTATTCCTTGGATGTTCAAAAAGAGAGATGTATTTTTCTTTTGAAAAGCAAAGGATATAAAGATACAGATATTGACTTCTTTTGTGATGCTGGAATATCTGGAACAACGATATTACAGAGAGACCAATTAAAAGAACTTTTGGAAAAGTTAAAAAAGGGGCAGTATGACGGTATTTGCTGCTATGATTTAAGTCGAATCAGTAGAAGCATTAGCCATACACTTCAGATTTTCAAGTTATTGAAAGAAAATAATTTAAGGCTTTACACTTGTGATGGCGCTTTTAATGGAGATATAAATGGGCAAAATGTAAAAATTATGGTAAGTATCTACAGCATGCTTAATGAGTTATTTATTGACCAACTTAGGGAAAGGGTAATAGACGGTATGAGTAAATCTGTAGAAGCGGGGAATTATTTTGGAGGACCGCCCCCTTATGGATACAAATATGAGTATTTCTCAGTAAAGCAAGAAAATAACTTTCAAGAAAATCAAAACAGCAAAACTAAGAAAAGAGATATAAAGAAAAGACTTATTATAAATCAAGAAGAAAAGCCTATTGTAGAATTGATTTTTAATTTATTTACTAAAGAAAAGTATAGTATAAAAAATGTAGCCCAGCATTTAAATTTACATGGTTATAAAACAAGGAAAGGAAAACAGTTTGCAACAGCAACTGTTCAAAAAATGTTAGAAAATCCCATTTACTGCGGGAGACTTTTCTGGGGAAAACGAAGGAAAAAGAAAAATACTGAAGAAGGTGTTAGAATTTGGAAAAAGAAAACTATATATGATATTAACTTTCATGAGTTACCACTTGGAAATCATGAAGCGATTATTTCAGAAGATATCTTTCTAGAAACATTAGAGCGTTTGCGAAGTAGAAGAAAAGTTAGAATGAATCAGAATACTGCAGAATCCATGCGTGGAATTACAAAGCAACAGTTTGATGATGCAAATAAAAAAATGTTTATAAATATTTTAAGGTGTCCTGGATGCGGAGGAAGAATGACATCTTCCCTACAACCTGCACCAAAATTGGCTAATGGTAAAAGAGGTAAGGCAAAAGTATATTATAAATGCAATAGTTATAATGCAGGGCGAAATTACTGTGATGGCTATTATTCTGTGCAAGAAGAACGGGCATTTAACTTGATAAAAGAAGATTTTTTTAAACGACTTAAAGAAGCATTTATGTTAGTCAAAGAATATCAGCAGTATATTTACAAAAAATACGGAACTGATGAACAAATGCTTTTCGATGCAGAAATTGCAAAAATAAAAAAAGAAATTAAGATACTTGAGAAGAATAAAAATAGGTTAGTGTCAAAGTTGGATACCTTGATTGAGCGCCAATTATTAGAGGATTCTGGAACGCTTAAATATGAAAGACTTCAGAAAATGATAAATGACACAGAAATTGATATTGGAAAAGTTCAACAACTAATAACAGAACAGCAACATAATATCAAACAAGCAGAAAGGCGCAAAGAAGCACTGTTAAAGGAAAGCAAAGAGCAAGAGCAGTTTGACAATATAGAAGACTACTTTAATTCATTATCACTATTGCAAAAAAGACAACTACTTGAAAAAGTTTATTCAAAGATTGTAATAAATACTATCAGTAATGCAAGATACGGACCTAAAAGATTAGAAATAAAAGATATTAAATATAATCAGTATTCCAGTATTATAGGGCTTTGTAAGATTCTGGGGGTTCAGGATTTTAAAGAGTTTAATAACTACCTCAAAACAAAGGGAAAGGAATTAAGTCTTTTACAGAAGTATTATGGTGATGTAGAAGAATATATTAAAGATATAGAATCAAATCATATGAGCAGCAGATTTTGGAATTATGTGGGAGAATTGGATGCTGTTAAAGATAAATATAACGATGAGTTTATAGAACAATTTATTAATGAAAGTTTAGAGAAAACCGGACAAGTATCAGAAATGACACTTGATGAAATAATTCAAGACTTTGATAAAACATATGAGGAATTTAAATTTAAGTATTTTTTAGAAAAAAGTACTGCAAAATGATAAGGTTCTTACCTGATGGGTAAAGACTATTTATTTTATTTTTTAACTAAAAAAATTTTTTTAGAATAACACAAAATTAGATAATGATATCAGACTAGTCATTTGCTTGTATTTTTGATAGTATTTTTATTTAACTTTTGAGTTTGTTTTTCCAAAAGAAAATAGAATACCATTTTAGATTAAAAAAGGCCCTTATTTTTTTGTGATATAATATGTCTTATTTAATTTGGAAGGGTGTTTACTATGGATAGTACAATATTTGAAACTTTTTATAAAAAAGTGTGGGACAAATGTAATATCTTGATTGATGCTAATAATTTCAATTTAAAAACTTTAACTGCTATTTTATTTCTGGGAAGGCATCAAATTGAACTAGGCGAAGAAATAACGTTCAATTTAAATAAAATTAGAGAATTGCTCGGCCTTGAAGATTCTATATATACCTATCATCGAATTGAAAATGCTATTTTTTACTTTAAAATCAATTTCTATAAATGTAAACTGAAAAATAACCGAGAACGAATTGCCCATGCTATTAAAGCATTTGAAAAACCAATGAATGACATTAATTTTGAGAAGGAGTGGAGTGTTGAAATTGATAGTGTTCTTCGAGAACAGATTCTCCAGTCTTATTCTAATGATTCATTTTGTGAAAATGATGAGCCTTTCGAATGTGAATTAATTAATAGTGAAAATATATTAATCCCTAATCAGTTTTTTTCATATTATCATTCATTAAGTGGTGGGGCTGTAAAACTGTATTTTTCTATAAAATTACAAGAACAACTTACTCGAAATGAAAAATTGGAAATTGATGATATTGTTGAATTTACTAGCATTAGCAAGCCCGCATTTTATCGCGTTATCAAAAATTTAATACAGTTTGATTTAATCAGAAAGCATGCAGGTAGTCGTAGAACACAGGAAAAAGCGATTTATAGAATAAATAAAAATCTAAAACTTAATAATGGTTATACATCGTTTGAAATAGAAACGATAAATAATATGATTAATAACACAGAAAAGAAACTTACAGATGGAGAAATAAAATTATATTCTTATCTATGTTATTTAACAGGTGGCAAAGGGGAGATTAAGAAAAGCCAAGCGGAGATTGGAAGATTAATTGGTAGAGAAAGAAATACAATTTCAGAGTTGACAGATATTCTTCATGAAAAAGGATATATTATAAAAGAAACTTATATTGGAGAAGATAATCAGACACGCTGCCGTTATATTATATAATAAGATATACTTGTATATAAGCCTAAAGGATACAGGGCAAGGATTTTGATTTTTTATCAATGGATACCGTGTATACATTACTGTTTTCTCGGCTATTCGATAAGTTTTCTCAGGGTTATTGGAAAATAAATTAAAACATACTATGACCGGTGATATTTATAAAAAATAAGAAAGAAAAGGGGTGTAAGGAGATATGGAGGGTACTTTTGAAAATACTCTGCAAGAACATCTTATAAAAGCCGAATTAATAGCAGAAATGTATTGTACACTGCAAATTGTAAAGAGGCTTAAAGGAATGGGTTTTAATGTAAAACAAGTTTTAAAAATTATTGAGTTGCCCCAAAGTGCTGTTTTAAGGGTTTTTATCGGAAAAGAAGACATCAGAAAAATTGCAGAAGATACTGTTAAGCAGCAAATAGCAGAAAATGACGGTAAAATCCCGGAATGTAGGGACTTTATAAAATGGATAGAAAATGCACTACAGTATTTCGAGCCAGAAGAGGATAAGGAAGAACTAATACCAGTGGCAGAACCGCAGAGGCTCACTTGTGAACAGTGGGCACAGTATACTCCATATGAGAACAAACTGGAACTTTTTGATGGACAAGCACTGGCAGACTTAAGAGAACGAGAAAACATGATAATTGCCCTTATATACAACATTGGACTGAAGCACTTAGTTAAAATACTACCTTCAGAATCTAAAACAATATTAAAAGAATTGTTGGATAAACAACAGTTATAACTAATTGTTACCTTATTAAAACAGGCAAATGGAATGAAAAGTCATTAAATTAGCCTATATAAGAAGAAAGATAATAAAGTGCAAAAAATAATTCTATATTAATTTTAATAATTAATAAAATTTGTAAAGAAGCGAAAATTTTAATAAAATACTTGAAATAGTTCATTATGATTTACTACTCTATTATTCCATCATTATACCTCCATTAAGGATTAATATAAAAACTGAATAAGGTATTTATTGTAAAAAGGCATTTTTATAATGCCTTTTTTACATTTTCAATTCAACATACTATTCCAATTTCTAATTCTTGGACATTTGTGATATAATTTTAATAAATGTTACATCCATGATTATGATTGAAACATTGGGAACGGGGTGAAATTGGTGAATAAGAAAGATTTATCTGAAAGGGATATATGTTCCAAGTACATAACACCGTCTTTGATAAATGCAGGATGGGATTTAGAAAGACAAATTAGAGAAGAAGTCTCTTTTACTGATGGTAGAATTATAGTTAGAAAAAAATTAGTTACAAGAGGAGAAAGGAAAAGAGCGGACTATATACTCTATTATAAATCTAATATGCCTCTTGCTATTATAGAAGCAAAAGATAATAAACATTCCGTGGGAGCAGGTATGCAGCAAGCATTAAATTATGCAGAAATATTAGATATACCTTTTGCATTTTCAAGCAATGGAGATGCATTTTTAGAACATGATAGGATGATTACTAAAGGGATAAAAGAAAAAGAAATACCACTTAATCAGTTCCCGTCACCTGAAGAATTATGGAATAGATATAAAAAAGCCAAAGGAATTAATGAGAGAGAAGAAGCAATTGTTGCACAGGAATACTACTTTGAGCAAGATGGAAAAACTCCAAGATATTATCAGCGTATTGCTATAAACAGAACCATAGAAGCAATTGCCAAAGGACAAAATCGAATTTTACTTGTCATGGCAACTGGTACAGGGAAAACCTATACAGCCTTCCAAATTATCTATAGGCTTTGGAAGTCTAGGGCTAAAAAAAGAATCCTATTTTTAGCCGACAGGAATATATTAGTAGACCAGACTATGGCAAATGATTTTAAATATTTCGGGGATAAGATGACAAAAATAACCAATAGAAAAATAGATAAAGCCCATGAAATTTATCTAGCCCTATATCAAGGAATTTCAGGTGCAGAAGAATTTAAAAACGTATATAAGCAGTTTTCACAAGACTTTTTTGATTTAGTCATCATTGATGAATGTCATAGGGGAAGTGCAAAAGAAGATTCTGCATGGAGAGAAATATTAGAATACTTTCATCCTGCTACTCAGATAGGACTTACGGCTACTCCAAAAGAAACAAAGGATGTTTCGAATATAGAATATTTTGGTAAACCTATTTACACTTACTCATTAAAGCAGGGAATTGAAGATGGTTTTCTTGCTCCATACAAAGTCATTAGGGTATTGTTAGATAGAGATATAGAAGGTTATAGACCAGAAAAAGGAAAAAGGGACAAGTACGGCTTTGAAATTGAAGACAGAGAGTATAATATAAAAGATTATGATAAAAACTTAGTACTTGAAAACCGAACAAAGATTGTTGCTAAAAAAGTATCAGACTACTTAAAGAAGAATAATTCAAGATTCGCAAAATCTATATTTTTCTGTGTAGATATTGAACATGCCGAAAGAATGAGACAGGCACTTGTCAATGAAAATGCAGATTTAGTAACAGAAAATCCTAAATATGTTATGCGAATTACTGGGGATAATGAAGAAGGAAAGGCTGAACTGGATAACTTTATTGACCCTGCGAGTAAATATCCTGTTTTAGTTACAACTAGCAAATTAATGACTACAGGGGTAGATGCTCAAACTTGTGAATTTATCATTTTAGATGCTAATATAAATAGCATGATTGAATTCAAACAAATCATAGGAAGAGGTACAAGAATAAGAGAAGATTATGGAAAACAATATTTTACTATCATTGACTTTAGAGGAGTTACTAAATTATTTGCTGACCCAGACTTTGATGGAGACCCTGTAATCGTTAAAACTACTGAAGGAGACATCCCTACTGAAGAAGAGGAAGATGTTGTAGGTGGTGAAGGAAAATTAGGTGGTGAATATGAGCCTGGAGAAGACTATGGAGAAGGTATTCCTCCTGAAATTATAGATGGCGGAGATATTAATAAAACTCCAGCCAAATACTATGTAAATGATGTCCCTGTAAAGGTAATACACGAAAGAGTTTATTACTATGATAAGGACGGCAAACTGATAACTGAATCATTGATTTCTTATACTAAGAAAAATATTAAAAATGAATTTAAAACTCTTGATGAGTTTCTAACAAAATGGAAGAAAGCGGAGAGAAAGGAAGCCATCATAAAAGAGTTAGAAGAGAGAGGGGTATTCATTGAAGAACTTAAAGATGAAGTAGGAAAGGACCTAGACCCCTTTGACCTGATTTGTCATGTAGCCTTTGATATGCCTCCTCTCACAAGAAAAGAAAGGGCTAATAATGTAAAGAAAAGAAATTACTTTACAAAGTATGGAGAGAGTGCAAGAGAAGTGCTGGAGGCACTTTTGGAAAAATACGCTGATGAAGGAATTGAAAATCTTGAAAACTTAGAAATACTTAAAATTCCTGACTTTAAAAAATTTGGTTCTCCTATCGAAATAGTTAAACGATTTGGCGGGAAGAAAAAATACTTAGAAGCAATTAAAGAATTAGAAAAGGAAATATATACTGCATAGATTAGGAGGGTGAAGTACAAATGTCGATATCTGCAACAATTAAAGCAGTTCAGGATATTATGCGCCAAGACGCTGGCGTAGATGGAGATGCACAAAGAATCTCTCAACTTGTTTGGATGATATTTTTGAAGGTGTTTGATGCAAAAGAAGAAGAATGGGAACTTATGGATGATAATTATACTCCAATTATTCCAGAAGGATTGCGCTGGAGGGATTGGGCTGCAGATGATGAAGGTATTACAGGTGATGAACTATTAGATTTTGTAAATAATAAACTTTTTAAGGAATTAAAAGAAATAAAATTGGATGAAAGTAGCAATCCAAAGGCATTTATCGTAAAGGCTGTTTTTGAAGATTCTTATAATTATATGAAGTCTGGAACTTTAATGAGGCAGGTAATCAATAAGTTAAATGAAATAGATTTTACAACACAAAAAGACAGGCATTTATTTAATGATATTTACGAGAGCATACTAAGGGATTTGCAAAGTGCAGGAAATGCAGGAGAATACTACACTCCAAGGGCTGTAACCCAATTTATGGTAGATATGGTTAATCCACAATTGGGAGAAAAAGTTTTAGACTTTGCTTGTGGTACAGGTGGATTTTTAGTATGTGCATTAGAACATTTGAAAAAGCAAGTAAAGAATATTGAGGATGAAAAGACATTACAGGAAACTATACTGGGTATTGAAAAGAAACCTTTACCCTATATGTTGGGTGTAACCAATTTAATTTTACATGACATTGATACTCCCAAGATAAAACATGATAACTCTTTGACTCGTAATGTAAGAGATTATAAACCTATAGATAAAGTAGATATCATTGTAACAAATCCACCTTTTGGGGGCATTGAGGAAGATGGTATACAGGTTAACTTTCCTCACCAATTTCAAACAAAGGAAACTGCTGACCTGTTTATGGTGCTTTTAATGTATTTATTAAAGGATAATGGAAGGGCTGCAATTGTATTGCCTGATGGATTTCTTTTTGGTGAAGGCGTAAAGACTACTATAAAAGAGAAATTGCTTAAGGAGTTTAATCTGCATACAATAGTAAGACTACCAAAAGGTGTTTTTTCACCCTATACAGATATAAATACTAACTTATTATTCCTCGAAAAAGGTAAGTCAACTAAAGAAATATGGTACTTTGAACATCCACTTCCAGAGGGATATAAGAACTATACAAAAACAAAACCTATTAGAATTGAAGAGTTTAAACTGGAAAAACAGTGGTGGAATAACAGAGAAGAAAATGAATATGCTTGGAAGGTTAGTATAGATGAGATAAATAGCAGAAATTATAATCTGGATATAAAGAACCCTAATAGTCAAGTGGATAATGGTGTTAATAAATCTCCAAGAGAAATATTAGAAAAATTTTATGTTTCGTATCAGAAAGTTATTGAGAACATAAAATTATTAGAAAAGGAGATAAATCGTGAATAAAGTTAAAATTGGAGATTTATTAACACGTATAAAAGAATCTATAGATATAGAAGACGATAAACAGTATAAAAGAGTTACAATAAAAACTAATAATAAAGGTGTTTATTTAAGAAATATAGAATTTGGCAGGAATATAGGTACTAAAAAGCAGTTTATCATACATGCAGGTCAGTTTTTACTGTCAAAAATTGATGCAAGAAATGGAGCCTTTGGTATAGTCCCAAATGAATTGGATGGAGCAATTATTACAGGGAATTTTTGGACATATGAAGTTAATCATGAATTATTGAATATAGAATGGTTTAATTTATTTGTATCTTCTCCTGAGTTTATAGATATTTGTGATAGGGCAAGTTCAGGTACTACAAATAGAAGATATCTAGATGAAAACAAATTTTTAAATTTTGTAATCAGTTTACCTTCTATCGATGAACAATGTGCCTTTATGGAATATTTTAAAAATATAAAGCAAAAATATGATACTATTATGATAGAATTAAGATATCAGCAGGATTTATTTACTAAACTTCGTCAAAGCATCCTTCAAGAAGCCGTACAGGGCAAACTCGTGCCGCAAGACCCTGATGATGAACCAGCAAGTGTACTTTTAGAAAGAATAAAAGAAGAAAAAGAACGACTAATAAAGGAGAAGAAAATAAAAAAACAAAAACCTCTTCCACCCATTACTGAAGATGAAATTCCATATGAATTGCCAAAGGGATGGGAGTGGGTGAGGTTAATAAACATAGCCAAAGTTATAGAATATGGAACATCTTCAAAAGCATCAAATGTAAATATAGGAGTTCCAGTTTTAAGAATGAATAATATTCAAAATGGCAAAATAGTATTTTCTGACTTGAAGTACGTAAGTAATAATATAAAAGATTTACCAAGGTTATATTTAAAAAAATCGGATTTATTGTTTAATCGTACTAATAGTTATGAATTAGTTGGGAAAACAGGTGTTTATTTGAAAGAAGATGATGTATTTACTTTTGCATCATATTTGATTAGAATTTCACTATTTAATGAATTTATAGATGCAAGATTTATTAATTATTATATGAATTCATTAATTTATAGGCAAACACAGATAGAACCTGAGATAACTCAACAAAATGGTCAGGCTAATTATAATGGAACGAAACTTAAAAATACTATTATGCCGATTCCACCACTAAACGAACAAAAACGTATCGTACAAAAAGTAGACCAATTAATGGCATTATGTAATGAACTTGAAAAGAATATCGAGCAGTCTAAAAAAGACAGTGAACTTTTAATGCAATCTGTTTTACAAGAAGCATTTAAGGAATCATAGCAAAGGGCTTTCGGGTAAACCCGAAAGCCCTTTGCTTAGTTAGAATAAAAATAAAAAAGGACCTTACAACTTGGACATTATGCGCTATATTATGTTTAGAAGCATCTATTAAAAATAATATAGTTGTTACTTATACTGCTTAAAAATTGCTGGGTAATGTCCAACTTTCTGCTTATTTTAATCAATGTTTTTTGTAAACCTAGAGATACTAAGGCTTATGGAGTAATTTCAAGTTGGTCATTATGAATATATTGTCTAAGTTTAGGAGGGTTTTATGGATACTACGATAAAATATTTTACTCAAGATGAGTTAAAAAGGCTGTTTAAAACAATACAAAAATCCAATGATAGACATGCACTCCGCAACTTGTGTATATTTAGAGTAGCATATCGGTGTGGACTTCGAGCGTCAGAAGTCGGACTATTAAAATTGGAATACTACAATAAATTAAAAGGTGAATTATACTGTAAGCGACTAAAAGGCAGTTGGAATAATACAATAGCCCTAGACAAAGAAACTACCAAAGTTTTAAATAGGTATATAAAAGAATATGGAATAAAACAAGAAGTAGAGTTTATTTTTAAAAGTCAGGAACAAAAGCCAATATCAAGGAAAACGCTGGATTACTTGATGAAGCGATACTGCAAAATGGCAAAAATAAAAGATAAGAATAAATGGCACTTTCACTGCTTGAAGCATTCAATTGCGGTACACCTCGCAGAATCTGACTTGGATATTAAAGAAGTTAAATTTTGGCTTTCACATAAATCTGTGAACTCTACACTTTGCTATTTTCAGTTTACTTCTTCACAGCAAAAAACTATGCTGGAAAAATTAGAAAGACATAATATGCTGGTATAAAGATACAAGCACAAATAGACCATTGTGTATTTCATTTTGAAAAGATACATAATGGCCTTGATTTGTGTATATTAATTTGAGTTTAACACGTGTTAAAGGTTATTATATGGTTATTTTAGGTGATAGTTGTAGTTATAGTTATTTTAAATAGGGATTAATTTTCCCTATGATATATACAGACTATATAAACGCTATCCACCTCCATCTTCATGAAAATATGCTTCTGCAGTAAATATTGAGGACAATGCTACAGGTTTTATATAATAACTTTTTCGTAGTGCATTACACATTTTTAAAAGGGCTATTAGTAAAAATATTTTAAAAAGGGAAAATTGGGTGTTTGATTTAGTTGGTTCTTCAAAATTAGTAAAATCAATCTTTTTGTTTACTTTATCTGGAAGGAATACAGGGTTAATATTCCTTCCTTTTAATATTCTTAGATAATTGCTTTGTGTTTTTTTAGGATATTTTGCATTAATATAATCTTCAGGTTTTTCGTTGAAATCGGTGATGAATTCTATTAAGTTTCTAGCCTTTACTTTACCGAATTCTTTTTTTATTTTACTTAAGGTTTCTTTTTTATATAAAAAAGGATTGTTAAGACCCGAGTTTTTTATAACCTCTAGGAGCATGTTTTGGCAGAAATCTTTTCTCAGAACATCTTTTACCTTCCTGTTATTTTTAAAGTAATACTTTAAGGAACGCTTTTTGACTTGATATTCAAACCTTATGATATTTTCTATATTATTTATTGATAAATCCTCAATTGATATTGTGGAAGGCCTATTATTTGCCCTAAATTTAATTTCATCTGATTTACTATAAATATTAATTGAACGGCTTCCGTTTCTAGCCTGTACTCCCATAGTATACTTATGTTTTTCCATTCTAGGGTAGTTTAATTTCTTAAGGCACTCCAGGTAAGTGATTTTATCCTTTACATTATCCGTATAAAAATGGGTTAAAGGATGTATTTCACTGCATATCCAGTTTTCAAAGGAATCAATATCAATATTGGGGAAGACCTTCTTAATTCTGTGGTTGACTGACTTTATAATTAAATTTGAATTATCAAGATTAAATAATTTGGCATTTGTTCCGTAAAAAAATTTAGGAATAGAAAATTTAACGAGGAGTATTCCTGATGGGAAATACCAGAACACAAAGCAGCCATCTTTGTTAAAATAGCATGTTGCTCCACTTTTTCTAATTATCCATTTCCTCCAACCGTTTTGTATAAGGTAATTTATATTAATATTGGTATATGTGAATGCGCAGATTGTGTCAACAGATACCATGTGTGTTCACCTCCTTCCCCTAAATTCTTTTAGAGATTTGGAGGTAATTTTACACAGCATCTGCCGAGATTCAAATTTTTAGGTAAAAAAGTTTAAAATTTAAAGGTATTAAATTATAACAGATGTTAAAATATCCAAGAAATAGTAGAATGGAGTTCTAAATTGTATTATAATGAAATTAGGTAAAATGAAAGGTTACAGGTGAAGAATAATAAATATTAAGAAGATTGTATCTTTAAGTAAGATTAATGAGAAATTTGTTAAGGAAGGAATTCAAAATATTTATACGGCTGTCTCGTTACTTCAAAAAGTTAATAGAGACTAAACCAAATCTGATTAAGATAAAATTTTTATTTAAAATAGAATAATATAAAATTTTATCTTAATTACATAGGGCATCTTGTTATAATAATTTCTTTAACAAAAGATAGGAGGGGAGATAGTTGGGATGGAGGAATAGACCTACTTACATAGAAAAGTGGCCTAAAGATACAGATGCTACTATGTTTATTGATGAAAATGGAGACGCATCTTTAAAAAATATAAAAGAGAAAATAAGTAATGAGAAACTAATAGATAATAATGAAAGATTTTTTACTATAACTGGATGTGTTATTAAAAAGAAAGATTTTATATCAATTAGAAATGATATAGTAGAATTAAAGAATAAGTATTGGGAAGATGGTAAGTTTAATTATAACAATAAAAAAGTCAAAAGGGTTTGCTTTCATTCAAGTGAAATAAGAGGAAGGAAAGGACCTTTTAGTGATAAAGTTATTGATTATGAAAATTTTATAAATGATTTAACTAATTTTATGAATAATTTACCAGTAACAGTTTTTTCATCAACAATTGATAAGGAAAAACATTGTATGAAATATACAGACCCAGTACATCCATATAATTTATGCTTGGACTTTATATTAGAGAGGTTTGTAAAATATTATTTAAAATGGCATGAAAAAGGAATAATTATTTTAGAGGCGAGGGGAAAGGCTGAAGATGAATTTATTTTAAATCATATCAAAAAGACTATTTCTTTAGGTACATATTTTGTGGATAGGTCGTATTTTCAAAAAATTAACGGAGTATATTTTAATCCTAAGTGGTGCAAAAAGAATGATGAACAGTTATCTTATTTCGGCTTAGAATGTTCTGATGTTTTGTCTTATCCTATACACAAATACGCAAAGTTTGACAAAAAAGATAAGGCTTTTCAAACATTAGAAAATAAAATATATGGATTTCCTAATTATCATGGATATGGATTAAAAATTTTCCCTTAAAAATGAAAAACCGCCTATTTGGCGGCCGCCTACGCAATGTAAGCCCCAGAAAGAGAATTTCCCTTTCAATGTCATTTTATAATAAGTTTTGAAAAATGTCAAACAAAATATACTTTAAATGTTTGCTTTATATAGTATATGCAGATATTATGATTTTATACACTGCTTTTTTTTATTGAGGTGATATTATGGATTTAATAAATTACTATAAGTCTATAGGTGAAGAGATTTGTTCGGTGAAAAATAGAATAAGATTTTTGATGAATAACCCTCATTATCCAACAGATGGTGAGTTAAAAGAGTCGATATTACGTCATGTTATAAGAAGATATACACCTGAAAATATTAAAATTGCTAGAGGTTTTATTCATAATGGTGAAAGATGCTCTACTCAGATAGATATATTAGTGTATGATAGTAAATATCCTGTTTTATTTAAGGAAGGAGATTTAGTATTTGTTACACCTGATTCAGTTAGGGCAGTAATAGAAGTAAAAACAAGGCAAAGTATACCTAACTTGGAAAAAACATTATCAACACTAAATGAAATTGCCCAAATAATAGCAGATATAAACTGTTTTATTGGGTTATTTTCATATGACTATGAAAGAGAATATTGTAGAGATTTGATAGAACGAGTTAGTGAAATTACTAATGTAGGCGGCAAGTCTTATATTAATCATTTAGTGCTAGGCAAAAATTATTTTATGAAATATTGGACAAACGACCCAGTTACGAATGAAGAATGCTCAAAATGGCATTTCTATAAACTTAAAGATTTATCCTACGCCTATTTTATTAATAATTTACTAGATTACATTTCTAATGGCACTGTGAGTATTAATCATAGAGCATGGTTTCCTTTAGATTCAAAAGAGCGTTTTAAATTGGATGAGATAAGCCTTGAAGATGAGCATAGATTATAGATTAATTTATAAAATTATTAACTTTTAATCAGTAGGGAGGTAAGTGGGTTGGATGATAGAAATAGATTAAATAATAAATTGATATACGTTCAATTATTATTTTCTCTGACACCTAAAGAATATGGGGGAATTGCCAATAGTGAAGTCAAAGAGATGATACAAGGATTACATAATTGGATTATAAATTCGACAGATGAAGAATTATCAAAAAAAGAGAATGAAGTAAACCAGTTTTTAGACAGTATTATAGAAAAGTATAAAGATAAATTTGAAAATATTAAGGATATAGATGTTATTGCAACCGAATTTAATAATTTTTTTAGGGGTAATAATAATGTTTATTCAAAGGGTGTAGAATACGGCTGGTTAATTGAGATATTTAATTACTTAAAATTGCCTTATCCTAATTATTTACCATACCAAACAAAAATTGGACTAGGAATTCACGCAGGGAATATTAGTGTAGAAGAGGAGTTTTTATTAAGAGATGCTTTCTATCTTTTGGTAAAAGCAGAAGATACCTTTAATAAAATGCATGAATATAGTAATTTTGTAAAACAAAATGAAAAAAATAAAGAAAATCAGTATATTTTTAGAGCACTATCAAATACTAATCAAACTGTGGCAACTTATAGTAGGTTATCGATAATAAGTTTTTATTCATTTTTTGAAGCATTTATTAATAGTATTGGTTATGATTACTATTGCAGAAATATAGATAGGTTAACAAATATTCAAAAAAATAATTTATTAGGAAGAGAAAGCAACAAGCCTAACGATTTTCTTTCCATTGAGGAGAAAATTGAAAGGCTACAGCAAATAATAAGAGAGGATAAAACAGTTGTACTAAAAATAAATAAAAAGAAAAGAACATCAAATGATTATAGATTATTTTTTGATGAAATAAAAAAATTAAGGAATTCTTCCGTCCATTTTTCGCCTAGTAAAGAGAGCATTTGGAGAAAACCAGACGAGTGGATAGAAAAAGCCCATAAAACATCAATATTAACATTGCAAATTAGCAGAGAAATCTGGAAAGCCATTTTCCCAACGAAGAATTTACCGGAGTATTTAAATGAATTGAGATTTGAACTGAATTATAATTTGGCTAAACAGAGGCTGCAAGATGTGGTCAAGATTGAGAATAAGGAAATAATATCAGATTAATAAACATTATATTAGAAACTCCGTTATATTATTTAAGATAATGGAGTTTTTATATGTTCTATATATTAAGAAAAACGAAAATAATGTTATTAGGTGTTATTGTAAGAAAAATTGAGAATAACACAGAATAACACAGATATATTAAAATATTGGATGATTTTCGTTGTAATTGTGTAATTTTAATGGTATTCTCTTATTAAATAGTTTAATAAGAGAAAGGAATTTTTATTAAAGGTATATGGATGAATATATGAAAAATATAAAAATATATACAGATGGTTCTTTTAAGAAAAACAAAGCAGGAATTAGTTTTTTAATAATTAATCCTGGTAAAAATAAAATACTTGGATATACAAATCTAAAGTGTAAAAAAAATATACAAGCAGAATTACAGGCTATAATACATGCACTGCAATATTTATTGAATATTGATATGAGTCTTGAAAATAAAAAAATAGAGGTTGTAACAGATGAAATTTCCATAGTAGAAGTTTTTAGCAGTCAAAAATATAAGATATGGGATTCTTGTCAGTGGAAAAAGGAAAATGGCGGGGCTGTAATAAAATGTGCCAGGGAATGGTTTATATTATCCTGTCTTGTAAAAAAAATTGGAGATATGTTGATACGCTTTAGTAAAACGTCTAAAGATGATAGTCAAAATAAAGTAGTTCATGGCTTTGCAAACTATGCTAGGAAACTGCAATTCTGCAAGAAGAACAGTATACATATAATGGAGGCAAAAAATGATGAAGATTTTGTATTCAAAGAAATAGTTAACATTTCTGGAAATAGAGAAGTGAACGAAATACTTAATATGAAAAGACCGTGGAAAAGTAATAAGAATAATGCAGATTTTAAGTGGTACATAGAAGGACAGCATGAGATAGTATATATCGATACGCACGACATAATTATTACGGAAGAAATTCATTTAAATTGCAACAGTTTAAATTTTGGTACATTATTTCGCACTGCAGCAGAGTCTCAAGAGATTTCATATCCTATTGCAGTAAAGCCATTGGGAAATGGTAAATATGCTCTGGTAGTAGGGATTACACGGTTAATTACAGCAAAGTTATTTGATATTCCGAGGGTGCCTTGTGTAATAACAGATTTTTCAAATGAAGAATTTCTTAAGCACAACTTAGTAATTGTAGGGAAAAATAATTGATAGATAAAGAAGGCTATTTCAATAAAACAAACCGATTTTAGAAATATTTCTCTTAATAGAAAAATAGAAAAGAAAAATAAATTAGAAACAGATATAATTAATATCTACAGTATAGAGAAACAGTTTTAAAACACTACACATGAAGGAGAAACGATTTTTATTAGTATAATTCTCTTTAGGAATAATTTTTCTAATAATAATTCTTTTCAAGGCAGTATCTATTAAAAAATACTGTAGGGAAGAAGAGAAAATATAAGATAATTGAACTATTACCTTTTGTTAAAGATTATATCATGAAAATTGTAAATGCATACAAAGATATAATATAATAATAGATAAAATAGCAAAGTGGAGGATGCAATTTTGAAAGATAAAAGGAATTTGAAAATACTGTCTTCAGAAAATGAAAAAGAAGCAAAGGATTATATTAAAAATACAAATACAAAAGAACAGAAAGAAATAGAAGTCCTCATGGATAGTGTCATATATGAAAACAAAGAGGCTCTTAATGAGTTGGCAAAATAAAATTTTGGATGGCGTAAAAAATCTGTTTTTTTGTTTTTATTTTGAAAATGGGTAAGACAACTTTTATCTTTTCATAAATTCCTATAAAAATTGCTGAAAAATTTGAAAATGTTTAAAGTGCTCTTACCCATTGTCAATTAGTGATATAATTTATCTGATATTTTACGCTATTGATAGGGAGAGAGTATGAAGATTAGAATTATTAACACAGAAAAGATAAAAGAAAAATATGTTAAAGATGCTATACAGGAATATACTAAGCGTTTAAGTGCATACTGCAAAGTAGAATACGTAGAAGCGAAAAATCCAGCCAAAGAAATAGCCGATAAATCATATGTAATTAAAATCGATAAAGATGGTGAGCAACTGTCTTCAGAGAAATTTGCAGGTAATATTGCGCAGTTGGGTGTAAGTGGTAATAGTAATATTACTATATTTATAGGTGCGGATAATATCGAAGCAGACTATGTATTATCTATTTCCCGGATGGATATTGATATTAATATATTATTGATTATTATTTATGAACAAATTTACAGGGCCTACCGTATTATTCATAATGCGCCTTACCACAAATAGAATAGAACAGTAAGATAACCGCACAGTATAAGTGCCAAAGTTAATTAAGGCTGCAAAATCGCACAGTATAGGTGCCAAAAACTAAATTCGCACACTATAGGTGTCAAAAAAAGAGAAATATAATAAAAAATCTGCACAAAATAAGTGCCAAAAATTGAACACAGTAAGAAAACGCACAAAATAAGTGCCAAAAAAGCGCTATAATAGAAAACGCACAGTATTAGCACCAAAATAATTAATATTTTAACATAGAGTCATATATTTGGTAATACACGGTATCATAAGTAAGGGAAAGGCAGTATTGTCCTCATAAGTTAAGGAGGCAAATATGAGAATTCAAAAAGATAATATTGTAATTAGAAGTGCTACTATTGATGATGCCATTCAATTAAATAAGTGGTGGAATGACGGTAGGGTCATGGAACATGCAGGATTTCCCAATGGGCTAGGAGAGTCTTTAGAAGATACTATTGAAAATATTAAAAGCAGGAATGACGAATTAAGGCAACTCTGTATTATAGAAATTGATGGCAAGGCTGTAGGTGAATTAAGTTACAGGATTAAAGGAGATACAGCATATCCTGGATGGAAAATATGCGATTTTAATTACCAGAACAAGGGATATGGTCCTAAAATCATTAAGATGCTGTTTGAATTTCTTTTTACAGATGAAATCATTAATTCTAAATGTCCAATAGAAAGAATCGCTTGGGATACTATGCTTGAAAACAAAAGGGCTCAATATGTTTACGAAAATAAGATTGGGGCTCGGAGAGTTGGAGTAAGAAAAGACTGTTGGAAAGACCAGACTGGTAAGTTGAGAACTGCTGTTGATTATGAACTTAGTAAGGAAGACTTCTTTAATGCTAGACAATAAGGTTTGCAAAAAATACATTTCATAATATTGTAATAAAGCATTAGGTTCTATGTGCTAAAATCTAATGCTTTAATTGAAAATCATCGTATATTTGAATAGAGTCATGCATTCGGTAAACAACGGTGAACCGTATCACAAGTAATTATTTGTTTATCTAACTGCCCTTTATCAATATGTTTAGATCATAATAAAGTTGAAAGGCGTTGAAAAATCAGCGTCTTTTTTCTTTGCCCAAAATCAAGAAAGGAGGCTTCGTCTTATGAAAACCTATCAGGTGGAAATCAAGGAAACCCTTTGCATGACAGTTGAAATCGAGGCGGAAAATGAGCAACAGGCCGAAGAAAAGGTTCGGCAGGCGTACAGAAATGAAGAATACATCCTTGATTCAGAACACTTTGCCGGTGTGGAATTTATCGCTAAAGAAAAAGAGATGGAAGAACGGTTTAGGAAGCAAAAACGACATGAACATGAGCGATGACGGATCTTATTTTTCGGTAGGTAATCTAATACCTACCGTAAGTATTTCAACATAAGACAGGTGTCTTATGTTGTAGCAAGCACTGAATAATGCTGGCATTATTCGCTTGTCAGGGATAATCCCTGAAACCCTTAACAGAACAGGAGGTTTTATATGTTAAAAAGAAGCATCAAAATAACGTTCCGTTTGAATGCACAAGAATGTCAGTTATTAAAAAAGCAGGTGAAAAAAACAGGACTTTCACAGGAAAGCTATATACGCACCCTCATCAATGGCTATGTACCAAAGGAACTTCCCTCTCCCGATTATTACGCTGTAATGAAAGAGCTTCACGCGATTGGCAGCAACTTAAA
>ENA-UPSB01002040-UPSB01002040.1-bioreactor-metagenome-genome-assembly--contig:-NODE-2040-length-20711-cov-5.566276_pt1 | contig 20711 bp, 18 predicted proteins | sample MGYA00238182_ERZ773286 | MGnify/ENA primary metagenome ERZ773286 (study PRJEB29026, sample SAMN07631240) | bioreactor metagenome | isolation source: Switchgrass digestor | place: USA: Dartmouth... | reverse complement strand
ATAGGGGTTTCCGGCCTCTTCCGAAGAAGCTTGTGACCCACCGCCGGAGCCGGTGCCAGAGGCAGTGCCGGATGATGAACCGGAGGATGTTCCAGAGGACGATGATGTTGTATCCTCCTTTGATTTGCATGCTGCCAGCGGTTGAACCAGGATTACCACCGTCAGCGCGATGAGTAGCAGTTTTTTCAATTGACTTTTCATTGTTGTGTACCTCCTCTATCTAATTTTAATTTATTGAGACAGGGGTTCCTGTCATTGAAATCTAGCCTTTTACCGCTCCGATCATGATGCCTTTTGCAAAGTATTTCTGCAAAAAGGGATATACTATCATGATGGGTACCATAGTCACCATTACGGCAGCCATGCGTATGCCTTCAGCATATACCTGCTGTCTTACAAGGCTTTGGGAATTGGTTTCCATCGAGGATTCTGCATACTGGTTGATAATACGGCGCAGATGCAGCTGCAGGGGCCAATTCTTTGCCTTTGTCAGGTATAGCAGTGCACCGAACCACTCGTTCCACATGGTTACTATGATAAAAAGTGAAACGGTTGCCAAAATGGGCTTGGAAAGAGGAAGAATGATCCTCCAGAATATCTTGAACTCACTGGCACCGTCAATCTTTGCAGATTCAGCCAGGGATGATGGAATTTCCCGGAAGAAGGAGCTCATTATCAGGATATAGAAAGTACTTACACCGGCCGGCAATATCAGAGCGGCCAGAGTATCTTTCAGACCAAGCAGCTTGACAATTACCAAATATGTCGGTATCAGTCCGCCGCTGAAAAACATGGGTATGAGGAAGTATAAATAAACCAGTTTTTTGCCCGGGAAATTTTTTGTAATCGCGTAGGCTGCCAGGGAATTGATGGTCAAACTGTATATCCATGTCAGAAAGGAAAGGATGATTGAGTTTTTGTATCCGGGAATCACCCAGTCCTGCTTGAATATGGCAATATAAGCAGATAACGTCGGTTCCTTGGGTATGAGGGTAAGTTTGTTATTGAGATATTCCTTTTCGGTAATAAAGGATACGGATATTGCATTTATAAAAGGCAGCATAATGGATACGGCAAACAAAGTAAGTATCAGTATGATTACTATATCTGAAGCATAAACTTTTCTTTTTCTGCTTAACATATCATGACCTCCTTATTCAGCACTGTAGAGTCCGTGACCGTTGATTTTTTGGCTGACATTGTTTGCTAGCAGGATCAATATGAAGCCGACAACGGACTTGAACAAGCCGACGGCTGTACTGAACCCGTAGTCGGGAGCCTGACGGAAAGTCATATCGTAGATGTATGTATCAAGGATATTGCTTACGTCCTTAACCACTGGATTATACATGTTGAATACCTGGTCAAAACCGGCATTCAGTATATTTCCAATCGCTAATATGAACAGTATTACTATCGTACCGGCTATGCAGGGAAGTGTAATGAAGAAAACCTTTTGCAGGCGGCTTGCCCCGTCTATTTCTGCTGCTTCATACAGCTCACCGTCTATTCCGCTTATTGCAGCTATATATATTATGGAGCTCCATCCGGCCTCTTTCCATATATTGGTAATAAATAGCATCGGTCTGAAAATACCGGGGGTAGACAGAAAGCCAATGGGCTCTTTTATAATTCCAAGCCCTGTCAATATAGCATTGACCAACCCATCATACCTCAGAATATTGTTAAGAATACCTGCGACTATGATCCATGACAAGAAGTGTGGAAAAGTGTAGATTGTCTGAGTAACTCTTTTGAACTTGCTGGATTTTACTTCATTGATGAGCAGTGCCAGGATGATTGCTGCAGGAAACTCAAATACAAGCCTGCCGGAACTGATGATGACAGTGTTTTTCAGAGCTTTCCAGAAATCGGCAAAGCTGAACAGCATCCTGAAGTTTTTTAGCCCGACCCAATCACTGCCGAATATGCCTTTCCTGACGCTGAAATCCTCGAAAGCTATCAGGATACCAGGCATGGGCAAGTATGAAAATAAGAATAAGGTAATGATTGCGGGTAGCAACATGACGTAGAAACACCAGCTTTGCCTTATCTTTTTCCATAAAGTACGATTCTTTCCGGCAGAGTTCTTTTTTACAGCCTCACTAACAATCATGATTTATCGCCCCTTTTTTTTTTATGATTTCTGTTGCCGCTGAAGCAGTCAGATATCAGGTTCATTGATTAACCGTAAACAAACCGTAAGCCTTACGATGATTTCAAAAAATATACCTGGCATTAACAACTTAACTTGCAGTCCGGGCATTTTCCAGGCGTAAGCGACAGCTTGAGGAATACTATGCTTTGTTTAGGATCAAATTGTCAGTGTTTTTATGCTTTACAGATTCTCTGATGATAAAATCATTTTCCTGAAGCAGTATATTGCGGGGTTTGTTCTTTTTGCTGGCTATCATGTCCAAAAGCATGTTTGCAGCTTCCGTTCCGATTTTATGTATGGGCTGATTGACGGTGGTCAGGGGAGGATTGGAGCTGGCTGTAATCGGTAAATTATCATATCCCACAATTGATATATCATCAGGAACCTTTATGCCTTTATCCTTAAGAGCTCTCAGTACTCTTATCGCTTCATAGTCTCCGCCTGCAAAAATGGCATCCGGCGGTGAGTTTTTAATGGCAAAATCCAGGGAATATGCTATGTCAGCATCGCTTAGGATGAGAGAGTTCATAATGTTGTATGGATAGAGATCAAGATTTGCTTCAGCAAGAGCCCTTAGTGCCCCTTCATATCTCTCCTTGTGATCAATGTAGTTGAAATTCGCCATTACCAGCATGATCTTTTTATGTCCACAGGCAATCAGATATTTTACTGCTTTATAGGAACCGGTAAAATTATCGCTTCTCACACTGCCGACAAACTCGGATTCAAAACTGTTTCCTACAACAACCAGGGGAAACTGCCTGCCCAATTCCTTGATATAATTATCGCTGAGACTGGGTACGAGGAATATTCCGCCTTTTATGTTTCTCTGTTTGCAGAAGTAGACAAATTCAGTGCTTTCTTTCGGAATTTTGGACGAAGACATAAGGGCTATGCTGAGTTGACGATCAAAAACAACATCGGCAATTGCATCCAGCAGAATAGATCCGTAAGGGTCTGAAATCTTGCCGGCTGAGATAAAAACTCCTATATAATCAATTACAGAAGTTGTGGTAAATTTGGGTTTGTAACCCATCCGGTTCATTATGTTTACAACCTTTTCCCGGGTTTCATTGCTGACATCCCTCTTTCCGTTAATCACTCTGGATACGGTAGCAATTGAGACACCTGCGGCTTTTGCTATTTCATGAATGTTCACCAGAACCCCCACCAAAATTCAATTTTCAAATGTTACCGAAAGCTTTACGTAATTTTCATGTAATTTAATTATACCTGCATATTTTACATTAGTCAATATGAAATTACAAATATTCCAAATTCAAGTTAATTGGAAAATTATGCTGACGAACATTCCCAGGGCAGGCGGAAGCCTGACTGTATTTTTTTCCTTGATATTTAAGATAATAATATTATTGAAGCTGCAAAATTATGATTGCGTATATCTTGCGCATAAAAGATGCTTCATGTGACATCCCGAAAGGATATGCTGAATTTGCCGGCAAACAGAATAATTTACATAAGGAAGTGATATGTTGAGAACTGAGGAAAAGGTAACCTTTGATAAAAGCGTTATAGGCACGGAAACACAGGAGGATAATGGTAAAACTGATAAACCGGGTGATTTGAAAGAGTTTGGGACCGCAACTGTTTCAAGCCCGAGGGGAAATATTCACTGTTTGACCATAATAGGGCAGATAGAGGGGCACATCGTGTTACCGCCTCATAACAAAACCACAAAATACGAACATGTCATGCCACAGCTGGTAGCTATTGAGGAGAGTGAAGAAATTGAAGGCCTTCTCCTGGTACTGAATACAGTGGGGGGAGATGTCGAGGCAGGTCTGGCAATAGCAGAAATGATTGCCAGCATGTCAAAGCCCACAGTATCCCTGGTTCTCGGAGGAGGCCACAGTATTGGAGTTCCCATGGCAGTCGCAGCAGATTACTCTTTCATCGCCCCATCGGCCACCATGACCATCCATCCCATCAGGATGAGCGGCATGATCATAGGAGTGCCCCAGACTTATGAATACTTCGACAAGATGCAGGAGAGGGTGGTCCAGTTTGTATCAAAAAACTCCAATATCTCCAGGGATGATTTCAGGGCTCTCATGCTGAAAACCGGCGAACTGGCCAATGACGTCGGAACAGTGTTGTTTGGGGAGGAAGCGGTAAAGACAGGTCTGATAAACGAAATGGGAGGGCTTTCGCAGGCTATTAAAAAGCTGCATGAGTTGATAGCAGTTTTCAGGGAAAAGAAAAACAAGGCAAGCGTTTCAGAGGGGGGACTGCAGTGATACTTTATTCCATTGTGCCTGGGGAGGTGGTTTTTGAATATAACGAAAACCCGGTGACCAGTTTTCTGGAGATGGAGTATTTGGGAGAGAAAGTCGTTGTATCGCAAACCGACGATAACAAATATGTCATTTGCAGGTTGATAAGCACTTCTCCGAAAGCCTATCTGGACCCGAGACTGCAGCCCGGCATGGTCATTGAACGCAGCTTCCCGAATGGTAAAAACCAGTAGTAATATAATGAAAAATATGGTATATTGAGAGGTAGAAAATATGGAAATAACGCATTATGCAGCGATCTACTGGTATTTCGGGGGTGTAATTTTGAAAGCTAACAATACACAAAAGAAAAAATATAAAAAAAAGAAGAAAAAAAACGTTGCTCTGACAGATTACAATAATGAGATACTTGGCATTCTCATTTTGGCATATGGCATTCTTACCGGTTTAAGCCTTTACTATACCCAGTCGGTGGGAATGTTCGGGCAATTTCTGAAAGAAATACTCCTCGGTCTTTTCGGGATACCCGCTTTTGTTTTACCACTGGCTATTGTTATATACAGCATTATTTTGATCTTTAAAAAGAATGATTCAAGCACTAACATAAGGTATTTTTATGGCCTGATTCTGTTAATTCTCATATCCGCACTGATCCAAACAGCCTTTTACAATAAGAAAGACTATGAAAACCTGAGGCCTGTGGACAGCCTTGTGAAATTTTATTTGGACGGTAATGAGCTTAAAGGCGGAGGTATACTGGGGGGACTGGTAAGCACACCTTTTTTGATGGTTTTTCAAACTCTGGGCACGATAATTATAATCTCCGCTCTTTCCATAATAGATGTCATTCTGCTTACCAATATGTCCATTGCAAATTTCATCAGAGGTATCAAGAAACTGGTTCAAAGCTTTGCAGTTACGTTGGCGGGGGCATTTAAGGCAGTGGCACTGTTTGTGAAGAACGGCATGAAAGACAGGAGGAAATCCGACGAACAAGGCGATGATGAACCGGATGACAGTTTCGAGGCTGACAAAAAGATTGTGGATTTCCGGCCCAAAAAGACTTCCAGGGAGCTGGAAAAAGGCTTCAGGGATCATAAAATGCCGATGCCGGCTGAAGATGATGACATTGAAGAAAGCGAAGACCATGTTCAGTTGATAATAAATGATTTCAGAGCCGGCATGAATGTCAGCGGGAGTAGAGATGAAAAAAAGCATGCAGAGGACAATAAAGCAGGGGATGGCAGCGCCGGTGGGGAAATAGAGGAGCAGCTGCAGCAAAAGATACGTGAAGCGGATGATTTGGAATACATATACCCTCCTCTGGAACTTCTGAAGGATAACACTGAAAACGTAAAAGACATGAAGGCAATAAGGAACGCTGCCCTTGAAGATGCAAAAAAACTCGAGGATACCTTAAAAAGCTTTGGAGTTGAAGCAAAGGTTGTGAATATAAGCCGAGGCCCTGCAGTAACCCGTTATGAGCTTCAGCCGAGTCCGGGGGTTAAGGTAAGCAAAATTGTGAATCTCTCAGATGATATTGCCTTAAACCTGGCTTCTTCGGGAGTCAGGATTGAAGCACCCATACCGGGCAAGGCAGCCGTAGGTATAGAAGTGCCCAACAAAGAGATTTCATCAGTATTGCTCAAAGAAGTCATTGACTCACCCGAGTTTGCAAACTTTCCGTCAAAGCTGGCTTTTGCCTTGGGCAAAGATATATCGGGCAGGAATATAGTGGCGGATATAGCAAAAATGCCCCATCTTCTGATTGCGGGTGCTACAGGTGCGGGAAAAAGTGTCTGCATAAACAGTTTGATAATCAGTTTGCTATATAAGGCATCTCCTGCTGAAGTGAAGCTCCTCATGGTGGATCCGAAAGTGGTGGAACTGGGAGTTTATAACGGCATACCCCATTTGCTCATTCCGGTGGTAACGGACCCAAGAAAAGCGGCGGGAGCTCTTAACTGGGCAGTCCAGGAAATGGTAAACAGGTACAAGCTGTTTGCGGAAAAGGGAGTCAGAGACATAAGGGGATATAATCAAGCTGTGTCGGAATCAGGAGAGCAGAAACCCATTCCCCAGATAGTCATAATAATAGATGAGCTGGCGGATTTGATGATGGTCGCTCCCCATGAAGTGGAGGATGCCATATGCCGTTTGGCCCAGATGGCAAGAGCAGCCGGCATGCATCTTGTAATAGCTACCCAAAGGCCGTCAGTGGATGTGATCACCGGTATTATTAAGGCTAATATTCCATCCAGAATATCCTTTGCAGTATCTTCCCAGATAGATTCCAGGACCATATTGGATATGGCCGGCGCTGAAAAGCTTTTGGGAAAAGGGGATATGCTTTTCTATCCGGTTGGCGAACCAAAGCCTATTAGGGTAAAAGGTGCTTTTGTTTCCGACAGTGAAATCGAGCAGGTGGTGGAATTTGTAAAAGCCCGGGGAAATGCGGAATATGATGAGAATATAATAGAGGAAATAAACAGCAGGAAAGAAGTTGAAGAAAAAGCGTCCGGAGACAATGATGAGCTTTTGCCTCAGGCCATAGATTTGGTGGTGGAAACAGGGCAGGCTTCTGTTTCTCTTATCCAGAGGAAGTTCAAGGTGGGCTATGCCAGAGCGGCCAGAATAATAGATCAAATGGAGGAAAGAGGCATTGTGGGGGGCTATGAGGGTAGCAAGCCCCGGCAGGTATTGATAAGCAAACAGCAGCTGCAGGAAATGAAAATGGCCGATGGGGAGTAGAGAATCCAAAGACAAGCTTTTAAAAGCTTGTCATTTATTTCTCCCGTGGGAGCATAAATATTATTAGACAGAAAAGGGGGAAATAAATGATTATGATAATTGGATTTGTGATTATCCTGATGCTGCTCTTGATCGTTTATATGTTTTATCGCATGCATATTACCCGTAAGTTTGCGATGCTGATCCTCATAACTTTGCAGATATGCGTTTTCACAACGGCTCTTCTGGCGTTTTTATGGAATGTGGGAACATCGGATTTGGTAGAAGGTATATATATACTGATCGGAGTACTAATGCCAGGGTCTTTTCTTGTCTATGATTATTGCCACATGGCTTTACTGCTTAGGGAAAAGGGTGTTCCGGAAGTGGTGAAAAGGCAAGGTGTGGCGGATACCCAGTCTGCGTATGCTTCTGTGGATGTGGGTGATAACCCTGTTGAAACAGCCCTTGATAATCCGGTGGCAAACATTCCGCCGGATAACATGAAAGAAGCAGAAGACAAAGGCATAATCAAAGACGGGACAGATGAAAACATAAATTACAAAAAGGAAGAAAGGGACGGGCAGGTATGGAATCAATATTTGGATGCCGGTGTTGCCTTGTATGAACAAGGCAGGTTTATAGAAGCCCTGGAGATGTATGCAAAGGCTCTTGGTGCAAAACCGGATGAGTTTGTAATATACTACCATATAGGTTCTGCCCTGATTGAGCTGAGAAAATTTGACGAAGCTTTGTCATGCTTTAAAAAGGCACTCACGGTAAAGCTTACTGACAGTGAATTGTATTATGACATTGCAACAGTCTATTCGCTTCTTAAAAAATATGATATTGCCGTAGATGCCCTACGAAATGCAATACGACTAAACGGCAGACTAAAGACGGAAGCCAGGTATAACCAGGCTTTTGAGAACATAAGAAAGATGCCTGAGTTTCAAAAGCTTATATATCAATAATATTCCGGACAGATCTCCAGGTTTCAAACCGGTTGTTTATATAGCCGGTTTTTATGCTATAATGGGAGAAGATAAATACTTACTGACTTTAAGCAAGTTTTTTATCTTTGGTTTTTATACGATTTTGGCAATATGTTTCTTTTTGCATGAATTTAAGCAATATGTTTTGGATAGAATCTGACAGTAAGTGTCAGCATGAAACTTTTGGAATTGCAACGGGAATATTGGGTTTTCAGGTTTTTGAAAACCGCTGGGTTAAGAGGAAAAGGTGAACAGATGAGTTTTTTGCCAGTGACAAGGGAAGATATGCAGAAAAGAGGCTGGGAACAGCTTGATTTTCTTATGATCAGCGGAGATGCGTACGTGGATCATCCGAGCTTTGGGATTGCAATTATTTCCAGACTGTTGGAAAAGGCGAATTACCGGGTGGGAATAATAGCGCAACCGGATTGGAAAAGTGTTAATGCCTTTAAGACGTTAGGACGTCCTAAATATGCAGTCCTTATATCATCAGGAGTGATTGATTCAATGGTCAATCACTATACTGCCAGTAAAAAACCAAGAAGCAGCGATGTGTACTCTCCCGGAGGGAAAGCGGGCCTGCGGCCTGATCGCGCAGTGATTGTCTATTCCAACAGGGCAAGGGAAGCTTTCGGGGACATCCCGATTATTATTGGAGGTCTGGAGGCCAGCCTAAGGAGGTTTGCCCATTATGATTACTGGGACAACAAAGTAAGGCGTTCCATACTTCAGGATTCCGGGGCGGATATACTGGTATATGGCATGGGTGAAAAGCCAATGCTGGAAATCGCGGATTTGCTTTCAAAAGGAGTATCCGTTAAAAAGATGACAGGTATTTGCGGCACGGCATATATGGCATCATTTGAAGAGTTGGACCATGAAATCCGGGAGCACTTAATCCATGGCACCAAAAAGGACAAATACTCGGTTCTGCCGTCTTTTGAGGATGTATCAGAAAACAAGTTGGAGTATGCCAAAGCTTTTAAAATTCAATATGAAGAACAGGATTCCATTACAGGAAGAACCTTGATTCAAAAGCATGGGGACCGGTATGTTATACAGAATCCTCCGGTCAAGCCCCTGACTGAAAAAGAGATGGACAGGATATACTCCCTGCCCTATGAAAGGACATACCATCCCATGTATGAAAAAGACGGCGGGGTGCCGGCCATAAAGGAAGTGGAATTCAGTATAACAAGCCACAGGGGTTGCTATGGAGGATGCTCTTTCTGCGCGCTGAATTTCCATCAAGGCAGGGTCATTCAGGCAAGGAGCCAGAAATCCATAATAAATGAGGCAAGGAAACTGACTATGATGCCCAATTTCAAAGGGTATATCCATGATGTGGGAGGTCCTACCGCCAACTTCAGAACAAAAGCCTGCAAAAGACAGGTTGAAAACGGAGTGTGCAAAACCAGGCAGTGCCTGTACCCGGAACCTTGTAAAAACCTGATAGTGGATCATACGGAATACCTGAGCCTTTTGAGAAAGCTGCGGGAACTTCCTGGGGTAAAGAAAGTATTCATCCGTTCGGGCATAAGATACGATTATCTGATGCTGGACAAAAACGATGAATTTTTCACTGAGCTGTGTGAACATCATGTGAGCGGGCAGCTGAAAGTCGCCCCGGAACATGTAGTGAACAGAGTCCTGCAAAAGATGGGAAAGCCAAGCAGGGAAATATATGACAGATTTGTCGCAAAGTTTTATGAAATAAATAAAAAGCTGAACAAGGAACAATACCTGGTTCCCTATCTTATTTCCAGCCATCCCGGAAGTGACATGAAAGCTGCGGTTGAGCTGGCTGAGTACTTGAAAAATCTTGGCTATATGCCTGAACAGGTTCAGGATTTTTATCCCACTCCTGGAACTCTTTCCACATGCATGTTTTACACTGGATTGGATCCCAGGGATATGAAAAAGGTTTATGTTCCGAGATCACCCAGGGAAAAAGCGATGCAAAGGGCCTTGCTTCAATACGGAAAAAAGGAAAATTACGATCTGGTATATGAGGCATTGAAATTAGCTGGACGGGAAGATTTGATCGGTTACGGCAAAAACTGTCTTATAAGACCACGAAAATCAAACCGGCAGAAAATGCCGCAAGATGCATTGAGAACGGGAACAAAGAGAAAGCAGAAAACCCGCGGAAAAAAAGCTGATGCCAGGAAGACAGAGGGAACAAAAAAGGCAGGTAATCTCCAGGCAAGAAAAAAGAGGTGAAAGGATGGACTATTTCGCTGAACTGGAATCTGTCATAGACATGCATGACAGACTTAAGATGCACTATTTTAACGAAATGGGAAGAAAAGAAGCTTTGGTGGATCAGAAGTCAAGGCTTGAAACAGCACTGCAGAAGATATTAGACAACCTCGATGTGCTGGAACAGGTGAGAATACTGCTCCAAAAGGTATCCGAGTATGCCCGGGAGCAATCAAGACAGCAGATAGAGTCCCTTGTGACCAATTGCCTGCAATTCATTTTTGACACCAATATAGAATTCAGGATTGAAATTGAGGAGGTTCGGGGAAGGCCTGAGGCAGAATTCTATGTTATCAGCAATATCAACGGTGAGGTTATCAAGACAAAACCCCAGGATGCAAGAGGAGGGGGCGTTATTGATATAATATCGCTGGCCATCAGGATTGCCATGCTTCAGTGCTGCAGTATTGAAATAAACGGTCCTCTTATCCTGGATGAGCCTGCAAAACATGTGAGTGAAGATTATATAACCCAGGTGGCTGAGTTTCTCAAACAGGTAAGCAACATGTTTGGCATGCAGGTGATAATGGTAACCCACAACAGGCACCTGAGTGAAATTGCAAACAAATGGTACAGGGTGGAGATGGTTGACGGAGTAAGCCATGTATCAAATGATTCTTGACATAAAACTAGAATAAGTTTAAAATTAATTTATATTGTTCTGGCAGGATTTTGCTAAAGGATTTATGCCAGTTCAGGATAATGTGTTTTAACTTTGAATGTATAGTTTGATTTGGAAGAGAATAAGTATCTAATATCCAATCAAAACTAAGAGTAAATCCGTTATCTGTAAATATCGAAAACAATTGCTATATTTGGTAATCTGAGCATTGAAAACTGAATATTGGGGAGGTGTGTGCTATACCAGATTATATCTTGATGTTAATAGGTTTGGTAGTTGGATTGGTAATTGCAGTTTTTGCTTCATTTATAGCCTATAAGAAAGGTATAGAATATAGAAAAAGAGTAGCTGAAGCAGAAATCGGAAGCGCCGAACAGGAAGCCAAAAGGATGATCAGTGAAGCTCAGAAAATGGCTGAAAGCAGAAAAAGAGAAATAATGCTGGAGGCTAAGGAAGAAATCCATAGAACCCGAGTAGAACTGGAAAGGGAGATCAGGGAGAGAAGAAACGAGCTTCAGCGAAATGAAAGAAGACTGGTTCAAAAGGAAGAGTCCCTGGATAAGAAAATGGAAGCCCTGGAGCAAAAGGACGAACTCCTGAATAAAAAGACCAAGGAAATAAGCGCCTTGGAGGAAAAGATTACTGAGACATACAATAAACAGATTGAGGAGTTGGAAAGAATATCAGGGTTGACTGTAGAGGACGCAAAGAATTATCTGCTTAAGAAAGTCGAAAATGAGGTAAAGCATGAAACGGCTGTACTCATAAAGGAAATTGAAGCAAGAGCAAAAGAGGAAGCAGACAGAAAGGCTAAGGAAATTATCGCGTATGCCATACAAAAATGTGCTGCGGACCATGTGTCAGAGACGACAGTATCTGTAGTCCCGCTACCAAATGATGAAATGAAAGGTAGAATAATCGGCCGTGAAGGTAGAAACATCAGAACTCTTGAAACTTTGACAGGTATAGATCTGATAATAGATGATACTCCTGAAGCTGTTATTCTATCAGGCTTTGACCCGATAAGAAGGGAAGTGGCCAGAATTGCTCTGGAAAAACTTATTGTTGATGGAAGAATACACCCTGCCAGGATTGAGGAAATGGTGGAAAAAGCCAAAAAAGAAGTGGATAACACCATTCGTCAGGAAGGCGACCAGGCGACATTTGAAACCGGAGTACACGGACTGCATCCTGAGTTGATAAAACTTCTCGGTAGGCTGAAATACAGAACCAGTTACGGGCAAAGTGTTTTGAACCATTCAAAGGAAGTGGCATATCTGGCCGGATTTATGGCAGCAGAGCTGGGATTGGATGTTAACCTCGCAAAAAGGGCCGGATTGCTGCATGATATCGGCAAAGCAGTGGACCATGAGATGGAAGGATCCCATGTGACCATTGGTGCTGAACTTGCCAAAAAGTACAGGGAAAGCAATGAAGTGATAAATGCCATAATGTCCCACCACGGAGACGTGGAGCCGACATCGATAATTTCAGTGCTTGTACAGGCAGCGGATTCAATATCAGCTGCAAGACCCGGTGCAAGGAGAGAGACACTGGAATCCTACATCAAGCGAATTGAGAAGCTTGAAGAAATTGCCAATTCTTTCCCGGGTGTTGAAAAGAGCTTTGCGATACAGGCCGGTAGGGAAGTAAGGATAGTCATTAAGCCGGAAGAGGTTTCGGATGATGAAATGATTATCAAGGCCCGGGAGATTTGTAAAAAGATAGAAAGCGAACTGGAGTATCCGGGGCAGATTAAGGTAAATCTCATCAGGGAAACAAGATCGGTTGAGTATGCAAGGTGATACATTGACATGGCAAAACATCAAATTTATAAATAAAAAGCGTGGTAATCACGCTTTTTATTATGTGTGTGAGAGGAGAAGCAATCACTGCTTCCTCCTCGGTTCAGGAAAGCAACGTTCAGATTACCGGATTTTACCCGGCATAATATAACATTTGCGGTTGCCTGTCGATGTTTCCGCCTGCATAAGCGATATATGCAGTAGAAATTTTCGGTTTCGTAATAAATAATTTTAAAACAGGAGAATATAAAAGTGAATTTTCTGATATAATTGGTTTAGTATCAGTAACTGATTATTGGGTGTTTTTCCATAGTCAACTCTTTGGTGTAGTTTCATACATAATAGATCTGCTGCCGGCATAGATTGGAGGATATTTTGAAAGTATTATTTATTGGGGATATCTTTGGAAACCCTGGAAGAAAAGCAGTAAAGGAAGTTCTTTCCGGTTTGAAGAAAGATTTGCAGTTTGATTATTGCATAGCAAATGCGGAAAATTCTGCAGGAGGTAAGGGAATTACCTATGTAGTAGCTCAGGAAATATATAAGATGGGTGTGGATGTAATCACTCTGGGAAATCATGTGTGGGCAAAAAGCGAAGTATTGAATTTTATTGATACGGACCCCAGAATAGTGAGGCCTGCAAATTTACCGGAGGGATTGCCCGGCAAAGGTGCAACAGTCTACAGCAATGGAAAATCAAGAATAGGGGTGCTGAATTTGATGGGCCGGGTTTATATGGACAATGTGGATTGTCCTTTCCGCGTTGCAGACAGGGAACTGGCTTATCTGAAAAACATCACGAAAGTGATAGTTGTAGATATGCATGCGGAGGCAACTTCGGAAAAATGTGCCCTGGCATGGTACCTTGACGGAAAAGTAAGCTGTGTTTTGGGGACCCATACCCATGTCCAGACAGCCGATGAAAGGATTTTGCCCTGTGGAACGGCGTATATTTCCGATGTTGGAATGACGGGCCCTTATGAAGGGATTATAGGTGTGGAAAGAAAGGTAATAATAGAAAAATTCCTGACTAACATGCCTGCAAGATTCGATGTGGCCAAAGGGATCACGCAGTTTAATGCCGTATTTCTGGAAATTGATGAATTCACCGGCAAGGCATTGAAAATTGAAAGAGTTGCACAAATTATAAGTTAAGAGATGCAGGTGAAATGTCGTACATTTATAAAGCTTGTTTACTAAAATTAACTAAAAAAAAGGAATTTATGATTTTATGTAGAATACATAAATCATAATATATTGGGGGGTAAGCTTTATGGATGTATTAAAGGTCTCAGCAAAGTCTAATCCAAATTCCATTGCAGGTGCTTTAGCAGGTGTGATTAGAGAGAGAGGTACGGCTGAAATCCAGGCAATAGGCGCTGGAGCATTGAATCAGGCTGTTAAAGCAGTTGCAATAGCAAGAGGTTTTGTTGCACCATCAGGAATAGAGCTGATTTGTATACCGGCTTTCACCGACATACAAATAGATGGTGAAGAAAGAACAGCTATAAAACTAATAGTAGAACCGAGAAGATAGAATCAGGATCACAATTTATAAAGCTTATACTGTTGCGTGTGTTTAATTATTTTAGTTAAAAAGCACCTAGGTGCTTTTTTGTTATTGAAACAACAAGGTTCCCGGAACCCAACAGCAATCCTTGCTTGCGCTGCTGGGTGGGTTCTTATTCTTTTCATTTCTTTTTTTTGCCGTCAAGCAGGCCTTTCCGGAGCCGAATATTGAGCAGATCCAATTTATGTGATATCATCTTTATGAGCGTGAATAGGAGGTAGCGGCATTTGAAAAAAGCCTGGTTTGATAGTCCGGACGTTCTTTATATTGAAAAGGACGGTATCGGGTATGTTCAGTTTGCAAATTTAAGAAAATTCGATAATATGGTAACCCATTGCTTTACAACCAGAAACGGCGGAGTAAGCAGGAATGAGTACTCAACGCTGAACCTGGGGGTAAGCAAGGATGATCCCAAGGAAAACGTAATGGAGAATTTCAGACGGATATCAAAGGCTTTGGGAATAAGTCATGAGAACATGGTTCTGTCGAATCAAGTACACGGCAGCAGGATATATGTTGTGGATGAAAAAGACAAAGGAAAGGGACTTACAAGAGACAGCGATATATTGGGGGTTGACGGACTGGTAACCGATAAGCCCGGAATCGCCCTGGTAACTTTTTATGCCGATTGCGCCCCCCTGTTCTTTCTTGATCCGGTCAGGAAAGTTATTGCAGTATCCCATTCCGGATGGAGGGGAACAGTAAAACAGATCGCAAGGGAAACGATAAAAGTGATGAGCGAAAGGTTTGAAAGCCGACCGGAAGATGTGGTGGCCGCCATAGGGCCGTCCATCGGTCAGTGCTGCTTTGAAACCGGGCAGGAAGTATATGACGAATTTACAGATAAGTTGCCCTGGAGCAGGGAATACTGTAAAATGTCAGATGCGGGAAAATGGCATATAAACCTCCGGGGTATCATAAAGAAGACCCTGACGGATGTTGGTTTGAAGGAGGGTAACATATGTGTATCCGATATATGCACCAAGTGCAATAAGGATATTTTCTTTTCCTATAGGGGAGATAACGGAAAAACCGGGAGCCTTGCTGCAATAATGCAGCTTTTATAGGCTCTGCACAAGTTTATTCAGAGGAGTATGTATGCGGAGGAAAAAAATAATTCTAATTCTGTCGGCATTATTATTTATTTCATCGGCATGTACGAGTCATAATGACTACAGTTCCAATGATGCTCTGAATTTGTTTCAAAAAGCGTCTGTTGCAGGAAACGGAGTGAAAGATTCAGGCCCCGCAAACGGAGGAGAACTGAATCTGTTTTCTACCAGACCCGATACCCTTAACCCTTTGCTGACAAAAAACGTTTATGTGAAAGACTTTCTGGGCTTGATATACGAGAGTCTGTTCAAACTGGACAGGGATCAGAAGGCAGTGCCGGTACTGGCAGAAGAATGGGAAGTATCCGATGACGGTCTGATATGGACATTCAAAATCAGAAGCGATGTGCAATGGCATGATGGTATGCCGCTTACGGCAGATGATATAATATTTACCATTAAAACCCTTCAAAACGGCAACATAGATTCCGTTTACAAGAGCAATGTAAAAAACATAGCTGCCTATGCCATTGTAAGCCGCAATACTTTCAGCGTATTTTTAAATGAACCTGACTCCTTTTTGAAAGAGAGACTGACTTTTCCTATTTTACCAAGCCATTATTTTATAGGTGAGAACATTGAAATCCTGAATTCGGAAAAAAACATGACCCCCATGGGAACAGGACCGTATTGTTATAGTTCAGGCAGCGGTACAAACAATATAAAGCTTATCTCCAACGGTAAGTGGTGGAATTCCGAAGACAGGGAAAAACCGGAGTTAAGCCTTCCTTATATAACTGATATCAATATCAGGATCTTTGACAGTGAAAGGGATGCAATAGACAGCTTTCATCAGGGCGAAATTGACGTAATGCCTGTAAGCACCGGGAATTTTGCCAAGTATAGCCGCAGAACCGATATTAACTTCCAAAAGTATACCGGAAATGAATATGAGTTTATAGCGATAAACCTGAAAGATCCGGTCCTGAGCGACAAAACCGTCCGAAAGGCCATTGCCATGGCTATTGATAAAAACGCTCTGATTGACGAAATAATTCCGGGAGAGGCAATTGCTGCGGATATACCGATAATACCCAATACATGGTTAAATGACAGCAGTTTGTTCTCCTATACAACGGACAGGGAAAAGGCAAGGGATCTTCTTGTTCAGAACGGATGGAAAGAAGAAAGCGGTGTAATGCATAAAAATATTGATGGTAAAAGGAAATATCTTCAGTTGGAACTCCTGGTGAACAATTATAATGATACCAGGATGGAAGCGGCAATGGAGATCAGCGAACAGCTGAAAGAAATAGGGGTGGATGTATCGCTGGTAAACCTGGATTGGGAGGAAGTGCTGGACAGGGTAAGAAAAGGGGAGTTTCATCTGGCCTTTATGGGGTGCCGGGTTTCTTCGATCCCTGACATATCTTTTGCATATGCTTCTGAAGAGGCATACAATGGGTTTAACGTATCAGGCTACAGCAACCCTTTGGTGGATATGTATCTGAAGCGTATCAGGAAAGAAAAGGACGATGAAGCCAAAAAAGCCTTATATATGAGAATCAGGAATATAGTTTCAGAAGATGTGCCTTATATAGGTCTGTATTTCTACAATGACTCTGTTTTATACAGCAAGAGGATAAAGGGAGAAGTTTCACCGTATTTGTGGGATAAATACAATAATATTGTAAAGTGGTACATACCCATAGCCCAGTAGATGGTGGATTTACCAAAGGAATTTAACGGGAGGAATTATGATGATATGGCTTATTATCGTAGTACTGGTTGTTGCATTGGACCAGGCAACGAAATATCTGATAGAAAAAAATATAGAATTTGGCAGTTCAATACCTGTTATAGATAACTTCTTTTACATATCCCACTGGAGAAACACGGGAGCCGCGTGGGGAGTTTTCCAGAACGGAAGGCTTTTCCTTATACCGCTCACTATAGTAATTTCGGCAGTGATGATTTACTGCCTTTTAAAAACAGACAACACCATGTTAAGATTGTCCTTTTCCTTTATTATTGGCGGTGCTATCGGAAACCTCATAGACAGGATATGGAGAGGCTGGGTTGTTGACTTCTTTGAATTTCACTTTGGCACTTACCGTTTTCCAATATTTAATGTAGCCGACTCTTTCGTGGTGATTGGCACTGCATTATTGGCTTATTATTTGCTCTTCATCTACAAGGAAAAGGAAAAACTCTGATACATTTCCTGGGAGAAGCTTTTGATATAAATTCAGAAAATCCTGGAATAATGATAATACCAAACTGAGTGAAGAAGGAACGGTGCAATGGAGGAAATTACTCTGATAGCGGAAGATGAGGGCTTGCGCCTGGATACATGGTTGACCGATAAGCTGAAAGACTATTCAAGGAGCTATATTCAAAAGCTTATGGAAGATGAGCTTGTTCTGGTGAACGGCAAGGCCAGAAAAGCCAACTACAGGATAAAGACCGGGGATGAGATACATGTAAGCATTCCTGAACCTGAAAAACTGGATGTAAAGCCTGAAAAAATTGAGTTGGAAATTCTGTATGAGGATGAAGATTTGATTGTTGTAAACAAGCCCAAGGGAATGGTTGTCCATCCGGCTGCTGGCAACTATTCGGGAACCCTTGTCAATGCCCTAATGGCTTATTGCGGCGATCGCCTTTCTGACATTAACGGAGTTATCCGGCCGGGGATAGTGCACAGGATTGATAAGGACACTTCCGGGATACTGGTGGTGGCAAAAAACAACATAGCTCATGAGAGGCTTTCGGAAAAACTGAAAAAACACGATATAAAGCGAATATACGTGGCAATTGTGGAGGGTGTAATCAAAGAGGATAAGGGCATAATAGACGCTCCCATAGGAAGACACCCCGTGGAACGAAAAAAAATGGCTGTAAATACCAAGAACGGCAGGCGGGCAGTAACCCGGTTCAAAGTACTGGAGCGGTTCAAGGATGCTACTTATATACAGGCAGAACTGGAAACCGGAAGAACTCACCAGATAAGGGTACATATGGCTTATCTGGGGCATCCTCTTGTAGGTGACGAGGTATATGGCAGAAAAAGGCAAAGAGTGAACATTCAGGGGCAAGCTTTACATGCCAAGGTTTTAGGATTTGTGCATCCTATTAAAAATGAATATATGGAGTTCATGGCAGAACCCCCAGCTTATTTTAATGACCTGCTTGAAAGCTTGAGAAAAAATGCTGGACAATAATGACTAATTATGATAATCTATGTTTAATTAAATATAACCTTTTAATTAGTCCAGAGAGGCGATAAAGGTTTGAATTGCTCAAGTGGTTAGCGGAATTTTTCTGCTTTATATTAACCTGTCAAAAACTTCTTGCCCTCGGGCAGGAAGTTTTTAATATATATGAGTAAAGTAAAGATTAAGAGGTGCAGATATGAAAGATAAAGCGGAAATCATGGACGAAAGTGCGATTAACCGTGCATTGACCCGGATATCTCATGAGATAATTGAAAAAAATAAAGGTATCGGAGATATTGTACTCATAGGAATACAAAGGCGAGGGGTGCCGCTGGCAAAGAGAATAGCAAGCAAGATAGAGGAAGTGGAAGGGGTCAGGATTCCGGTGGGAGTCCTGGATATAACCCTCTACAGGGACGATTTGAGCAGGCTGGCAGAACATCCTATAATAAACGGGACTGACATTAGTTTTTCGATTACCGACAGAAAAGTAGTCCTTGTAGATGATGTGATTTACACCGGCAGGACTGTTCGGGCAGCAATTGATGCCCTGATGGATATTGGTAGACCCAAAATGATACAGTTGGCAGTCCTCATTGACAGGGGTCACAGGGAGCTTCCCATACGCCCTGATTATGTAGGGAAAAACGTGCCAACGGCCAAAACTGAGATGATTAATGTAAGAGTTGTGGAAATTGACGGGAAGAATTCGGTGACAATTAGCGATATAAGCCATCCGGATGGAAAGTGATTTGTCACAGCAGGAATTGTATAGAATCAATTGTTAACAAGAGGTGGGAACATAATGTTCTTGAAATCAAAAGATCTGCTGGGACTTAGGGAAGTGTCGGCAGAAGAAATCATGTATATCTTGGACACTGCAAAAACCATGAAGCATATTTTAACTACAAGCAATAAAAAAGCACCACATCTTCAGGGAAAAACTGTTGTGACTCTGTTTTATGAAAACAGCACAAGGACACGGTTGTCTTTTGAACTTGCTTCCAAATACCTGTGTGCCAATGCAGCCAATATTGCCGCCTCAACCAGCAGTGTGAACAAGGGGGAATCCCTGATTGACACCGGTCGAACCATAGACAGCATGGGTTGCGATGTCATTGTGTTAAGGCATCCGATGTCCGGTGCACCACATCTTCTGGCCCGTAATGTCAAGGCTTCGGTTATCAACGCCGGTGATGGAATGAATGAACATCCCACCCAGGCTCTCCTGGACATGTTCACAATCATTGAAAAAAAGGGTACCTTGAAAGGTCTGAAAGTGGCCATTATTGGTGATATTTATCATAGCAGGGTGGCCAGAAGCAATATCTGGGGAATGACAAAGCTGGGAGCCGAAGTGATGGTAGCAGGCCCATCCACCCTCCTGCCACCCGGAATGGAAAACATGGGGGTTAAAGTTTACAGCACTATCCAGGAAGCCCTTATAGATGCAGACGTTGTCATAGGTCTCAGAATACAGAAAGAAAGGCAGCAGGCCGGCTTGTTTCCGACCCTGCGTGAGTACTCAAGATTTTTCGGCCTCGATGATCGGCGCATGAAGCTGGCCAAGGAAGATGCGATAGTGCTTCATCCGGGTCCGGTCAACAGGGGAGTGGAGCTTACATCCAACGTGATTGACGGGGACCGGTCATGTATTAATGAGCAGGTAACCAACGGAGTAGCGGTTAGGATGGCTCTTTTGTACCTTTTAACAAGGAGGAGTAACGTTGAAAATCTTAATTAAAAATGGTCATGTTATAGATCCGGTAACCAAGTTAAACGGCATATACGATGTGATGATAGAAGACGGAAAGGTAACTGAAATAGGGCAGGACCTTGAAATACTGAACGGAGACCTGATAGACGCTGAAGGGAAGTATGTCCTGCCCGGTCTTGTGGATGCCCACTGCCATTTGAGGGAGCCCGGTTTCGAGTACAAGGAGGATATCGAGACAGGTACCAGAAGCGCGGCAAAAGGCGGATTTACATCAATTGCGTGTATGCCCAACACCAATCCGGTGATAGATAATCAGGCGGTTGTAAG
>ENA-UPSB01002035-UPSB01002035.1-bioreactor-metagenome-genome-assembly--contig:-NODE-2035-length-20752-cov-5.131420_pt1 | contig 20752 bp, 18 predicted proteins | sample MGYA00238182_ERZ773286 | MGnify/ENA primary metagenome ERZ773286 (study PRJEB29026, sample SAMN07631240) | bioreactor metagenome | isolation source: Switchgrass digestor | place: USA: Dartmouth... | reverse complement strand
GACTGTAACCGCGGCCTATCCCTTGTCAAAGCCTTCATTAAGAGGCAGGAAAATATTTCTTTACATATTCGTGTTTATCATGTTGTTCCATGCAGGAATGGTTCCCAATTATTTGCTGTTCCGTTCACTGAGACTGACCAATACCATATGGGCCTTGATTTTTTCAGGTACATTTTCCGTGTTCAACATGTTTGTCGTTAAAAACTATTTTGAATCCTTGCCGGATTCAGTGGAAGAGGCAGCAAAAATTGACGGAGCATCCAACGCCTATATACTGGTAAAGGTTGTGCTCCCCATGTCAACACCGGTTCTGGCAACAGTTACCTTGTTTTACGGGGTGGCTTTCTGGAACAATTATATGTCCGGTGTTTTATATATTACTGATGCTTCTCTGAAACCACTTCAGCAGTACTTGTACGATTTGATTAATGAAGCTTTGAACCTGTTTGATGAGACAGGCAATATCAGGGACATGGATAAGGCCATGAATCTTACGGGTGAGAGTGTACGTTCCGCTACCATTGTCGTGTCAACATTTCCGATATTATTGCTCTATCCGTTTTTACAGAAGTATTTCGTAAAGGGAATAACCATAGGGTCGGTAAAAGGCTGACAAATCTATAGCTTTACATAAATGTAAAGCCATAATATATAATTTAATTATGTAAAGGAGGAAAATCTTATGAAAAGATTATTGAGTGTTCTTCTCGCTGCAGTACTGGTATTCTCTCTGGTCGCATGCTCCGGGAACAACAAAAAGTCCGGTTCTGAAACCGACAGTTCTTCGGGTGGAAGTATCGAAACCAAGAACGAAACTACAACGACCCAGGAATCCAAACAGGAGTCCCAGGAAGATCCTTTCCTGACCGGAGAAAAGCCTGAACTCAACATATTGACATTCTATACAGGATACAACATGGAAGAACAGCCAAGCTACAAGGTGGTTGAGGAGATGACCGGGTACAAGGTGCACTGGTTTAACCTTCCTCAGGAGAATGCAGATGAAAAGCTGCTGCTTGAGATAGCAGGCGGTACTTCCTATGATATCCTCATAAGAATGTCTCCAAATCAGGCAAACCAGCTGTTTGTACAGAATGCTCTGCTTGATCTGAAGCCATACCTTGAAAAGTACGGTCAGAATGTATATAATGCGGTTTCAGATGTGGCATGGAGTTCAGTTACCGATCAAAACGGAGTGATTTACGGCATACCCCATGAAGCCTTTGAAGGACCGAAGTCCGGAAGCAACTATGGAATTTTAAAGGGTGGAATCGGATTCAATACTGCCTATCTGGAAGAACTGGGTATGGACATTCCCAAAAACCTGGATGATTTCTACAATGTGTTGAAAGCCTACAAGGAGAAGACAGGAAAGCCTGCCCTTACACAAAATGCAATAGGCTGGAACAACTATATCCTGGCTGCTTTCGGTATGGGAGACCCGTCATGGTATGAGGTGGACGGAGAATTCGTCCATAGAATCAAACATCCCGGCACTGTCCAGTACCTGGCCTTTATGCAAAAACTATATAAGGAAGGCCTGCTGGACAATGATTTCCCGATAAACACGGCACAGACCGCCAAGGAAAAGTTTACCAACGGGACTTGCATTGCATATCCCTTGATGTTCTGGGATATTGACGGCATATATTCAGCTTTCGAGGCAGCAGGAATAAATGCAAAAGTAAAGGTGGCAACATATTTGGCTCCGGATGCAAATACAGATCCTGTTGTATACATCAAAGAAGGTATCACCCACGTTACATGCATTCCCAAGACGTCAAAGAATCCGGAACATGCCATGATTTATTTCAACACCATCTCTGATGTTGAGAATTTCAAAAAAATATATATAGGAGAAGAGGGCGTATCCTTTGAGATCAAGGATGGCAACTATTACCCCATATTCCCGGCGTTTTCTGATTTCACAAACGCTGATAAGTTCACAGGCATAATCCCTGTGGATAACGCATTCACCATGTGGCAGGCCAGAGTAAGAAAGACGGAAGCAATGGCGGAAATGTATGAACAGATGAACTCAAGGGTGGATGAGTATAAGGTCTATCACTACTATGAGTCCTATGCATCCTCACTGGAGGCCGTTCAGAATAACCAGGCGTCTCTGGATAAACTGGTCAATGACATGATGATACAAGCCATCGTAAGCGGTGAAGATCCACAGACAGCGATAAACAACATTACAGAGGAATGGTATAAGTCCGGCGGAACGGAATATGAGGCAGCCATGCAAGCCTGGTATAAGGAAAACAAGGATAAATTCAAATAAACCCGGCTTTCTTTCCGGAAAGAAAGTCTAAAACTGTTAACATCCACTGGCAATTGAAAATTCTGTACGATTGGTATAGTATTATTGTAGCATATACCAGTAGATATGCGCTGTAAGCCTGGTGAGCCGGAAATTCGATACCGCCGCTCATCAGGTTTACAGCATGAAGTAAAAATTTAGGGAGAGGGGATGGCAGTATGAGTTCAGAATATAAATTCTCATATGAAGCCGATGTTGTCGTTTGCGGCGCCGGCACGGCAGGCTCCGTGGCAGCAATCGCAGCTGCCAATGAGGGAAAATCGGTTGCTGTTATAGATCAGTTTGGCTCTGCCGGAGGAAGTGCAACATTATCTCTGGTAACTCCTCTGATGCATACCGGAATAAAAGGAAATCCCATGTGTTCTTATATCAGTCAGCAGATAAACCAAAGGCTGGTGGAATACGGAGGAGCTGTAGGGGACGGATCCATTTTTGACCCCCAGATGCTGGCATTGGTCCTGGAGGAGTTTTTGGACAATGAAAGGATTAAGAAGTTTTATCACACCTTTATTTGCGACGTAATAAGGAACGAGAACGCCATTGAAGGCATAGTTGTACATAACAAATCAGGCCGGGGTATCATCAAGGGAAAGGTTTACATTGATGCTACAGGGGACGGGGATGTTTCTTTCCTGGCAAAAGCCGCCTTTCAGGCAGGAGATGAAGAAACCGGAAAAAACCAGCCCGTATCTCTCCGGTACATGGTGGGTGGGGTTGATAAAGAGAAGTTTTGGAATTATATAGCCTCTTTTAAAAAGCCGGAGGAAAGGGAAGAAGCCTATGACCCTGACAACTTTCATACTGCCGTTACAACGCCTGACCGCGGGTGGCCCCTTTACCCGGTATTCATGGAAGCGGTTGAAAAAGGTGATCTGACGGAAGAAGATGCGGTTTACTGGCAGGTATTCGGGGTACCCGGAAGAAAGGATACGCTGGCTTTCAATTGCCCGGAATTTTTTGAGAGAACCGACGGCACAAATCATGAAGATCTCACCTATGTGCAGACACAGGGTAAAAAGGCTGTGATGAGACAGCTGAGATTTTATAAAAAATACTTCCCGGGTTTTGAAGATGCATATATATCCGGTATTGCACCCATGGTAGGTATCAGGGAATCCAGAAGGATTGAAGCGGATTACATTCTTACAGCTGAAGATATCTTGAACAAGCGGAAGTTTGCGGATGGGATTGTTCAGTCCAACTACCCTGTGGATATTCATGGACGGAAACTGAAATTCATCGAATCCAGAAATACATGTGCGGACAGTAAACCCTATTATGAAATCCCATACAGGTGTCTTGTTGTAAAAGGCATTGACAATCTGCTTGTTGCCGGAAGATGTATAGGAGCTGATTTTATTGCCCAGAGTTCCCTGAGGATCATGCCTACATGCAGAGCTATGGGTGAGGCTTGCGGAATAGCCGCGTCCCTGGCTGTTGACAGAAAGATAAGTCCCCATCAGATTGACGGGGCAGAGATCCGGAAACTCATGATTGAAAGGGGAGCAAAGTTTGATCAGTGAGGTATTAAATAATCCATGCGCTGATTGTATATGATTGCTCTACATAATACTGTCTCCAATTAGCCGGCAAAACAATTATTTCATCAATGAATTCAGCTAATAATGGATGTGTTCGGCAATCATCCGTTTCAATTGGCTGAATTCATATTTTTTAATCAAAAATGCAAAAATGTTCCTCTGATTATGTGGTACAATATTTAAGACTAATTCTTACATGGGGTGATGACATGAAAAAAGTTTTACTGCTTGGCGATTCCATCAGAATGGGATATGAACCGCTGGTGAGGGAGAATTTGCAAGGTTTGGCGGAGGTGGTTGCTCCTGAAGAGAACGGAAGATTTGCAAAATACACCTTATGGGGCGTGAACCTGTGGATACGGGATTTGGGCAAGCCGGACATAGTGCACTGGAATAACGGATTGTGGGATTTGCACCATGAAGCTCCCATGGTGGAAGCCCTTACATCGCTGGAAGAGTACCTGGAGACATTGAGACGCATCATCAATGAGCTCAAAAGGACAGGAGCAAAGATTATTTTTGCCACCACAACACCGGTAGCACAGGACGCAACGGGGAGAAGCAATGCCGAAATAGAAAAGTATAACTTGGCAGCCATTGAGCTTATGAAAAGGAATGACGTAGAAGTAAATGATTTGTACAGTGTGGTGTACGAAGATTTGGAAGGCAATATCTGCGAGGATAAGCTGCACCTTAGCGAGAAAGGGAACAGGCTCTGTGCTGAAAAGGTTACGGAGATAATTAGAAAGTATTTGTAAAAGGCTTGAGTCGGAAAGCATTAACGTATATTTATACAATCCGAAATTTTTTGTTTTCTTCCCTTTAATGCCTGTTGACAAGTATAATAGCATGTGGTATTGTGCTTAATATAAATAAATACTAAATATAAAACATAAAGGGCCTTGGAAAAACACGTTTTTCCGGAAGGGCTTTTTTTAGTGAGCATGTTATGGCTGCTTAAGTTGGCGGAAAGGGAAGGTGAACTATGAATAAGACAGAGCTTTTGGGCAGATGGACAAAGGAAAAGTCCGAAGAGCTTTATGGTATAAATAACTGGGGAGCTGGCTATTTTTCAATTTCTGAAAAGGGCGAAGTGACTGTAAACCCATATAAGAACAATGATGCAGCTTCAGTCAGTATCATGGATATAATCTCAGGTGTCCAGGAACGCGGACTGGATATGCCTGTACTGCTGCGCTTTGAAAACCTGTTGGATACGCAGATAGCTTACCTCAACGACTCTTTTGCAGAAGCAATGAATAAGCTTAATTATAAGGGTGTATACCGCGGGGTTTACCCGATTAAGGTGAACCAGCAGAAACATGTTGTTGAGGAGATAACCAAGTTTGGCCAGCACTACCATCATGGTCTTGAAGTGGGAAGCAAAGCGGAATTGATAGCAGCCCTTTCTCTGATAAAAGACAAAGAGGCTTGTATCATTTGCAACGGATATAAGGATGAAGAGTTTATAGATTTAGGCTTGTACGCCATAAAAATGGGATTTAAATGTTTTTTTGTTTTGGAATTTCCCGGAGAGCTGGACATAGTGCTGGAACGTTCGCAGGCTCTTGGGGTTCAACCGAACATGGGAATACGTATCAAGCTTTCGGCCAAGGCAGGAGGACACTGGACAGAATCCGGAGGGGACCGCAGCTTGTTTGGGCTGAATATGTCGCAGCTGATTGAGGCGGTGGATATATTAAAAGAAAAGAATATGCTGGATTGCCTTAAACTTCTCCATTATCACCTGGGTTCCCAGATACCTAACATCCGGGACATCCGTTCTGCCGTTTTGGAGGCTACCAGGATATATGCCGAGTTGGTAAAGGAAGGAGCGCCCATGGGCTATCTGGATTTGGGCGGAGGGCTTGCGGTGGATTATGACGGTTCAAACACCAACTATGCTTACAGCCGCAATTACACTGTCGAAGAGTATTGCACGGATATTGTTGAAGCTGTCATGTCCATACTGGATCCATGCGATGTGCCCCACCCGGTGATCATAACCGAGTCGGGAAGATCAACCGTTGCCTACCATGCAGTATTGGTTTTCAATGTACTGGATGTGGAAAAGTTTGAAGAATATGAGATACCGGACAAGATAGATGAGGATGCGCCGGAACAGATAAAAAACATGTTTGACGTAAGCAAGAGCATTTCTCAGAAGAATATACAGGAATGCTACAATGATGCTCTTTACTATCGTGATGAAATTCGTGACATGTTTAAGCATGGAAGAATAAGCCTTCGCGACAGGGCTTTTTCAGAGAGGATATTCTGGAACATAATTAACCAGATTGCCCGGGAAAAACAGAAACTGAAAAATCCTCCGCCGGACCTGGAAGATATCGAAAGCGCAATTGCAGACACCTATTACTGTAACTTCTCGCTTTTTCAGTCCATGCCTGACAGTTGGGCGATCGACCAGTTGTTTCCGGTAATGCCACTGCACAGATTGCTGGAGTTGCCCAAACGTAATGCAGTTATAGCGGATATCACCTGCGACTGCGACGGAAAGATTGATCGCTTTATAGACCTCCATGATGTGAGGAACTCTCTGCCCCTGCATGAGATGAAAAACGGTGATGACTATTATCTGGGAGTTTTTCTGGTGGGAGCCTACCAGGAGACACTGGGTGATCTTCATAACCTTTTTGGCGATACAAATGTGGTAAGCGTGAGAATCCATCCTGACGGAACCTATGATCTGGTCAATGAAATTCACGGGGATAGCGTATCCGACGTGCTTTCCTATGTGGAGTTTGATCCTAAGGACATGCTGGTGAGTTTCCGTGAGTCTGCAGAGGAGGCAATAAGGGAAGGCCTGATCACCGCCAGCGAGAGAAAAGAGATCATGCGGGCATATGACAACGGCATGCGGGGATACACTTATTACGAACGCTGATGATATGGAAATTGAAGGAACTCAGATAACAGATAATAATCGGATAAATAAAAGATGCATTATACACAGTTAAGAAAGCCATAGGGAAAATCCTATGGCTTTTGTTGTCAGCATTAACAAAATGACTTTATCAGGAATATACTGTTATATGAGACTGTTGAAGTTTCTTGGATAACCCTCGCTCTCTCATTCAGTCCTCATATTCTGGGGAGGAGTTTTCCCTCTGCTTCAACACATGGAGCCGTGAAAATTCCTCTCGTTCCTTTTCTTCCAGCGAATTCTGAATGTTATATACCAGTTCCCTGTAATAGGGAATGGTTATGCTTTTTAAGGCATTGGCCCTTTTCTGGGTTTTTCTTATGTGCTCTGCAAGCCTGTAAATGGTATTTTCCACCTCGGCTATTTCAAGACAGAGAAACTTAACCTTGTTGAAATTCTCACAGGCCTGATCCAGGAAGTAATTGGTCCTGAAAAAGCTGTAATTGACTTCAAAATTGTCCGGGTCCTTATCGATATTCAGCATTGGTATCTCCACGCCCATGATGCTTTTGAATTTCAGGTCAATGCTGTCTTCCAGGGGAATGGCATAGCCTATCTGCTGCAGGGTATCAATGCCAAGGGATATGTTGGCACGCTGCAAAGCTTTGTAGGCAGCACTGAAGACTTTATCAATGCTGGCCTGGATCTCCTGGGCACGGTTTATAAGTGACAGAATTTCTGTTATCAGGATGTTTCTCTTTTTGTCCAGCAATTCATAGCCTCGGATGGACAAATTCAGGTTGGTACGGGCTTTCATCAGGTTTCCCTTGGTGGGGAATGTGGAAACATCCATATAATCACGCTCCTGTGTTCTTTACTGCAGGCTTGTAGTATTTGTCCAGAATCTTGTCATCCACCCTGTCCAGTTCCTGTCGGGGCAGCAAACCCAGGATCTTCCATCCCAGGTCCAAAGTATAGTCTATTGGTCTGTCCTCATTCTTGTCCTGGGACAGGAATTCAGTTTCAAAAGCCTTGCCGAATTCCATGTACATCTTGTCGGTTTCACTGAGTTCATCTTCGCCTATTACGGAAGCCAGGGATTTGATCTCCTGAACTTTTGCATAGGATGCGAAAAGCTGTGCTGCGCATGCAGCATGATCCTCCCGGGTAAATCCTTCTCCGATGCTGTCTTTCATCAAACGGGACAGGGAGGGGAGAATTGAGACGGGAGGATAAATTCCCTTCTGGTGCAACTCACGGCTGAGAACTATCTGCCCTTCGGTGATATATCCGGTAAGATCCGGTATTGGGTGGGTTATATCATCGTTTGGCAGGGTGAGTATCGGTATTTGTGTGATGGATCCCTCACGGCCTTCGATCATTCCCGCTCTTTCATAAATGGACGCCAGATCGCTGTACATGTATCCGGGGAAGCCTTTGCGGCTTGGTATCTCGCCCTTTGATGAAGAAATCTCACGAAGTGCTTCACAATAGGCACTCATATCGGTGAGTATGACCAGAATATGCATGCCCAGCTCAAAAGCCAAATACTCAGCAGCAGTGAGGGCACATCGTGGTGTAACGATCCTCTCAACGGGAGGGTCATTGGCCAGGTTCAAGAACATGACCACCCTCTGCAGGACACCGCTTTGAGCGAAAGTCTCCCTGAAGTATTCTGCAACATCAAACTTTACTCCCATGGCAGCAAAGACTATGGCGAACTTTGTATTTTCATTTCTCGGAAGCTTTGCCTGCCGGACTATCTGGGCAGCCAACTCATTGTGGGGAAGACCGTTTCCGGAAAACAAAGGGAGTTTCTGCCCTCTGATGAGGGTAGTCAAACCATCTATTGATGATATACCTGTCTCTATATAATCCTTTGGATACTTTCTTGACACAGGGTTAATCGGTTCACCGTTGACATCGCGTCTTACCTCGGGATAAATATTGCCGAGACCGTCTATCGGCCTGCCAAGTCCATCAAACACTCTTCCCAGTATCTCCGAAGACAGGGGAAGCTCCAGAGGATGTCCGAGAAATTTGACTTTTGCGTTCTTTACAGATATATCTGAAGTGCCTTCGAAAACCTGTATTATTGCCACATCGTCAGAAATGTCCATAACTCTTCCCAAACGGGTTCCATGACCATCAACCTTGATCTCCACCAATTCTTCATAGGATGCGCCTCGTACACCTTTTACTGCTATAAGCGGACCGTCTATATTTTTAAGACCCATGTATTCTACTTTCATCGGAACACCTCCTTATCATATATTCTGAAGTGTTTTGGTTATTTTGGCATTAATATCTTCAAAGCGCTCAGGCTCATCATTCTTGATCTGATACTTGATCCTTATTACTTCGTCAAATAGCCCGGTCTTCAATATCTGGGCTATAGGGACTCCCCGCCGTATGATGTCATATGCCCTTTCATAAAGCAGGAGTATTGTTTTCATCATCAGGAACTGCTTTTGCAGGGGCACGTAGGTATCTACAGGATCAAAGGCGCCCTGCTGGAGAAAACCCAACCGTATAACCTTACCGGTTTCCAGTATGAGTTTCTGGTCATCGGGGAGCATATCGCTGCCGATCAGCTTGACAATTTCCACCAGTTTGCTTTCTTCCTGCAGAATTTTCAGAAGCTGGCTCCTGTATGTCATGAATAAAGGATCCACATTCTTGTCATACCATCTTTCAAGAGAGTCAATGTATTCACTGTAGCTTGACAGCCAGTTTATGGCGGGGTAATGCCTGGAATAGGCCAGTTGCCTGTCCAGTTCCCAGAAGCAGCGTATATAGCGCCTCGTATTTTGGGTAACAGGTTCGGAAAAATCGCCGCCCTGAGGGGAGACAGCCCCTATTATGGTTATGGAACCTACAGTGTCATTGAGATTCCTTACCTTACCGGCTCTTTCATAGAATTCGTAAAGCCTTGATGACAGGTATGCCGGGAAACCTTCTTCCGCCGGCATTTCCTCCAGACGGCCTGATATTTCACGTAATGCTTCCGCCCACCGGGATGTGGAATCAGCCATGACAGCTACATTATAACCCATATCCCTGTAGAATTCCGCCAAAGTGACCCCGGTGTATATGGAAGCTTCCCTTGCTGCAACGGGCATATTGGAGGTATTTGCTATCAAAACGGTACGTTCCATGAGCGGCCTGCCTGATTTGGGGTCGGTAAGCTTCGGAAAGTCCTCCAGAACTTCGGTCATTTCATTTCCTCTTTCACCACACCCGATATATACAATAATATCAGCATCGGACCACTTTGCCAGCTGATGCTGCGTCATCGTCTTTCCGGTACCGAAACTTCCCGGTATTGCTGCAGCTCCGCCTTTGCCTACGGGGAAGAATGTATCCACGATCCTCTGGCCGGTTACCAGCGGTTCGGTAATGGGCAGCCTTTCCAGGCACGGCCTGGGTTTTCTGACCGGCCATTCCTGCAGCATTGTAAGATTGTATAGGCCTCCGTCGGGAGTGGAAATTTCCATAAGGGTGTCTCTGGCGGTATAATCGCCGTCGGGCTTTACATTTGTCACTTTGCCTTTTACTCCCGGAGGTACCATCACTTTAAACTTTATTAGGGGAGTTTCCTGAGTTTCTGCTACAATCATGCCTTCCTGCACGAAATCTCCCGGTTTTGCCAGCATATGCACCGGCCATTTCCTTGAAGGGTCGGGAAACTCAGCTTCCACGCCACGGGGAATAAAATCGCCGGATTTTTGCTCAATTTCATGCAAAGGCCTTTCTATACCGTCAAATATGTTGCCTATGATTCCCGGGGCCAGTTTAACCGAAAGGGGCTTGCCTGACGGTTTGACAGGCTCGCCGACGGTAAGTCCGGTTGTTACTTCATATACCTGAATGGTGGCGGTATCGTTGTCAAGGGCTATGATCTCACCTATGAGGTTATTGTTCCCCACAAAAACCGTCTCGTGCATTTTCATACCGGAAGTACCCCTGGCTTTGACCACCGGGCCGTTAATTCTATATATAATACCTGTTCCGGCTGCTGTATTGCTATCGTTTATATTGTTCAAGTAAATTCACCTACTTTCAGCCATATATTTGGAAATAGAAACATTTGAGAATGATCATGTTTATAGTATAGAAAGGAGCCGTAAACTTCATTCTTCATATGTTTCTAATCCCAAATCCAAGTAGCATGCTGTCTTTGTTACAACAACCTGCCGTGCAAATTATGTCAAAAGGATGTTTCATTTAAGCCGTTTTAGTCTGTCTCAACAGATTGAAATACTTACAATTGAAATATTTACATAAATTAAATCGTTTGCATAAATTAAAGCGATTACATAAACAGTTCTACAAGGAGAAGTACAAAAACATGGGACGGGTGAATCCTATATCTTCAGATCGCATATCTCAAGTATTTTCTCCTTGTTTGACTCCAGCCTGCCTGCCAGGGTTTCATCTGCAACTGTATCGGTGGTTTTGTTGTAAACCTTGCATCCTCCTATGATGTCATCGCCGGCTTGCTCAAAAGTGACTTGGAAAGGCAGTTCTTTTTTCAACTGCTCCAGCTGGCGGGCAAATCTCTGCATATCGGATGCCGTGAGGTAAACAACGGAATCATTTCCACCGGCTACGCCTAAGGCATTGTTAATTGACTTTAAAAAGTAGGGAAGATATTCATCATCTTTTTTCACGAAATCCTCCAGTAACCTCTTGGTTTCGTCATAAACAGAACTGACGATTTCCTCTCTTTTTTTGACCATAAGCTGCCGGCTGTTTATGATTGCCTTGGAAATTATATTGTTTTTCTCAACTTCAGCCTGAACGGTTTCCTTTTCCAAAAGCTGCCTGGCCTGCTCCTCCAGCTTTTTTCTCTCGCGGGCTATTCGCTCCTGTGAGTCGGCTTCAATCTGTTGCAGTATCTTATCCCTTTCAGCGGCTGCATCTTTCAATATTACTTCATCAAAGTGTCTCAGTTTTTCATAAATATTTCTCAAAAAATCACCTCAAATCTTCAAACCGATAGATTCTTTAACCAATCTGGTTATTGAATCGGAAGGCTTTCTGGTACCATGCCTGTCGGGAATTTCCACGATGAGAGGCTGTTTGAGGGTCAGTTTGATTTTTTTGATAAAATCCGGAACCAGTTCGGCCAGTTTTTCAGTAATCAATATAACTGCCACATCCTTTTCCTGAAGAGCTTTATCCAGGGCTGCGCGAACTTCCGGCTCCTCATGCACTACAACACCGTCAACTCCTGCGAGGCGCATGCCTGTGAGAGTATCAACGTTATCACTTATCAGGTACATCTTCATTGCACGTCACCGCTTCCTGTCCCGGCTTACAATCTGCCCAGTATCAATATGGATACTATAAGGCCGTAAATTGCGATACCTTCTGCCAGACCAACGAAAATAAGGGTTTTACCCAGAAGGCCTGAGTCTTCACTTATAGCCCCCAGAGCAGCAGAACTGGAAACTGCTACTGCAATTCCGGCACCGATGGTTGCCAGTCCTGTGGACAAAGCTGCGGCAAGCAGGCCTAAACCATTTACTTCGCTTGCTGCCTGTGTTTCTGTTCCCTGGGCATAAACGTTGCCGGAAAACATCAGTACGGTGGCGATAATCAACAAACTAAAAATACTGAAGATATTGATGGTGAGTATTTTTTTTGCACCCTTGCCGGAAAGGCCTTTCTTAATGCAGTACAATCCCAGTGCAATGATTGATAAAACAAGAAATACAGCGATTACTAATATGAATTCCATAACGTTCCTCCTATTCAACAAAATATTGCTTTTTTAGCGGTTTATATGGTTTACCGTCACCGGTAAAGAACCTGCTGAATAATTCATAATACTCAAGCCTCAGCCCCTGTATCCCGACAATTAAGCCTTCAAGACCGATTATGAGTATGTTGCCTATGACTACTGCAATGATGCTGCCAAAACCACTTGTCATCTCAGACAATATAAAGACTGCCGTGAAGAGGCCCACATGGTTCAAAGCAAAAGCACTGAGCCTGATAAATGATATTGAGTTGCTCAAAAAGGAAAGCACCACATCAAAAAGCTCAAAAAAGGTCTGCACAAAGAATACGCCTTTACCCTGGGTGATGGTTTTTTTCTTGTGTATATAACCTTCCAGAGGCTCTTTGAAAAATATTACCAATAGTGGGATCAGCAGCAATACAACTGTTACCCCCATGGGCAGGAGCAGCCTTCCTTTTAGCATATAGCACAACACCGAAGCAATGACCAGCCAGTAGAACACCAGGCCGGGCAACCCGTTATTGTCAAAGAAAATCCTTGCAAAATTCCGGGATTTTATGCCATTGGCAATATTCAGCACCATTGCTGCGGTTATAAGCAGTACGCCTATAGCTATTCCCACTATCAGCATAGTGTTTATATTGTCCATTGGGTTTGTCCAGAGAGGTTTTATCCAGTCTTCATACCCAAAGACACTGCCGTAAACAAAACCAAACAGGGTGGAAGACAATCCGGCTCCTGCAATAACTCCTCCCAAGGATGATTTCATTTTATAAAGCATAAAAAGCCCGCCTGCCAAAAGCACCAGGCCCTGGCCCACGTCCCCGAACATGAATCCGAACATTAAAAAGTAGGTAACTGCGACAAAAGGTGTCGGGTCCACTTCGTTGTATGAAGGCAATCCATACATGCGCACCAGGGACTCGAAAGGACGGAAAATCCGGTTGTTTTTTAACTCTGTCGGAGGATTGGAAGTCTTGTCGGAATCCGGATCCTTGTGTATATAAACTACCCTTTCATCAGCATCCAGCAATGGGGTGAGTTTTTTCAACTCATTTTCAGGCATCCATCCTATAATATAGAAAGACTTGGAAGTATGGGCTGAGTATTTCATCACCTCAGCCACACGGTTAAGCCTCATAGCCGAAAAGTACAGATTTATCACTTTCTCCCGGTTTTTATCGGTAAACTCCCTGACAGCATTTTCAGCGCTCTTCAATTCTGATTGCAGGGAAACTATTTTACTCCTGACCTGTTTAATGGCCTCTTTTGGAGTACCCTTCAATTCCTGGGATATCCAGGTGCGTTCGAAATAAAGGGAGGAAAAGACTCCGTCCACCTTATCACTGTATTTTCTGGGCGTAAAGTAAATAAGCCATACGAAATCCTTGTCTTTGGAAACAGGTATGGTAATGGCCTCGAGGTCATCAACAAACAACTGGAACTGTTCATAAGACTTTCTGGGCATTTTACCAAATCTGAATTTTATGAACTCAAAATTGAAAAAGGCATCGATATCCACATCAAGATTGGACAGGAGTTCCAATTGCTTTTCCAGGTGGACACACTTGTTGAGCCTATCCTTTATCTGTTCAAGATGCTCAGAAAGTTCCTTGTACTCTCTTTCCAACTTTGTTATATCATCACGGATTTCACTGGTCGACTCTATGATCCTGACTGCATTGGCCTGCCTGCTGTTTATCTCTTTCTTCAGGTCCAGCGCATTCAGCAGTGCCGTGCTCTGCGCAACCAGATCATAGTACGGGTTTTCACCGCCATAGGGAGTAAGCCCTTTGACAGTCTCAAGGAAACTCATGGCATTTTCCAGTTGTATGCCGCTGTCTACTATATACTTGAGCACAAAATCATCAAAATAATCTTTTTGACCTACTATACTTATATACTGCATTTTTTGTATGGACATAAATATCACCTCAGGTGTTTATACCAATTAAATAGCTTTTTATTTCTTCTTTCGGAATGCTGTAACGCACTCCTTCGATCAATGTAATTATATTTCTGATGTCAATCTCCTTAAGATGCAGATAGGCTATGATGGTGCCAATGTTAAACACATCCTTTCGGAGATGCCTTTTGAAAACCTTGTACATATAATTCATGGAATTGTTTTCCAAATCAGGGTCGCTGGAATTTTCAAAAATCCCCTTATATTTTGTTTTGGCGACCAGTGTCCTAAACTCTTCTGTATCCCGGCACCTGGAAATTTGCACCAACTGTTCCCGGGTCAGGTGATACCAGTTGGGTATGATATACTTGGATATCAATTCTCCCGGCAGCCGAAGCAGTTTTTTGCAGCGGTATATCAATAACAAATTTGCAATATCAATTTGTACGCCAAGCATATCCTCAACAGCCTTGAAATTTCCTCCGGACAAAAGCTTTTCCATAAGCCTGCCTATTTTGATAAAATAGTGCATGTCAAGAGCCATCTCAATGTCAAAAAGGTTAATTTTCTTGTTTGCCGTCTTAAAGGGCAGAAGCACTTTGTAGTATTCTGTCCCTTTAAGAAAATCGATTACTCCCGGGATGTTCTTGGCAGAAGCGAGTTTTTTAAAATCCAGAGTACTGTAGGAACTGAGAAAGATCAGGGATTCTCTGAATGCTTCAGCATTTTGTCCATTATATATAACTCTGAGCAACATTTTTAAATCTTCTGCTTCGTGGCGGAGAGAAACAGCCTTGAGAAATTCCACGTTACTACCGCTGAGAAAACGGAAGAATTTAAAATAATCTTCGAACAAAGATGTTTTCAAAACTCTTTCCAGGTTACCCCTGTGAACCATATTTTCGTTGATATCTGAAAGAAGATGTCCGTATTCGGTATTCTTCTTGAGATACGCCGCCACATCGCCAACAGTCCGTCTGTCCAGCAATTCGGAATAGTCATCAGCGCTGAGCAATTTTCCATAAAGGGACCTGGCTTTAATATTTGCCGAGTTGTACATGAACATTGTCGCAATCATTCTCTCACCACCATAAAGCATTAGCCGTTGCTCTGAAAGTCATCGCCCAGAATTACATCCATAAATGATTTTGCCCACTTCTGTCTGTTGGACTCATACTTTTGCTGCATGAGGGAAACCGCATTTTCAGCTTCCGTCATTATTTTCCCGGCCTGATCGTCTGCAAGGCTCAGCTTTTCTTTTCTGATTTTTTCTATCTTGCTTTCAACGGAAGCAAAAATATCATCCTTTATTTTTTGTATTTCATCTTCGATGCTGGTTGATAAATAGCTGCGCCGTTCTTCGGCTTCGCCTACAATCTTCCGTGCCCTGTACTCACTTTCAATTACTTGCCTTATAACGTCTTCCATCAATAAAACCTCCGGCTTACTGTTCTTCAACCGCCATATATCCTAATATATGGAAAGCATAAAAACTCAAATTAAAAAAGATTGTATCATATGTACATTATGTGTCAATGAGTGATACTTTATAAATTTCCTTTTTTTCTGCCAAATTGACTTGTTAAATCAAACTAGCTGCCGAATGCAAAATTGTATAAAATCCTTGTAAGTAAGGTTTATTGTTCCAAAACATTGCCTGTGAGGTAACATAAAGCCTGTTTCATGAATAGTATATTAGTGAAAATTCCAAGGAAAGGAGCTTGTGTTAATGGAAGACAGAGGTGGCTTTGGAGGCTTAGGAAAGTTTTTCAACAATGATACCATTCTTTGGTTCATTATTCTGTTCCTGTTATTATTCTGGGGCTTTGGCGGGTATGATAACTACTGAGCCTGATACCGGATGAAAAGGAAGGCTGAATACAGCCTTCCTTGCTTATCGTGTCCTGTCACCCAGCATCTTTTTCTTGAACTGCTTGGGGGATATGTTTTTGAAGTGTTTGAACTGCTGTATGAAATAGCTGGAATTGGAAAACCCCGTTTCCAAAGCTATTTGTGTGATGTTCATATCTGTAGTCAGAAGCAGTTTTTCCGCTTCGGTGATCCTGATGTGGTTAAGGTACTCGGTAAAGGTTTTGCCTATGAGAGCCTTGAATTGCCTGCAAAAATAACTATAGCTCATATTGCACAGCTTGGCTGCCGATTTTGCTGTGATATCATATTTGTAATTCTCGTCCAGATAATCAAACACAATCTGCAGGTTCTGAATTTCCTTTTCCTTCAGCGTGCTGCCAATATCCAAAGTAAGACCTTTGCTGTTCCAGGTTCTCAGGATCCATAAAAACAGCCTGCATATGTCTGTTCTTACTGCCAGTTCGAAAGCATAAGACTTCTCGACAAACTCCCTGTATATGCCCTTTATAAGTTCCGGCACTGGAGTGTCTTGTATTTCTTCCGCGGGGAAGAGTTTCTGATGATTGTATTTGGTCATGACAAAGGGCAGGATATATTTGTATTCGAACACTGTCCTGGATGTAGTATACAACACCTGGGGATCAAACCTGATAACTATGTATCTGGTATCAACCCCCTCGTCCGATGTTATCGAGTGAACTTCCCGTCCGTTGATCAGTATCATGTCACCTTTACTGAAAGTATAGCAGGTTCCTCCCAGAATCACCCGGGCATGCCCGGAAAGACAGTACAAAATCTCTATATAATAGTGCCAGTGGGCATTTACCGCCAGGCGTTTACCCCGGGAATCTTCAATATGGCAGGTAAAAGGATATTGTAATGTGCCAAAAACAGGGCGCTCTGGTTCATAATACGCTTCAGCCATAATTTGTTTGCTCCCATAATCGCAAATTTTTAATATTTTTATACATGTTTATTATATAACAATCTTGCTTAATGTGGTACTTTATTTTTGAATGACAGAAAATTCACTTTATGTCTTGTTGAAAGAAATAATAAGGTTTGTACCTGAAAGGAAGATCAATATGAAACTGGGAATAATTGCATCACCGAAAGAAGAAAGCTTTAAAATGGCCAGAAGCAAAGGACTGGATTTCCTCGAATTTTGCATAAACCCTGTAAACAATGCGGAAGAGTTCTTCAATGATCTTCCACGGATAAAGCAATGGATGGAAGAGTACGGGGTAGAAGTGGGATCGGTAGGACGATGGAAATCAAACCGCATAGATGAAAAGGGGAATATCATACCTGAGGAACTGGAGCTTTCCTATCGGCTAATTGATGCAGCCAATTACCTGAACTGCACAAATTTCGTATGCGGATGCAATTATGTTGACACTTTATCCTATTATGAAAACTGCACCGCTGCCATTGAATACTTTTCAAAGCTGATTGAGTACTCCAGGGATAAAAATGTCAGGATTTCAACATATAACTGCAGAAAGGTGAACTTTGTACACAATCCGATGGCCTGGACCATCATCCATGGACATCTTAAGGAATTGGGCATCAAATATGATCCATCCCACAGCAGGTATGCAGGGGCTGATTATTTGAAAGAAATAGCTGAGTGGGGAGACAGGATCTATCATTTTCACGTGAAAGGGTCGTTGATCATAGGCGGCCAGAGGTTTGACGATCCGCCGGCCGGACTGGACCAGACCGACTGGGGGGCTGTTATCTCAATTCTCCTGGCCAAGAACTACACAGGGGGGCTGAGCATAGAACCTCATTCCAGTGTTTGGACCGGGGAACTGGGAGACAAGGGAGTGGATTTCACGATAAATTACATGAAGAAGTTATTGTTCAGGGATTAATTGTTTGGGGTTAATCAAAACCAAGTATTATGGATGTATTGAAAGCTACGTATTTTGATTGCATAGGAGGATTTTATGGTAAAAACACTTAAGTATGCATGCATCGGTGCCGGAGGGATAGCTGACAAAAAGCATTTGAACGAGTATTCCAAAAGGGAATGCGTTGAAATTGCTGCGATATGTGATTCAAACATAAGTGCCGCAGAAAGGATGGCACAAAAGTACAATGTCAAAAATGTTTTTACCGACTATAACGAAATGTTCGAAAAGCTTCCCCTGGATTTTGTAAGCGTGTGCACTCCCAATTACCTGCATGCCCCAATAACCATAAGCGCATTGAAGAAAGGTATTGCCGTGCATTGTGAGAAGCCTTTGGCACTGAATGAGAAAGAAGCCCTGGAGATTGTCGATGTCAAAAACAAATACAAAGGGAAAGTGATGATCGGCCTAAACAATAGATTTACGGCAGAAACGGCATTTGTGAAGAACTGTATTGAAAAAGGCATGTTGGGCGAAATTTACCATGCAAAATGTGGCTGGAGGAGAAGAAACGGAATACCCGGCAAAGGCGTATGGTTTACCGACAAGAAGTTGTCTGGCGGTGGCGCATTGATAGATCTGGGGGTGCATTATCTGGATCTGGTCATGCATTTTATGGGTTACCCAAAGGTAGTTACGGTTTCCGGGGCCACCTACTCGAAGTTTGCAGGATCCGGCAACCGCCTGAGGGCAGGATATAAAAATATCGGGGAAGGAATATATGATGTGGAGGATATGGCCATCGGCTACCTGAGAACTGAAGGCAATGCCACAGTAAACTTTGAGTTCAGCTGGGCATCCAATATCGAAAAAGAGGTCAAGTATTACGAACTCATGGGAACCAAGGGCGGAGTATCTTTTGTCAACGGTGAAATAAAGCTGTACTCTGAGATATTTGATACCAATATAAACATTCTTCCTGATATGAACAGCAGCAGGAATGTTGTAAACGAATTCGACCATTTCATTGATTGCATAATAAATGACAAGGAGCCTGACAGCAAGCCTGAACAGGGTGCTGCTCTCATGAGAATAATTGACGCCGCATACAAATCCGATGAAATGATGCGGGAAATTGTGCTCTAATCTGCAAGAAAAATAAAGGAGCTGTTGCAAAACATGCCTTTCCCGATGGATATTAAATGGTGAAATTCGCACCTTTGACTGGTATGGTGCAAAAGGGATTAACTTTTGGGGTTAGGATGAACGGGCAAGTATGGTTGAAAACATAAAACAGGAGAGCAAAGGCTCTCCTGTTTTATGTTTTCGCGGGATTAACCGGTCTTGGCTATGCATTTGGTAAAACTGTTTATATGAAAGATAAATTTGCCGTAAAATTTGCTATAATAAGAAAGCAGGCCAATAGAACAAAAGCTTGTGTATAAATAGAATGATAACATGTGGTAAACGGAGCTTTGATATGACTACCAGGGAACTTATCGATGTGGCGCTGAAAGCCGGAGAAATACTGATACTCAGCGGGGCTGAAGTATACAGGGTTGAAGACACCCTGACAAGAATTTTCAGGTGCTATAATGTGGAAGCCGAATGTTTTGTGCTTTTATCAGGTATTTTTATTACGGCAAAGGGAGAGAACAATGAGATCATCAGTGTAATTAAAAGGATTAAGGGTCATGTTAATGATCTGCAAAAGATAGAGATGGTCAATTCCTTTTCCAGGAGTTTGACGGTGAATACCGTCAGCTATGATGATGCTATGAAATTGCTGAAAGATATAGAAAGCACTCCAAGATACACTTTTTCTTTCAGACTTGCAGCATCGGGAGTGACCGCTTTTGTATATGCGATGCTGTTCAAAGCTGCCTTTCAGGAAGCTCTTGTCGCTGCAGTCATAAGCATGGTCATATATTCAATCAAGGAGAAGATCTCTGAAATCGGATTCTTTCTGTTTTTTGAGTATTTCATGTCCGGGCTTATTGCAGGTTCCATGAGCCTTATAGCTGTAAAGCTGTTTCCTGCGATGAACATGTATAAAATAATAATAGGTTCAATTATGGTGCTGGTGCCCGGAGTGGCATTAACCAACGGTATCAAGGATGCTCTGTATGGAGATACGGTATCCAGCATATACCGCTTGGCAGAGGCTGCCTTTATTGCCATAGGTGTAGCTTCCGGTGTGGGTATAGCGCTGTCGATAGGATTGAGGTGGGTGTGAAGCGAATACAGGCAAACACCTATCCATGCAACACTAAAGTCAAAAAAACGGCTAAACTGATGGAATATCCGGGTTTGTCCAAACGCCCGGATATCTTTGTTTACAAATTTAAATTAAAATTCAAAATATTGACATTTCAATTATAAAGCAATAAAATAGTACATATGTTCAGGCGTTTTTATTTGATTTACTATGCTGGCATTTTCCGGACGCGTGTTCCGGGTAAGGAGACGGTGGAAACCTGATAAAGGGAAGAAACAACTGAATTATTCAGATAATTTGATTAATACTCCATGCTGTTTCCTGTCTCTGAACTTACCACAGCGTTATCCCAAATCACCTGACACGGCAAATATATGAAAATGAAGTCCGGTTTTTGGCG
>ENA-UPSB01002030-UPSB01002030.1-bioreactor-metagenome-genome-assembly--contig:-NODE-2030-length-20802-cov-168.904709_pt1 | contig 20802 bp, 19 predicted proteins | sample MGYA00238182_ERZ773286 | MGnify/ENA primary metagenome ERZ773286 (study PRJEB29026, sample SAMN07631240) | bioreactor metagenome | isolation source: Switchgrass digestor | place: USA: Dartmouth... | reverse complement strand
GGTGCAAAAAATCAGCCCAAGACATCAATCCGAGCGGCTCGTGCCACGTTGAGTGTGTATCAGAGATACAGCTACAAAAAATCAAAAAGCTATTGACTATAAACCTTGTTTATAGCTTACGATTGCTTTAAACTCAAAAAGGAGGTCATGAAAATGACAATAAAAGAAGTTGAACAAATTTTGGGGCTTCCCAGAGCAACCGTAAGATTTTATGAAAAGGAGGGACTTATTGAGCCAAAAAGAGGAGAGAATGGATATCGTGATTATTCACAAATGGATATTATACGATTAAAGAAGATTGTTATTCTTCGCAAGATAGGTCTATCCGTTAATGATATATTGGATATTTTTGATGGAGCAAAAACAATGGCAGAGGTACTTGGAGAGAATATTGTTAACCTTCAAAAACAAATCAACGAGTTGAATGGTGCAAAGAACCTGACTTGCAAGATGTTAGAAGATAAGGTTGAAATAGCTTCCTTTGATGCTGATTTGTATTGGAATAACATTGTTGAAGAAGAGAAGAAAGGAAACACTTTTATTGATATTGCAAAGGATATTTTTTACATAGAGAAGAAAATTGTAACAAGTTATTTTAGCTGGACATCTGTTGACGGTGAAATTTATGACTCTTTTCTAAAGATTATTTTAAATGTAGTGGTTGTTGCGGTTATTGCAGGATGTATTCTATGTATGTCAAGAGGGAATTGGAATATTAAAAATTTCTTAGGTGGTATCATTGGAATCATAACTATTTTGTTGGTGGAAGCTATTCTTAGTGTTTCTTTTTATTTTCTTGGAAAGAAATACGTATGGATTCGGGAGAATAGAAAAAAGGCTTTGGTTATAACATGTCTAATCATATGTGTTGTGCTTCTGATTATTAGTAATATTCCAGTGTAGTGTAACTATTTTACGTATAGTTTATGTATACAGTGACAAAGTCCCTGAACTGTCTGCGAATATTAATTCAAACAGTATAAAAGTGTACGTCCAGCGAAGCTGGCAAGTACTGACAGCAGTATTTTACCGAATATCTGGTGTTTTTTAGCTTTTTTATTTTACCCTTGCTACAGGCATGCACAGGTAATTTATTATGTCGGAGGTGCCGTTGTTTGAAAGCAACTTTTGAAGTATTGGAAAAGCTTTTATCTGCTTATTGTATTGAAAGCTTTGGAAATTCAGAGGAGGAAATTGCAGAAAAGGAAGCTGAATCAGGGATTAAATTTCCTAAATCACTTAGAGATTATTATAAAAAATTTGGAAAGTGTAATTATATAACTAAAAGTTGCAACAATCAATATGAACCGTTGCTACTGTACGAATTCTTTATCCCGGGTGAGGATTTTTTTACATCTGACAAGGATTATCTTGTATTTTATCAATGTGTAGAATCAATGATATATTGTGGAATAAAATTTACTGATCTTAGGCTTGAAGATCCACCAGTTTATATATGCGTATGGGATAAACCTGGCTGGTATTTGGAAAACATCTCACTGATCAATTTTCTTGTATGTAAGGCACTAATACAGATAGCTGTGGAAGCTAGACTCCCATATTGGGTGTACTTTAGAGAAAACATGTGGAAGCTGTCAGATTACCGAAAAGCCTGGCAGATCTGTGATAGTTATAATGAAATTGAAGAAAGCACAACAACTCCTGCATGGAAAATATTTATTAAGGATGATGTTTTGATTGTGTTTGAATCTGTACAAAATGAAAATGAGGAGTATATTACTGGAGTGAGTTTGGCATCATTTGATAAGGAAAACATAAAAAAAATGCTGTTCAGAAAAACACCGGCAGGTGAATTGCCTCAATATCAAACAAATTTGCCACTTAGTGAGATATAGAAACACGGGGACGGTTTGGAATAGAGTTTTTATATGTGCTTGGGACAATCACTTAAGTTCTTTTTGTTGTTTATCATTTATTTAATAGTCCATATACTCTTTAGATTTACCAACACTTTTATCGGGCTTTGCAACCTCAGCAGGAAGCAAGCCTTTTTTCTTTAGTTGGGTTTCTCAGCAGGAAGATTATATTTGGCAGTCATTATTCAAATAGTTACTAAAAGAATGGAAACGGTCATTTTATAATTCTTCTTTAAAAAAGAGAATCAATTATCATAATTAAATTAAGAAAGCATAGAAAATGAAACAAGGAACCGTCCCCGTGGTTCATAATGACACTCTTTATGATATAATTAAATTGTTAAATCAATATAAATAGATTGGTATAGGGAAGAGAAGCAAATCAAAGGAGTTAAGTCATGAAATATAGAAGTCTTTTATTCAAAACTACAGATCCTTTTGATACATTTAATACCGAAGAGTTATTTGTTAAAGCCGTTAAAGAAAATAGTAAGTACCAGTATGATAACTGTCCTGAATATAAAAAAATACTGGAAAGTATGAATTTCAAGCCTGATTTTATAGAAAGTTATGATGATATTCAAAAAATCCCTTTTCTTCCGACATTATTTTTTAAAAACCATAATATATACTCCATGCCGTCTTATAAAATGATTAAAGCCACCTCTGCTGGGACGAAAGGGAAGTTTAGCAATATTGGCTTTGATTTTACCGGTCTGTTATGCGGCTTAAGAATGGTTCTTAAAATCGGAAAGTGGCGTAAATTGTTTTCGTTTATACCTGCCAATTACATTGTTTTTGGTTATAAGCCACATAGAAAAAACAAAACCGCTGTTACAAAAACGGCTTTTGGAGCAACACTATTTACACCGGCAATTAGAAGAACCTATGCTTTGAAATACAAAAAAGGAAAATATGTTCCGGACTTAGAAGGCATTGTTAAAGCAATAGAAAAATACAGCAAATCGAGATTTCCTTTAAGATTCATGGGCTTTCCTTCATATACATATTTTGTTCTTAAAATGATGGATGAACGAGGTAAGCGCTATAAATTAAAAAAAGGTTCCAAAATCATGCTTGCAGGTGGTTGGAAACAGTTTTATAAAGAGCAGGTTGAAAAAGAAGTTCTCTATAAACTTGCAAATAAGGTATTGGGGATTGAAGAAGAGGATATTATTGAGTTTTTCGGTGCGGTTGAGCACCCGATATTATACTGCGACTGTATTAACCATCATTTTCACGTACCTGCATATAGCAGGGTCATCATAAGAGATGTTGAATCACTGGAACCTGTAGAAAATGGAAAAATCGGCCTGGTCAATTTGATAACTCCGATGATTAAAGCAACACCTATATTAAGTGTAGTAACCGATGATCTGGGTATTCTTTATGATGGTGAAGAATGCGGATGCGGTATATTGTCACCTTATCTTGAAATCGTTGGACGCATTGGACTAAAAGATATAAAAACCTGTGCAGCCGGTGCGGAAGAACTGATAAAGGAAGTGAAACTATGATTCTTTTTAAAGGTGATTTATATCACTCAAAGGATCAAGAAATTATCCTTAATCAACTTGAAGATGAAATAAACAAAACCCGCAGGACAAAAATGCTTAACCCGGAAAAAGTAATCGTTGCATTGGAAAAGCTTGGTCAATCCATTGCTGAAGGCGAATTTGATGCTCTAATATCCCAACTGAATATTGAAGGGATAGAAAAGCATATTGATATCATTCTTATGTCACTTAAACGGGAGAATATAGAATATAAAGTAAAGACAGAACTTGGTGAGCACTATTTTGATATACAAAAGACAGACCCGCCTTTTAACCAAAAGAAACTGTGGATTCGCCCAATGCCATTGGGAACTTTACTTCATATTGCCGCAGGAAATATTGACGGTTTGCCGGTATTTAGTGTTGCTGAGGGCTTGATCACAGGAAATGTAAACATTTTGAAATTGCCTCAAGCGGATAAAGGCTTATCTATTAAAATCATTAAGAAACTGATAGAAATTGAACCTGATATTTCAGACTTTGTATACATATTTGATACGCCCTCAAGCGATCTTCATGCCATTAAAAAAATGGCAGAGATGGCTGACGGAATTGTTGTTTGGGGTGGTGATGCTGCAATATCTGCAGTGCGGCAATTCGCGCCGGTAGGATGTAAGCTTATTGAGTGGGGTCATAAGTTGGGCTTTGCATATATATCTGGATACGAGGACAAAGAAAAGGAACTTACAGCTCTGGCAGAGCATATTATTTCCACAAGGCAACTCCTTTGCAGTTCCTGCCAGACAATTTTTCTTGATACGAATAGCCAGGAAGAGCTCCATGCCTTTTGTGAAGAATTTTTACCTTATTTGGAAGTCGCGGCAGATAAATACCCGTTTCAATCCATTGATGTTATAGCAGAAAGAACTCTCCAAAAATATTATGAAAAATTGGATAATATTATTAGCGGAAGTGCAATACGTAACGATAGGGTTTATAAGGGAAAACACTGTAGTCTGACCATTTGTCCGGATAAGAATCTGGAACTTTCGGATATGTTCGGGAATTGCCTTGTAAAAGGACTGCCAAGAAGTGAATTGTTTTCAACGCTAAGAAAACATAAGGGCTATCTTCAAACAGCCGGGCTGATTTGTCAAAGAGAACGAAGAGAGGAACTTACGGATTTGCTGGCAAGGAGCGGAGTCGTCAGAATTATGCGTGCAGGAGATATGTCATCTGCATTTTGTGGAGAGGCACATGACGGAGAGTATGCTTTAAGAAGATACACCCGCATAGTTAATATACAATAGCCTTTAAGAATAGTTACGGTATTTCGCCCAGCGAATATACAAACAAGGGATAGATTTGTGATTATGTCAGTTGAATATCAGATAACAAATGAAACACGGAGACGGCTCCGTGTTTCATTTTATTTTCATTTATAGGATTTGCCTATTATAATTATAACATAATTATATTTTACAATATATATTTTTAGTAATATGATTGAAGTAGAAAAATTTAAAAAGGATGAGTTAAGTATGGATGTTATATTGAAGACGAGAAAATTAAAAAAGATATCGGGAATTATTTTAATATTAGTTATCGTTAGTTTTTTTGCTTTATTTATTACAGGATGTAAATCTCAGCAAGAGGCTAGTGCCAGTAGCCGATATTATTACAGTTTTACGGATTCATTAGGAAATCAAATTCATTTAGAAGAAAAACCTCAAAGGGTTGTTTCTCTTGTTGGTTCTTATGCTGAAACCTGGCTTTTGGCAGGCGGGGAACTTATTGGCGTAACAGACGATGTGATAAAAGAAAGAAAAATGCATTTGCCTAAAGAAGTTCAAATTATCGGAACGATAAAAGAACCAAATTTAGAAGAAATTATTAATCTTTCTCCAGATTTTATTTTACTTTCTCCTGATATAGAAAGTCATGTAAAGATTTCCGAGACCCTTAAAAAATCCAATATAAACTTTGCATTTTTTAAAGTAGAACACTTTGAAGACTATTTGGCTATGCTTGATATTTGTACGGATATAACAGGGAATAAAGAACTCTATAAGAAAAATGGCCTTGAAGTTAAAAAACAAATTGAAGAGGTCTTAAGTAAAATTGATAAAAATGACAATCCTGATATTTTATTTATCCGTGCTTTTTCAACTGGTGCAAAGGCAAAAAATGATGACAATATGGCCTGTAGAATTTTAAATGATTTAGCTACAGTCAATATCGCATCAAAACATGAGTCACTATTAGAAGAGTTAAGTATAGAACTCATAATTGAGGAAGATCCAGATTATATTTTTGTTGTGACTATGGGGGACAGTCAAAAAGCTTTAGAAGCTTTAAAAGATGGAATAGCAAAAAATCCGGCATGGAATGATTTAACCGCAGTAAAAAATGACAGATTTATTGTACTTCCTAAAGAACTGTTCCATTACAAGCCAAATGCAAAATGGGGTGAAAGCTATGAATATCTTGCAAAAATTCTTTACCCGGATAAATTTAAATAAAAACAGCAAAAGCTATAACGCTGCCGTTATAGCTTTTCTTTTAATGTTATTAATAATTGGAGTATTTTTGAGTATAAGTTTTGGTTCTTCAAAAATATCCTTGTCAGAAATTTTTAATGCAATGCGGCAAGGAGATCCTGGTTCAAAAGTTTATAAAATTATAAGTTTTGTCAGGATACCAAGAACTTTAGCTGCAGTTCTTGCAGGCTGTGCTTTATCTGTATCTGGTGCAATACTTCAGTCAGTATTAAATAATTCCCTTGCCAGTCCAGGTATTATTGGTGTTAATTCTGGAGCAGGTTTGTTTGCTGTTTTAATTGCTGCTTTTTTTCCTGCAAATATATACTATACTACTTTTGCAGCCTTTACAGGCGCGTTTGTGGCTGTGTTATTGGTTTATTATATAGCTAAAGCGACTGGCGCATCCAGGATGGCTATCGTTTTATCGGGGGTTGCTGTATCTAGTTTTATTGGAGCAGCGACGGATACTGTACTGACTCTAAAGCCTGATGTTGTTATGGAAAGGACGGCATTTTTAATTGGAGGTTTTTCAGGCGTAACAATGGACAGATTAAGCTTTGCTGCTTTTTTTATCATTATCGCTTTTATTGTTGCCTTAATTTTAAGCTATGATATGAATATTTTGGCTTTAGGAGATGAAACAGCTAAATCTTTAGGTTTAAATGTTAGAAGATTTCGTTTTATATTTTTAATTCTTGTAGCTATGCTTGCTGGGGCTGCAATAAGTTTTGCAGGTTTACTGGGCTTTGTTGGGCTTATCATTCCTCATGTTTCAAGGTTTCTGGTAGGTTATGATAATAGAATATTAATCCCCGTATCCGCATTATTAGGAAGTATTTTTACTTTACTTTGTGATTTACTGGCTCGAGTTATTTTTGCCCCCTATGAAATTCCTGTTGGAATTATAATGTCATTTTTGGGCGGACCATTTTTTATTTATCTATTAATTAAAGGCAGGAGAGGACAGCTTTATGATTAAATTAAAGAATATCACTGCTGGATACAATAATGTTGAAGTTATAAAAAATATAAATATTGCATTTGAAGAAGCCAGCATTACAACGATTATAGGTAAAAACGGCTGTGGGAAGACTACTTTATTAAAAACAGCAGCAAATATATTGAAAGCTTTTAAAGGGGAAGTGATTCTTAAGGACAGGAATATTTCAAGCTTTTCAAATAAAGAGCTTGCAAAAAAGCTTTCCTTTTTACCTCAGATTAGAAAGGTACCCAATATAACGGTATATAATTTGGTTATGCACGGCAGATATCCTTATTTAGATTTTTTGCGTGTGCCTCAACAAAAAGATAAAGAAATTGTCCAAAAGACCATAGAAGACATGGCTCTTGGTAAGTATATCAATAAAAATATTTATGAATTATCTGGAGGGCAGCGTCAAAAGGTTTATATTGCTATGCTTTTGGCTCAGGATACAGATATAATATTTTTAGATGAGCCAACAACTTATTTAGATATTAATCATCAGCTTGAAATACTGGAAATAATAAAAAGGCTTAAAAAGATGGGGAAAACAATCGTTATGGTACTCCATGATTTAAACAATGCGCTTTCTTATTCTGATAAGATCTGTCTTATGGATAAGGGAGAAATAGTTATTTATGACAGTCCAGAAAAAGTATTTGAAAGCAGGGAAATTGATAGGGTATTTAAAGTTTATTCATCTCAGATTACTTTTGAGGATGAAATGCCTAAGCAGTATCTGTTTAATTTAAAATAAGCCAGCAAATAAAAAACTTTCATTGGTTCCAGATTTAATTGGACTAATGAAAGTTTTTTGTTTATTGTCTAGTTTTAAAGCATTTAATAATGAATGATATTAACAAGTGGCTCCGCCAGTTAAGTGAAGTTTTGCTTCCAGAATTTCCTCTTTTCGATCTAAAATATCATTTGATAATAATTGAGATTCTACATTTTCAAAAGTAAGTCTTTCAATCGTTTTAGAAAAACGTTCACCCGTTTTGCCTTGTTCTCTGTATAAAAGGATGGCTTTTTCGATTACACTTAAAACTTCATCTTTATCCGTGAAAATCTTGCTTAAGGGCTTGCCACGAGCTACACGTTTTCCCCATCTTCCTCCAATGTATATTTTGTAGCCAGCAGTTCCATCTTCGATGGAATCAAAATGACATTTACCAATACACAGACCACAATTGTTACATTTTTCTTTATTAATATTTAAAATGCCATCAATAACTTTGGCTGCATCCATTGGGCAAATTTCTTCTAAGGGACATTTTTTACAGCCATTACAAAAATCTTCATCAAAATTGGGTATTCTTTGACCCACTATGCCTAAATCGTTTAAGTCTGGTTTTACACAGCTATTTGGGCAGCCACCCACAGCAATTTTAAATTTATGAGGAAGTCTGACATCAGCGTAGCCATTAAAAAATTTTTCATGTATTTCTTCAGATAAGGCAAAAGTATCAATTAAGCCATATTGACAAGTCGTTCCCTTACAAGATACAACTGGACGAACTTTTGAGCCTGTGCCACCGGTTACAAGCCCTTCTTTAGCAATATAAGCCCTGAAGTCTTCTATCTTATCATAAGGGATGCCTTGAACTTCTACGGTTAATCGGCTTGTAAAAGTGACAATGCCATTCCCGAATAATTCAGCAGCTTCTGCTATACATTTGTTTTGAGCTGCTGTTATTTTACCGTTTATTGTAATGATTCTTCCTGAGAAGTTATTTGTTCCTTTATTGCGCAAAAATCCCAGTGCTTTTACTCTTTTTTCATCTGCTGGGCTAATTGTTAAAGATTCCATATTTTCAAACCTCCAAATATTTATTTTAATACGATAAATTATTAAAAGTTGTTCCTGCTTCAAGAACCCTGGTATTGTTGTAGCCAAAATTTTTTAAACGTTTTTGAAGCATATAAGCTCTTTTACCCTTTGCACATACTAAAAGCAGTTTTTCGTCTTTTTTATATCCGGGCAGATCTCCTTTTACTTTAGTAAGATCAATATAATCTGCCCCTTCTATACCTGGATAGATGGAAGCATCTATTATTTTAAAATCTTTGGCTTCTCCGGCGGCATAAGCTGCAGGAGTAATCGTTTCAAAGTCTCCACTAATCTTATTTAATAAGACATTAACAGTATGGGAAAAAGGATGAATGGCTGTTGAAAAAGGAGGAGCGTAAGCTAAATCCATATTTTCAATATCTTCAAGACTTGCGCCCATAGTGATAGCTGTGGCAGCAATATCAATCATTTTATCTGTGGCACCTTTTCCTAATACTTGTATACCCAATAATTTTTTAGTTTTTTTGTCTGCAATCATCTTAACAATAAATGTCGAAGAATCAGGATAGTAGTGGGCCTTATCATCAACAACGACAACGACTGATATTGGATTAAAGCCTGCCTTTCTTGCATCTTTTTCTGTTAATCCTGTTCTTCCTGCATTAATTTCTGGCAGCTTTACGATTGCAGTTCCCAAAACTCCAGGAAAAGCAATTTTACTTCCTAAAATATTTTTGGCAAGGATACGGCCTGCAATATTTGCGGTAGAACCCATAGGAGACCAGAAGGCTTCCTTTGTAATTTTGTTGCTTACAGAGCTACAATCACCAACGGCATAAATATCTTCAATATTTGTTTCAAAAAACTCATTTACTTTAATCGTATGATTTGGCATTAATTCAATACCAGAATCTGCTAAAAATTCTGTATTGGCTTTTATTCCACAAGAAAATATTATGGCATCAGCTTTTATGGTTCGTCTGCTTGTTTTAACTTTTTCAACTTTTTCTTCCCCAAGGACGGCTTCCACTTCTGTTTCGGTAAAAGTGATAATACCTTGTTCTGCCAGGTAGTTTTCAACATAGTCAGAAAACTCATCATCAAAGCCAGGAAGGATATGTTTTGCCATATCAATAATCATTATTTTAATTCCACAAGAAGATAAATTTTCAGTTATTTCAAGGCCTATATATCCAGCTCCGACGATAACAGCCCTTTTTATTTCATTACTGTCAACAGCATTACGCAAAGCGTAAGCATCATCAGGGGATCTAAGAAAGAAAACATTTTTTAAATGGATGCCATCAATATTTGGTTTGATGGCTCTTGCCCCAGAAGCAATAACTAATTTGTCATATTCAAATTTTAAAGGCTTATTTGATTTTAAATCCAGGGCATCTACCGTTTTTTCTTTGGGATTAACTTTTGTAACTTCATGTTCAGTTAATACTTTAACACCGGTTAATTCTGAAAAACCATCGGGTGTATTAACGATTAACTCATTGCCATTTTCAATTACCTTACCGACATAATAGGGCAGGCCACAGCCAGCATAAGAAATATCTTTGCTTTTGGTTAAAATAGTAACATCACAGTTAAAATTTTCGCGTTTTAGCTTTGCAGCAACTTTGCTTCCTGCTGCGACACCACCAATGATAAGAACCTTCATATTTTTACACCTCTTTATTTAAAAATAAAAGTTTACTATTTTAATGATAGCACTTGTTAAGTTAATAATAAAATGATATTATATGATTAAAATCATAGGTAAAACCTATCAATATTGATTAATCCATGACAGGAAGGTGGTAAGGTGACCATAAGGCATTTAAGAATATTTATAGAAGTCGCGGATACTGGTAAAATGAGTGCTGCAGCAGCAAAACTTTTTATTGCCCAACCTACAGTAAGCCAGGCCATTAGAGAGCTTGAAGAACATTATGGTGGACTTTTATTTGAAAGGCTTTCAAAAAAATTGTATATAACCCCAAAAGGAGAAAGGCTTCTTTCTTATGCGAGAAATCTGGTAAAGCAGTTTGATGATATGGAAGAAATGATGATACATGATAATTATGTGAAAAAAATAAGAATTGGAGCAACGAATACAGTGGGAGACTGTATTCTTGGAGATATTACGAATGCTTTTGGAAAAAGCAATCCCGAGATAGAAATCTATTCATATGTAAACAATACGAAGGATATAGAAGATAAGTTATTAAAATCGGAACTGGATATAGCCATTGTAGAGGGAAGAGTTAAGAGTCAGGATTTAATTTCTATTCCTGAAATTAATGATTTTTTGGTGTTAGTTTGTAGTACAAAACATCCTTTTGCACAAAAAAAAGAAATTAAAATTGAAGAAATTAAAAATGAAAGCTTTGCCATGAGGGAAGAGGGCAGTGGGACCAGAGAATTGTTTGAAAAATATATGCAAAAAAAGGGTATCCCCATAAGAATAGCCTTAGAGTCAAACAGTTCTTCTGCTATTAAAAAAGCGGTTATAGAAAATCAATATTTAGCAGTTATTTCAATCCGGCTGGTAGAAGAAGAAATAAAAAACGGAAAAATATATGTCATTGAAAATACAGAGCCTGATTGGAACAGGTCTTTTAGTATCGTATATCACAAGAATAAGTTTGTTAATGATGAAATGAAAGATCTTATCGAGATAGTAAAAGATTATAAGAATGTAGATATCCTAAAAGGAGTTAACACAGGGAAATTAATAAAATAAAATTTTAAAACACGGGAACGGTTACATGTTTCATCCGTGTTTCCACAATAAATCATTTATTGAAGGGAGTTAACTGATGTACGAAGCAGAGGAGTTAATTGCTAAGAGTATTAATAATATTGGTGGAAAAATAAAAATCGTTTCTGTAGATATACTGCCGTTAGTCCGTGAGCAGTTTGAAAAGACGGATATGAATAATGGAATGCTAAAGGATTACTTTAATTTTTCATTAGATGCCGATATCAAATCGTTAATTATTGTCGCGCTCCCATCTTCTCCGTGCTATGTCGAAATAGAATGGGATTTTGGAATTATAGAGGCGGATATTCCGCCTGTTTACATACATAGAGATCAACAGCTATCGATGATAAAGGAGACAGTAAGCAATGTTTTTGAACATTTTCATCTAAAATCATGGCCAGTTGTTTTTCCAAAGAAAATGCTTGCAGCAATGAGCAGCTTTGGTAAGTATGGGAGAAACAATTTGTTGTATATTGAAGGGATGGGGTCATGCCATCGCCTTACTGTATTCGGAACGGACATGATTTGTACTGAGGAAATTGAGTTAGCTTCAGATTTAAGAATGGATAGATGCAGTAAATGTGGCGTATGCATAAATCAATGTCAAACTGGTGCTATCGACAAAGAAAATATACAAATAGCTGTTGATAAATGTCTAACCTTTCATAATGAAAGGAAAAATCCGATACCGGACTGGATACAGAGTGATTGGCATAATAGCTTGATAGGATGTATTAAGTGTCAGGAAAAATGTCCTGCAAATGCAGGATTATGGAACAGGAAAAAAGTCGGGGAATTTTCATATGATGAAACACAGATGATTATAAAAGCTACGGCTTTTGAAGCGCTTGATACGGCACTTCAAAATAAATTATCAGAGTTAAATTTAGATCGTTATTTTGATGTTTTGTCAAGAAATATATTGCTATTATTGAAAGCCAAAAATTTATTGTAAAGTGTGATTAATAAAGCAGAATTACTTATATCGTTGGATTTATTCATGATTTGAGATATACAAAAATAAATTAGATTTGAGAAAAAATGTAGTTTTTCCATATCTCATTAATAAAGATAATTGTGCTGGCTTATACCTTTTTTTAGACGGATGATTTGAATGATTCCCAATATATCCTAATGTTTATCGTTTTTTTAGCAAGCAATTTCCTTATCCATTGATGTAAATTGAATGAACGACTGCTGGTTGAGAAAAAATTATCTCTTAGCCAGCATTATTTTATTTTGAAAGAGTTACAATAGGTATTGACATATGCCATAAACGACATATAATAAAGATAAATGGCATATGCTATAAACTGTGAGGAGGCTCTGGTTATTTTTGCTTTGAATGGGGGTGGATGATTATGGCAAGACCGATGAAATGGAGAAAAGTCTGTTGTTTACCCAAGATGAATAAATTTGGTCCTCTTGATACATCTGTGGATACAGAAAACTATGTGATCATGACCGTTGATGAGTATGAAACAATAAGGCTTATCGATTTGGAGAGATTTACACAAGAAGAGTGTGCCAGGCAGATGAATGTGGCCCGCAGCACCGTGCAAGGCATTTATAACGAGGCCAGAAAAAAGCTAGCTGAGTCGTTGGTTAATGGAAAGGTCTTGTTGATTGAAGGTGGTGAATACAGGCTTTGTGAAGGATTGGAAAATGCCTGCGGTCGTGGTTGCCGCAGGTATAGGCGAAGCAGATGCTTTACTGATGATGAAGGTCAAGCTGACTGATTATATAATAGGCGGATTTCATCTTTAAGCCCCTCGTCGGGAAGCAATGGGAACTCTCAGATGTAAGATAAAATAAGCAAGTACTTGATGGTTACAAATGCAAAGTTTTATACCTGTTATTATACATGTATAGAACCATATATCAGACTTAAAGCTGCCATGGGTGATTTTATTGCTTATCTGGCAGTAAAATAACAATCTAGAGTAAAGGAGCTAAGATTATGAGTGAAAATTGCAACCAAAGCTGTGGCAGTTGCTCGGAAAACTGTGCAGAAAGAAAGGAAAAGAAAAATAATTTCTTCGAGAAACCACATGAAATGAGCAGTATTAAGAAGGTTATTGGTGTTGTTAGCGGCAAAGGAGGAGTTGGCAAGTCGCTGGTTACTTCCATGCTTGCAGTTACTATGAATAAAAAGGGTTATCATACCGCTATTCTGGATGCAGACGTAACAGGACCTTCTATGCCAAAGGCATTTGGTATTAAAGAAAAAGCTACAGGAAGTGAACTTGGCTTATTCCCGGTAAAAAGTAAGACGGGTATAGATATCATGTCTGTAAATTTGCTTTTAGAAAATGATACGGATCCAGTTGTGTGGAGAGGGCCCATGATTGGCAATATGGTAAAGCAGTTCTGGACAGATGTTATCTGGAGTGATGTGGATTTTATGTTTATTGATATGCCACCGGGTACCGGCGATGTTCCTCTTACGGTATTTCAATCTATTGCTGTTGATGGGATTATTGTTGTAACCTCGCCTCAGGAACTTGTATCCATGATTGTGCTAAAAGCTGTTAAGATGGCTGAAAAGATGAATATCCCTATCATTGGCTTAGTAGAAAACATGTCCTATTTTAAATGCTCAGATTGCGGTAAGCAGCACAAGATTTTTGGGGACAGCCACATAGACGAAATAGCTGAAAAACATCATCTTAAGGTTCTTGCTAAATTACCTGTTGACCCGGAAATTACAGCTGCATGTGACAAGGGTATGATAGAGGACTTAGATGTCAACTGGTTTGATGACGTTGCAAAAATATTAGAAAAGATGGAGGAAAACTAAAATGATGAAAATTGCTGTAGCAAGTAACAAGGGAATGGTGACCGGACACTTTGGACATTGCGAAGGTTTTATGATTTTTGACGCCGAAAACAATAAAATTCTCAAAAGCGAAACCATTGTTAACCCCGGGCATAAACCTGGATTCTTGCCTAATTTTCTTGCTGACCGTGGTGTAAACGTCATCATCAGTGGTAGCATGGGACAAGGAGCGGTTAAGATTTTTAATGAAAGGAAGGTCGAGGTGATAGTTGGAGCAAGAGGTGATGCCAAGGCAGCAGCAGAAGAATATCTGCAAGGCACACTTCAATCTACAGGTTCTGTTTGTCATGAACATCAGCATCACGGTGGATGCGGGAAATAAAGCCGTATTTTGAAAGATTATTTTCTATGACTGATTATTGCACTGTACAAACAAAAAGATACCGTTTCAGTAGGAAAACTGACAGCGGTATCTTTTTATTTAATCAAATATTTACTTATATACTCAGCTGCTTTTTTGGAGGGCAATCATGAAACAGGGGGACGGTTCCTTGTTTCATCCGTGTTTCATATGAGTATTGGCGATGAAAAACTTCATGATATAATTAAAAATAGATTAATAAACTATTTGGACTAAGAGAAAAAACTTATTTATTTTGAATAGATTGTAGGGCTTTAGCTGTTAGAAAAGATTAATATGAAAAATGGAAACTATCATTTAATAATTCTTGTAAAAATAAAGAGCTATATTATATAATTAAATAGAAAGCATATAAAATGAAACAGGGAATCGAACCTGTGTTTTTATAATAGCCCATTATTCTTTAATAATCTGAATTATGTCAGATATATCTTTAATTTATTTATTCATAATATAAATCATTTCACATTTAAGGTGACTGAAAAAATTCAGCTTTTGCTAGAAAAAATTTTTGTAGCAGCAAGTAAAGAAAATCATGGAGAGTGAAAATTTTATGTATTACATACGTTCAGCTAAAAAAGACGATGTAGATGAATTGAATCGAATAGCATATGAATCAGAGGCCTACTGGGGATATGACATGGAATATATGAAAAGATTTGAGGGAGTCTATAGGGTTACTGAAGATTATATTATAACAAATCCTACTTTTGTATTTATTGAGAGTAATCTTATTATTGGCTTTTACTCTCTTTTAGTACATGATGAGAAAGCAGAACTTGAGTTATTTTATATTAAACCTCAATATATTGGAAAAGGCTATGGTAAAAAAATGTGGAACCATTTGATAGATTATTGCAAAAGAATGGGTAAAAAATCTTTTTTGCTCGTAACAAGCCCACAGGCTAAAGGGTTTTATGAAAAAATGGGCGCTGTTATGATAGATGAAGTAGATTCACTTTTACAGGAAGGACGAAAAATACCAAGATTGAAAGTCGAAGTATTATAAATTCCAAAGCAAATCTCAGGTCATGAAGGAATATCTGAAAAGCTTTGATTTTTTGAAATATTGATTGATATGAAACAGGGGGACGGTTCCTTGTTTCATCCGCAGTTCAATGAGCATTGCCAATGAAAAACTTCATGACAAAATGAAAATGGATTAATAAACTGTCCTCGCTGAGAAAAAATTTATTTATATAGATTATAGAGTTTTAGCTGTTAGAAAAGATAAACAGAGCAACTGCTTTATCAATAAGGCAAAGATTATGTTAAGTATGGAGGCTTATTTTAGAAAAGATTAATATGACTATATCTGATAAATAATCAAATATAAAAAAATTACTGTAAGCCTTAAAATATGAAAAGCGTTTACCATAAAATAAAACATAAATTATGATAGGAAGCAGGGGTTTTTGCTTTTTTCCATAATTCAAATAACAGCTTAAATAAAAAATGGAAACTGTCACTTAATAATCCTTGTTAAAAAAAGAGATATATTATTATAATTAATAAAAAACTAGAGAATGAAACAGGGAATCGTCCCTGTGTTTCCGTGTTTCACATGGAAACTTGACATAAAAGTTGATTACCTATTATAATTGTAATCAGTAGGTTACAGGTTAATAAAAAGCCTAATAAGAGCCTAAGGAAAAATTTAAGAAAGGTAAGGTATCTGCAGAAGATGTTCAATTAATTCACTTAACTAGGAAAATATAATTTGGGTAAGCCGTTGGGAAACGGCTTAGTAAGCATGTATTTTTACCTGTGAGTGGATAGTATTGACTTCTGTAGATAGCTTTTGATAACTATACTTTGCTGTAGATTTTGTTGCCTGAGAGAGTACTATATTTCTCGGCCTAAGGCCATGGGCAATAGATGATATAGTTCTTTTGGTATGGTTAAGATCTGCAAGGATACTATCCTCTCCGGTAATTTAGGAGGGGTTTTTTTATGTTGTTAGTAGAATGCAGAAATCTAAAAAAATCATATGGAGACCGTCTTATTTTAGATATTGAAAATCTACGTATATATGATCAAGATCGCATTGGTATTGTGGGAGTAAATGGGGCAGGAAAAACAACTTTATTGAATCTTTTAAGCCAAAGAATAGAACCTGATGAAGGATGGGTAAAACTCTATGGGAAATGTTCATGTATCTCCCAACTGGAGCCCCCTGAAGAAGAAACGATTCAGCAAGAAATGGCTTCAAAATTTAAAGTTCCCCCAATCTATCGGGAGAGTATGAGTGGAGGAGAAAAAACCCGCTTTAAGCTCGCGACCAGCCTAAGTAAAAATAATGCTATTATTTTTGCTGATGAACCCACTAGTAACATGGATATTGAAGGGATTCAATTAGTTGAAGACTCCTTAGCCGAATTTTCCGGAGCCTTAGTCTTGATTTCTCACGATCGAGATTTGCTGGATAGCCTTTGCAGCAAAATAATCGAAATAGAAGATGGGAAAATCAAAAGCTATTCCGGCAACTATAGTGAATATATTAAGCAAAAGACGAAAGAGCGAGAGCGAGCTCAATTTGAATATGAGGAATATGTTAAGGAAAAGAAGAGGTTAGAAAGGGTCATAATATCTACTCGGGAAAAAGTAAAATCAATGCGAAAGACTCCCAGAAGAATGGGTAACTCTGAGGCCAGACTCCACAAGATGGGCAATCAAAAAGCAAAAGCTAATTTGGACCGCGCTATTAAGAATATGGAAGCAAGAATTCAGCATCTGGAAGTTAAGGAGAAACCTAAAAAAATCGAAAAAATTAAGTTAGACATTGGGGATGTTCAGAAAATATATAGCAAAGTTATCATCGAAGGAAAAGGGCTCAACAAGAGCTTTGGTGAAAAAGTTATCTTTAAAGATGCTCAGTTTTATCTGGAAAATGGAGCTAAGGTAGCTTTAATAGGTCCCAATGGGTGTGGAAAAACCACTTTGCTAAAAATGATTCTAAATCAAGAGTCCCCAATAAAGATTGCTCCTAACGTAAGGATTGGTTATTTCAGTCAGGAGCTAAGTATCTTAGAGGAGAATAAGAGTATTCTTGACAATGTTATGTCAGAAAGCGTTTACGAGGAGAGTTTTGCCAGAATATTATTGGCCCGCCTTCTTTTCAAAGGAGACAGCGTGTATAAAAAGGTTGGGATTTTAAGTGGAGGAGAACGAGTTAAAGCTTCCTTTGCAAAAATTATATGTAGTGATTTTAACCTATTGATCCTTGACGAACCTACAAACTATTTGGATCTAAATTCTCTGGAAGTGGTGGAAGAAGTTCTGCGAGAGTATCAGCACACCCTGCTCTTTGTCTCTCATGATCGGCGTTTTATAAATTCAGTAGCCAGTCAGCTCATGATTATCGAAGACCACAAGCTTAAAACCTTTAAGGGTAGCTATGAAGAGTATATGGCCAGCAGGACTGAAGTTAGAGACAGAAAAAAAGAGCAGATTGAGGAAGAAATTTTACGATTAGAAACGCGTTTGACGGAGCTAATAAGCAAAATTTCTATGCCTTCCAAAAAGGATGACCCAGAATTATTAGAGGTAGAATACCGCGAAACTTTAAGGCAAATCCGCCATTTGAAAAATCTCCTTGAATAAATCTAAATAAATGATTATAATGCAAGCCACCGGTAAATAAACGGTGGTTTTTTGTTAATATATACTGCAACAAAAAATGAACTGAATGCTTTCCTGCAGGCAAGTTTTTTACTAGTCTGACCCGCATCTTCATTTAAATGTTAAAATTTCTCATTGATAAAAAAAGCTGATACGATTTATGTACTAAACAGTTTAGATACTAAACAAATTGTGGAGGTAAATAATGAGTGAATATTATATTGAGATTGCGCAGACTATGGATCGTATTATCCATAAATATATCAGAAATGAAGATATATTAAGAAGTTATGGCACAGAGTCTCTTCTGACACGAAAAGAAATCCATACAATTGAGTATATAGGAGAAAATCCTGGAATTAACCTTAAGTCTCTCTCTGAAATGCAGGGTGTTACTAAAGGTGCTGCATCGCAAATGGTCAGCAAGTTGGTTGAAAAAGGATATATCCAACGAAAGGAATCACTATCATCCGGCGCTGAGATTTCCTTATATCTAACTAAAAAAGGAGAGACTGCTTTTAGAGGACACTTGGAATATCATAAGCGGGTAGGAAAAGTCTGGAGAAAGTTGCTTGATAATATGAGCGAAGACGCCATCAATGAAATGAAAGACTTTCTGTATTCTTTCGAAATAGAGCTTGATAAAGAATATGAAAATGAAGGAGAATGAAAATGAAAACAGCAATATTATATGAATCCTGGCACCACGGAAATACAAAAAAACTTTGTGATGCGATTAAAAAAGAATATGATGTCGTAGTTCTTAATGTAAAGGAAGATGATATTAAACTGGAAGAATATGATCTTATTGGAATTGCGTCTGGTATTGCTTATAGCAAATTTTATAAAGAAATCGAACAAGTAACCAAAGAGAAAATGACAGAAGGTAAAAATGTATTTCTTATGTACACCTGCGGAAAGCCAGGGCAGGATTTTGCAAAAAGCATAAAGAACATTCTTTCTTTGAAAAAATGTAATGTTCTTGGCACTTACTGTTGTAAGGGTTATGACACATATGGACCACTTAAGCTTATTGGAGGAATTAATAAGGAGAATCCTACTGAAGATGAGATTCAGGGAGCAGTAAGATTCTACAGTGAAATAATCAGCAAATTGTAAATAAATAATATGATAGAATCTTATATCTTCTATTTGAATTTGTTAATAAAAAAGTGAAAAAAGACTGTATTGAAGTTGGAAGGAATTTTGGACGGTGAAAAGGAGTTTAGTGCATGGTTATAGAAACAGACAGATTAATTTTACGGGAAATGACTGAAGATGATTTTGATGCTTTATATGTTGTTTTTGCAGATTCGGATATTATGACGCACTATCCATATACCTTTGACGAGGATAGAGTCAGAGAATGGATAAGAAAAAATATAGAAAGATACAATATTTTTGGCTTTGGCTTGTGGGCTGTGATTTTGAAAGAGACTGGTGAAGTGATTGGGGATTGTGGTCTTACAATGCAAATCATTAATGGGCAGATAAAGCCAGAAATAGGATATCATATTCGAAAAGATTGTCAGAGGCGAGGATATGCCAGTGAGGCTGCAAGAGCAGTAAGAGACTGGACGTTTATGAATACGCCTTTTAATATCGTTTATTCCTATATGAAGTATACGAATGTTCCATCATATCGAACGGCGATAGCTTATGGCTGTCATCTGGTTGATGTGCTTGAAGATGAGAATAATGAAATCATCAAAGTATATGCAATAAGCCGTGTTGAGTGGAGTCAATTGAAAAAAGAAAGAGTTCTAAAATTATAAAATAGGATATGCAGCTTTGAAATACGAGAACATATAACTTTTATAAAAAAGTGTAAATATATTGAGACTTTAAGAGATGAAAAATCGTATCTTTTGAAAGATGCATCGAGAACAGAATGGATCGTCATAAACCAAATTAAATCAAAATTTGCGAATGGAGTGAAAAACGATGATTGCATGCTTGATAATGGCATTTTTATTTCTTATATTAAGTATCGTTTTGTTTTGTGGCAAAGGACAATGGCTTATCGCAGGTTTTAATACAATGTCAGAACAGGAGAAGAAGTAATACGATACAAAAAAATTATGTCGTGCGGTTAGTTTCATATGCCTTGTGTGTTCTGTTATGCTTTTTGTTATGGCATATCTTGGACATCAGGTCGACAGAGGTTTGATGAAAGAACAGAATATGCTTGTATTTGCAATAGTATATATTACAGTTATTCTTGTATCAATAATCATTGCCAGCATATACATAGATAAAAAGGCGAAGAAGTAAGCAAATCAGAATTTTGAAGATATGATAAGCATACTATTTTTGATATTATCAAATTTTCAAATTCTTAAGGAAATAAAAATCAATCCCGGTATCCAAGTGTGTATAGATCTTTTTAAAGTTATTATGGATGACAGTATATCAATACTGACACTGACAAACCTGAACTGATGAACAGTGTAATACGTGAATTTTTCATGGCTATACTGTCTATTTAGCCCCCTAATAGGTTTGGAGAAAAAATGCGAATATGTTAGCATAAATA